>Ga0209768_10000043_pt1 | contig 72281 bp, 67 predicted proteins | sample LauGreSBDMM110SD_3_FD_187564 | JGI IMG/M metagenome (GOLD analysis project Ga0209768, IMG submission 187564) | Freshwater lake microbial communities from Lake Michigan, USA - Sp13.BD.MM110.SD (SPAdes) (version 2) | ecosystem: Environmental > Aquatic > Freshwater > Lake | place: Lake Michigan... | reverse complement strand
AAAGTACTCAATCCACGCAGGGTCTACAGAAGTAGGATCCGCTAGATAATGCTCGTACATTTCATCTACGAGCCAATCATTTGCGCCAAAATCCTGTGCCGACACTGGCAAACTCCTTTTGCATTGACTAGGCCCTAAGCCTATCGGCAGTAGCCATCATGCATAAACATTTTTATTTCATGAGCCTTGGCGAGATTGACCACAGTAATTCAGGCGTCATTTCAGCCCAAAATACGGCACAGTTTGGGCATGGGATTAGCAGTGGTTACAGGCGCCAGCCGAGGCCTGGGTTTTGAGAGTGCTAGTGCTCTAGCTAGTGCCGGTTTTGATCTTGCCATGATTGCAAAAGATCCAACAAGGTTAACTCTTGCTCGACAGAAATTGTCAGAACAGTTTCCTAATCAAAAATTTACAACGTATCAAGTCGATCTTGAAGACATGGATGCCACCCGAGCCATCACAGAAGTAATTGCCTCACAACAGGAAACACCTGAGATTTTAATGCTTGCTCACGGTGTGATGAGTGAAAAAATGTCAAAGACACTAAAGACGACTGACCATGAGTGGCGTCGCGTAATGTCTATCAATTTAGATTCTGTATTCACTCTGGTAAACGGATTAGTGCCTGCAATGGTTGAAGCTAGAAAGGGCCGAGTCATTATTTATTCAGCGTGTTTGGGAAGAATGTCAGGACCTGGAACTGCAGGTGGGCTCGCCCCTTATCGAATTAGTAAAGCTGGGGTCAATGCATTCGTTAGAAATCTGGCGCATGAAACTGGTCTGGGTTCACGTGGAGTATTAGTTGATGCAATCTGTCCTAATCATTCAGCAACTGACATGGGAGGAGCTGATGCTCCCCGAACTGCGGCCGAAGGTGCTGCAACTGCAAACTGGTTGGCTCTGCGTGAATTTAACCCGGGGGACACAACTGGAGTTCTTTGGGAAGACAACACAATAGTTCCATGGTAACTAGAAAAGTTATGTGAAATCTAAATAATTTTTAATTCACTTATCTGTTGGGATAGCTCGCAGCGTCGCAATTAATGTAGAGAGCGCAAGTGCTGCAAGTGCTGCAGCCACAAACCATAACTGTGCCTGCAACATATAAGAAACAACTCCTAATGCAATTAAGTTTGCTAAAACCGATGGTGATCTTCCAAAGTACTTCCCCTTGCGATAACCAATAGCTGAAACCGCAAGCCCACCAGAGCCTAGAAGTGCAAATAAAAGTACTCCTAAAAATGGTAATAACTCGTAGGAATCAGCAAAAATAGTGAGCCCAACCAACCACATCGCCAAAGCAAGAATTACACCAGCCTCCAAGAACAGTAGGGATGCCACTAGTGTGCGAGCTTTCGCAGCTTTGACAGAATCAGAGTTCACAAAGGGAAGATTAACTTATGAGGTGAATAAAAATGCTCTTTTCGCACGATGGAATTCACGATTCCCAAACGCACCTGTCATCTCCTCCATACTTCTATGAACAACTACGAAAAGAGATGGCGCTTTCCATACGTGAAAACTCACCATTAGCGCTGATAAAAGTTGTTTTCGATAACCCAGAGTCACAACAAGTTAGAGCAGCAGATGTACTTCACTTTTCCCATGAATTATCAGCATTAACTAGGAAAGAAGATTGTGTTGCTCGATTGGGCGTTAATGAAGTGGTCATAATCGTTCCTGGTGGAAAAAGCCAACTCAAGCCCTTTCTCCACCAACTCATGAATGCCACATCACTTACAGTCAATCACACATTACAAATTAGATTTGCTCATGTTTTGGCCGCAGCACAAGAAAATGAACTTGCTATTTTGGAACGACTTGAAAAAGCACCATTAATCAATAAAGGCTAATAAGTTAAAACTTATGCAGCGCTCTCATCACGTTGCTTAGAAATGAGAGTAAGTTCAATTAACTCACCTTCTGCATCTCGTGCGGCAACTTCTTTAAGAGATGGACGTCCAGCTTTACGCTTTTTAGCGATGATGCGACCATCTTCAAATAGTTCACCACCCCATACGCCAGCTGGCTCTTGGCGAGATAACGCGCCTTCTAAACACTGTGCTCGCACAGGACATCCACCACATAGAGATTTAGCTTGGGCCACCTCTGACTCGTCCTCAGAAAAGTAGAGTTCAGGATCGCTAGTGTGACATGGCAAGTTGAATGAAGAGCCATCGCTGTAGGTGCCTGTTACCGCATCTAATCCGATCTTCTCATCTGCCCAGCCTGGTACTAATAGTTCGCTGAAGAGAACGCTCATGTTCTCACCTCTTTTTTTCTGGGAAACTCAGTCTCCCTGTTGGCCGATTGTTATCGGGTACTGCTTCCGGTCTTTCTCTTATGTGAAGTTTTTCTTTACTCGGTTGAGTTATGTGGTTATAGAAAAAGAAAAAGGGCTCCGAATCCTTGTGGATTCGAGGCCCTTGGCTTCTAGTTCTATATCGAATTATTCGATTGAACCACCATTGGCCTCTTGTCCGGCATAAAAAGCTGCGTAAAACGCAGGCTTTGAGGTATGCCAAGAAGACTTTTTGGTTGTATGAGCAGCAGCGATCGCAGCAGAACGCGGTGCGTTTGCTGTTACGAATAATGCATTAGACATATCCGTTGATCCCTTCTCTCATCTTCACTACCCGCCATGGATAGTGAAGTGACAATAGTAAAGCATGGGCATTGTTTGATGCAAGGTGATTAATTTGAGCGTAAAAGCTAACTAATAAGCCCGGCCTCGCTAAGAAATCGTGAGGGCTTTCCACGATAGCTAAGGCGTAGATCTGCCTTAGCCCGTGTGATTCCAACGTAGAACAAACGTCGCTCTTCATCGATTGAAGCTTGATCGCCTGTGGTGCTGTTGTTTTCTAAAGGTAATACGCCCTCGCTAGCTCCCATGAGAAATACACGCTCCCACTCCAGGCCCTTTGCTGCATGCAAAGTTGCAAGAGTTGTAACCGGCATTGTTGGGGGATTATTTTGTGAAACTAGATCCTCAACTTCACGAAGATATGTCCGCAGGTTCTTTGGTGTGAATGAGCTGTCGGCATCTAACTCTCGAGCCAGGTGCAAGAGAGCGGCGATTCCATCTATTGAGCCACCAGTAAGAAACGGTTGGGCAAGAGTTCGAAGTTCATCAAGCCATTGAACACCTTGCGTTGGAATAACAGATGCATTACGAACTAAGCGAAGAAAATCACGAACTTCCTTACGCTCAAAAAAACGTTCCGTATTTCTGACTTGATTCGGCAAGTTTGCAGAGTTCATGGCTTTCTCTAAACCATTGAGCTGGTTATTTGTTCGAGCAAGGACTGCAATCTCTTGTGGGGCAACACCTTCTAAAATTAGTGCAGTTATATCGCGGATGATTCCAGCAATCTCTGCTGGCTCATCGTTGTATGCAGTAATCGTTGGCTTTGTTCCGTGATCATTGACTGCAACTAACTCATTACCCATGGAGCCTTTGCGCAAGATGCTATTAGCTGTGTAGATGATCTCAGGTGTAGAGCGATAGCCAGTTGTTAATCGAATAACTTCTGCCTCTGGAAATCTATTAGCAAAAGAGTTGAGAAAAACCGGAGTTGCTCCAGCAAATGAATAAATAGTCTGGGCTGGATCACCAACAACACATAGTTCTTGACGGCTACCTAGCCAAGCATTGAGTAATCGTTGCTGTAGTGGAGAAACATCCTGATACTCATCAACTGTGAAAAAGCGGTATTGATCTTGCACCCGCTCTCGAACTTCACGTTCTTGCTCAATCATTGCCGTCGTAAGAAGTAAAACATCTTCAAAATCAATGGCACGCTCCTGATGTTTGACACTCTCATAGGCGGTGTAAACCTTTGCCAACTGTTCTGGATTGATTCGTGGTTTTACTGTGCGCTTTAATGACTCTGCTAAATAATCAGAAGGGGCAATTTGTGAGACTTTTGCCCATTCAATCTCGGTAGCGATGTCACGAAGAAGATCTCGCGAAGTTATTGATAGTTCGCCTTGAAGCTGTGCGCGTTTAATTGCCTCGGTTAAAAAGCTAGATTTTGTAGTGATTAAATCAGGCGTACGGCCACCAAAAACTTGAGGCCAAAAAAAGGTTAACTGCTTCAACGCAGCAGCATGGATTGTGCGTGCAGCAACTGCTGGAACTCCTAGTGAGCGAAGTCGTGCTCTCATCTCTCCTGCAGCGCGAGCAGTGAATGTAAGCGCAAGCGTTTTATGAGGATCCATCGTTCCAATTGCAGCGGCATATGCGATCCGATGTGTGATGGCACGGGTTTTTCCGGTTCCTGCACCAGCAATTACGCAGACCGGCCCGCGAGATGCAAGTGCGACGGCACGTTGTTCGATATCTAATGCACTAAGAATTTCTTCTGCTCGAAGATTACCTACGGTCTCCAAGACTGCTCACCTTGCAAATCACTTCGTGAGTAGCCCTCCACACGTGTGTACCAAGATTCAATCATTCTTCTTGCTACAGAGATTCCTGGTGGCAATAAAATTTCACCAGTTGCGACTGCTTGTTTCATATCATCACGGCTAAGCCAACGAACTTCAGTAATTTCTTGACCATCTGGACGTGCATCTTGTGGTCGATCTGCAAAAGCTTCAAATGCAATCATGATAGATGCAGGAAATGGCCAAGGTTGAGAAGTTATGTACTTAACTTTTGAAGTGTATACACCAGCCTCTTCAAATACTTCCCGTGAAACACACTCTTCAAAGGACTCACCAGTCTCAACAAAACCAGCAAAGGTTGAGAAACGTTTCTCTGGCCAAATAGGTTGATGGCCTAACAAAATACGATCAGCTGCATCTTTCACAAGTACGATTACCGCTGGATCAGTACGGGGATGATGTTGCGTTGAATCTTTGGGGCACACACGAACACTTCCACCTAAATCGCTAAGAGTTTGTGCCCCACATTTAGAACAATGAGTGTGGGTTTCATGCCAGTTAGCTAATCCAACTGCATGCATCGCTAGGGTTAAATCTTCATCATCTAAATTTCCGCCTACTTCGCGTAAAGTTTTGAATCCTTGATATTTATCTTTTTCAAAATCACCTGAACCATCATCGATCGGTTGATTAATCCAGGTTGTACGCCATGCAAAATATGGTTGATTATCACCACGGCTTGTTCCTAGGAAAAACCGTTCACCTTCAATAAAACTCTCTAGAAGCTCTGCTACTCCTGCAGCATCTATAAAAGTTAAGGCATCATGAGATGCGCTAAGGCGGGCATCAACTAGATGAATAATCTGGGCTTTCTTCCACAACTGCTCCAACTTTGCGGCATCAGTACGCAAATCGCTGCCGCGATCAATTGGTGAAAGATTGAGTTCACTCATAGGGGCCAACGCTACTAGCCTTGGGCCATGCTCGTAACCTCATGGAACCTGCTCCATGCAATGGCAATTCCCCCAACTAATGACATTTTGGGCGACCAGATAAAGGTTGGCCAGGCGATACTTGAAATTAAACCTGACGTCATTGGGGTGCAAGAAGTAGATGAAGAGTTAGAGAGATCGGGAAAGATCTCTCAGGTTAAATTACTTGCACAGGCTATGGGAACAACTCACTGGGCATTTGCCCCGAGCGTAATTGGAACACCGGGATTTAAATGGCGTGCGTTAGAAAAAACCGATCTGTCCATCGTTACAAACAGTATTTCTCACACCAATGATAGTGAAGAATTAGTCGGTGCTTACGGCATTGGAATAGCTTCAAAGATTCCTGTAAAACATTGGGATCGTATTGATTTGGGACGCTCAATAATTGGAATGCCACTGATAATTCCAACCGAAGGCAAAAATGGTAAGCAAGCCGTAAAACCAATTTATGTCTCAGATGAGCCACGAGTGGCACTTGCAGCAACTCTTGAAAATGGTTGGACAGTGATTAATACACATCTTTCTTTTGTACCGATCGTGAATGTTATACAACTTCGAAAAATTAAACGATGGGCCAAGGAATTAAGCAAAAAATATGGAACGCAAGTATTAATAATTGGTGATTTAAATCTTCCTAAAGGTATTCCTGCAGTTGCATCTAACTGGAACTCACTTGTTACACAAAATACCTATCCTTCCTGGGGTGCAAAAATCCAGTTTGACTATATTTTAAGTAACACATTGAAAGCTGATCAGTTCGAAGCGTTAGAGACAGTTTCCACAGGTATTAGTGATCACTTACCTATTCGTGTCAGGATTAAATAGTCAACTAAATGATTATTTGTTTTGAACCTTGATACGAGAGATTAGTTGAATTAAATCATTTTCATTTAGCAAATCTGCTGGTTGATCTGTAACACCGCTAGGCACGTAGTGGAAAGCGGCGCTAATCTTTGAAAGTTCGCACCCAGATAACTTTGCCCAAGCTAATCGATACATAGCTAATTGAACTCGTGCAGACTCTCCTAATTTCTTTGAACCAGTCTTCCAGTCCACCACTTGAAAACCATCTCCATCTGAATAAATTGCATCAATTCGTCCGCGGATCAATACTCCAGCAATCGTCGTTTCAAATGGAACTTCAACGCGAACGGGAGTTCGTGTGGCAAAACTACTCTTGAGCCATGATGCTTTAAGGCTTTCTAAGGTGGAGTCCTCATCGAATGGATCCAAATAATCCAAATACTCTTCGCCAAATAATGTTGCTGCATCTGTGAACTCTCGTTCAACCCATAAGTGAAAAGCAGTCCCTCTGCGTGAGTATTGATCTTGCCCACGTGGCATTGGTCGGCGAATATTTAGAGCTAACGCCTGTGGATCCTCATGAAGTGAAACCAAAGTAGAGGTAGAGAGTCGAGTTGGAAGAGCCACTTCAATTACGTCATTTTTGCGCACCTGGTGTTCTGTGATTAAAGAGTTGGCATCTAAAATCCATGAATTGATCACTTCATTTTCATGTGAATGTAAAGAATGTTCAGTTGCTGCATTAAAGAGTGCAGTTGCTGCATCAAATTGAGCACGCTTATGACCCAAATAATCACGAGGCCATGGCGCACTCTGTGGATTTTCAAGAGTTGGATTCTCGCTGCCTTCTTCTGGGGCTAAAACATCTGAGATCAAAACTCCACCATTGCTGGTGGCAGATGCAGCAATTATGTTGAAAATTAAGCTAGGTGCAACAGATCGTGAACCATCGCGCCGCCATGATGCTGTGCACAAGAGATGAGTCCGTGCACGAGTTATCGCAACATAGGCAAGGCGCATCTCTTCGCGCATTTTGATTTGCTCTACGCATTGAGTGCTAAAAGCTTTAATTGCTTTTGCTGCATCGCTATTTTTTTCAATTCCATCAAATGTAAATGAAGGTAGCTCTAGGGCATCACCTCTTAGAGCAAAAGGAACATGCTTTTCATTCTTTAGCCAGTTATCTGGATCGCTTTTATTTACTCCCGGAAAAGTTCCTTCTGATAATCCAGGAACTGCAACAACATCCCATTCGGCGCCTTTTGCCATATGCACTGTAAGAATCTGGATGACATCAGTGCGCACCTCAGGAGCGCCAACTTTTAAGCCCCCTTCTTCATCCGATGCCACATCCAGCCAATCTAAAAATGCCGAAATTGATCCACCAGTACGTTGAAATTTAGCTGCCTCATCTAAGAATCGATCGAGATGCCTGCGACCAGATTGTGAACCTTCACGCAAAACGATCTCTGTCTCCAACGTCAAGTAGTTTTCAATCTCGGAAATCAAATCTGTTATCTGCCCTCCCGAGTGAGCGCGTAGTCGCCGAAGATCTTGTGCAAATACGACTAACCGTTGATAACCAACATCACTAAACCCAAAGCTTTTTGCCGAAGTTATTTCATCGAGTGCATCGATTATGGATCCACTAAATTGATCATCGGCCTCTAACTGCTCAGGATTTCCAGCGGCAATTTTTTTAATAAAGCTCTTGGAGTCGGCGTGCATGGATTTTGTTCGCTCGCGACTAAATGAACCTAACGCTGCGATATCGCGTGGGCCAAGATTAATTCGCGGGCCTGTTAGATGGCGCATTAAAGAAGAGCCAGCGTCAGGATCTGTTATTAACTTCATTAAAGTAACAACATCGGCTACTTCTGGAATATGAATCAGCCCACCAATTCCAATTACTTCAACTGGTAAACCTTGTTCACGTAGTGCGTTTTCGATGGCAGGTATTTGGCTACGCTTTCGAACAAGTACTGCAAAGGATTTTGCAGCTGAAGGATTCCATAACGCTTTAAAGTACTCACCAATGCCGACTGCTTCACTCTCAATCGTTTCATAGACTCCATATGCAAGTTCACCATCACCTGCTCCATCGCGTGCTTCAAGTTCTACTACTTGTTGGCCACCACTGCTTTTAATCTGCACACCCACGGCATTTGCTGCCGCTAGAATTATTTTGTCATTTCGAAAAGTTGTTGGTAGTGAAAACGTTTGTGTTCCCGTTTGATGTGCCTGTTTTGGAAAGTACTGTGCAAAAGATGCCATTGTTCCGGCCGATGCTCCGCGCCATGTATAAATTGCTTGCGATGGATCACCCACTGCCATAACTGGATGACCGGCCCCATATAAAGATGAGAGCATTCGCACTTGAGACTGCGATGTATCTTGGTATTCATCTAGTAATACGACTTTATATTTTCCGCGTTCTAAAGCACCAACATCTGCAAAGTTTTCTGAAATATCTGCAGCTAATGACATTTGATCATCAAAAGAGAGTTCACCAGCTGCTTTGCGACGCTCCATGAATACCTCCACCATTGGTAGAAGTGAGTTTCGCTGTTGCATCGCTCGAACTACTGCTCGAGTTTCTTCATTAGTACTGCCGGAAAACCTTTGCATCTGTTCTAGAATTTCGTTATCAATTCTTTCGATATCACTTGGCTTTACTTGATGTTCTAGTATGAACTTCGAAAGTCCCAATAAATCTTTTATCACTGTACTAACTGCGCTCTGGTTACGGTAAGAATCATCTGCCCAATTACGAACTACATCAGATGCAATTTGCCAGATCGCTGCCTCGCCCAATGGTTGGGCATCCGCGTCAATCCCGTAGCGAATAGCATGCTCACTAAGAAGTTTTCCGGCATAGGAATGGTATGTAGTTACAGCCGTTGTAGTTGAAGATATGTGTTTGAACTCTGGCAACTGTGAGAGTTGACGCAAACGCTTTCGAATTCGAACTGAAAGCTCTCCTGCAGCTTTGCGCGTAAAAGTTAAGCCCAATATCTGATCTGGTGTAGCAAGTTCGTTTGCAACTAGATACAAAACTCGATTACTCATAGTTTCGGTTTTTCCAGAGCCAGCTCCGGCAACTACAACGGCAGGCTCTAGACCACTTCGAATAATCTGGGCTTGATGGGTAGTAATCGGCTTGATCTGTGAACCAAATTTAGGGTGGGCCTGTAATTTTGCGATGATCTCTTCTGGTGAGAACTTCACATTTTTATCGGCTCTATCCAAACTCATTTTTCATTCACCGCCCGACCATCGTTTTGAACTGGACAGGATTTTCTAACAGAGCAGCCCTTGCAACGCTTATTAACTGTTGCAAAGAACGTGGCTGCGCCCATGCCTTCTCCAATATTTTCAATCTTCTCTTTAACCTCTTCTAGGTTGATTGAACGCTGCTCACGAATTGTCGCCCCTGCAGTGTTTGTCCCTAAGTAAACAAGTTCTGCTCCAGCGGTTTTTACCCCATCACTAAAGCCACCTTCGACTATTCCTATTTGATAACTAGCTAACTGAAGATTTTTCTTTGCCTCTTCCTTACTAATTGCGGTATTTCCAGTTTTAAAATCAATAATAAATAGTGAGCCATCTGCTTCGACTTCTAACCGATCCACAGTTCCTATAATCCTTGCCCTTCCGAGTTTCACATCAAAGCGAAGCTCGGCCCCCTTTATTTCTCGAGGAGTTTCTTTGTGGTAATCAACAAATTTTTCCAACATTGTTACTGCTGTTTCTAAGTGCGATGCACTCACCCAACCACTGTCAGGATCAATCAACTTCCATGAACTTTCTAATCCAGCGATTAGTTCAGCTTTAGTCGTTCCTGGCTCCTGAACCATCTTTGCTGCAAAAGCGTGAATGGCAGAGCCTAAAACCTGTGCAGTGCTATCACCATCTGTCCCACCGTTATTTTGTAGAAACCATTTAACTCCGCACTCCACAAATGATTCTGCGCCACTGGGTGAAACAATCACCTCTTTATCACTATCGATTACTGGTTTATCACTACTTAATGCAAGTGAACCAATCCAACTAGTTGGATTTGCGAGTTCGATTCCATTGGTGCTCATTGACTTAAGAAGCTGTGCTGCGATCTGTGCGTTGTCTCCATCTAGCTGAGAACGAAGTTCAGCTACCAAAGCTGGAATAGTAATGGGGCGAGGCACATCTGTAATTACGATGTTTTCTTCATTAACTCCATTTAGCATCGATTCAATCTCTTCGAAAAACTGTGATGGCTCCTCATCTTCTCGTTGAACTGCTGTAATCAAAACTGATCGCTGCGCACGTGTGAGGCCAACATGAAATAACCGTTGTTCATCTTGCATAAGTCCATTTGCTGCAATTACATCAAGTTGATCCCGTGGAATATCTGGATTGCGATCTCGTTCTACCAAGCGTTCAGCGCCCAACAATGAAGAGCGTTGCTTTAGGTTTGGCCAAACCCCCTCTTGCAAACCTGCAATTGCAACCAAATCCCATTGGCGACCCTTTGCACTATGCACGGTCAGAATTTCAACAAAATCTGGGCGTACTCCTTTTGCAGTAATCACATCACCTGCAATATCTTCATTAGCGATCTCGTTGATGAACGCCGCAGGTCCCGATAATGGAAAACGCTCTGAGAATCGTGCAGCTGAGTCAAACAACTGCATCACTGCATCTAAATCTCGATCTGCTGCAGCAGCCCGCAATCCAGTGCGCAGAGATTGATTTCGCCATGTATCAGATAGTTTTTGGCCATCACTGGTAACTGCGTTATCCCAGATACTCCACAAAAGATCATCGGCTACAGCTTTTTTATTACGTGCAACGCCACGAGCTCGTTTTAAAAGTTCGTGAACTCTTAATACGCTTTCGCCTCCTTCTATGTTTAAATCTCCATCATTTATCGCATCGATTAATAACTGCGAACCGGATCTTTCATCGCCTTCAAGGCGAGATGAAATAAGTGCTCTGCGAATTCGCCGCAGTGAGATCGCATCTGCCCCGCCAAACTCACTGAGCAATAATCGCTCGGCCGTGTCTAAATTCAGCGGCTGAGAATTGATTGCAACACGAGCTAAAAGTAAAAAAGGAGATACGGCAGGATTGCCAGCAAGTGCCTGTAACTCTGAAGCAACTGGAATTGCTACTTGAGAAAATGCCCTACGAAGTGCAGAGGCGGTAACACCCGGAGTGCGAAGAATAACTGCCATCTTGTTGTATTCGATACCGTCACGAAGATGCGCACTACGAAATTGGTGGGCAATAAATGCCGCCTCTTCAGCCCCTGATCTAAAACGGTGGACTCCCACATGTCCTTCCTCATTGCTTACACACACTTTTTTACGAGTGATAGGTGAGCCACGAAAAGTTTGAACATATTTATTACCTACTTCAAATACGGCCTGAGAATTTTTGTACACATTATTTAGTACGAACTCTTTCTTGCGATATGGATCCAACGCACTTGCTAAACCATCTGGGTCTGCCCCGCGAAATCTACCTACGCTGCTATCTGCATCGGCGCAGATAATTAGATCTTCACCAGCAAGAAGTGATAAAAGCTCTCGCTGTGCCGGATCACTTTCTTGAAACTCATCAACCATTATTGTTACAAATCTTTTACGAAGTTCTTCAAGCAGGGCTGGATTATTACGCAAATGAAGTGATGTGCGGGAAATTATCTCTGAGGGATCAATTCTCAATTTTGCATCTTGGGCGGAGATCTCTCGCATCACCATTGAATTGATATATCGCTTCCAAAATGCTGCTGCAGCAAACCAATACTTTTCTCCTTCGACTTCCCCAAGTTTGGCTAGTTGATCCGGAGTGATTCCACGCTCAGAAGCACGCAAAATTAAATCGCGTAGTTCTCGTGCAAAACCATGAGTAGTTAGCGCTAAATGTAAATCCTCTGGCCATTCTTTAAAACCATCTTGGATATCACCTTGGAGTAATTCGCGGATATAGCTTTCTTGTTCGGGACCACTGAGCAAAATCGGATCGGGATCACTTTTGGCTTTCATTTTTAGTATTGAAAAAGCCAGTGAGTGAAATGTGCGTGCTAACGGTTCATACATTGATTTTGTTGTGCGCAAAGCAATTGCATCACGGAGCTGTGATGCTGATTCACGGCCAAAGGTAATCAACAAAATTGAGTCTGGATTTTGTCCAGCGCTAATTCGTGAAAGCGCTGCTTCAACGAGTAGCGTTGTTTTTCCGGTACCAGGGCCGCCTTGAACAACAACTGGGCCACTGCGATATGCAACGATCTCTAATTGTTGGCTATCTAGTGCAACTGGAGCAGCCGAAAGTACCTGTCGTACGAGGGTAAATGGCGCCTTACTCACAGTCGTAATTCAACCGTAATCAACTGACGAATCAGGGATATCACGGTCAGAATCAAATGGCCTAAGCCTTAGTTAGCGTTGAGGTTTGCCTTCTTTTGGCGAGAGGTTGCACGTGCTCGTTCATCTCCATTAAGGGTTACCTTGCGGATACGAACAACGGCAGGAGTAACTTCTACGCACTCATCTTCACGACAAAACTCCAAAGCACCTTCCATGTTTAATTTCTTTGGCGGAATCAAGCGCTCTGATTCATCTGTTCCCGAAGCACGCATGTTTGTCAGTTTTTTCTCACGAACACAGTTAACATCCATGTCATCGCTACGTGAGTTTTCACCAATAACCATTCCTTCATAAACTTCATCACCAGGTTCAACGAAAATTGTTCCGCGATCCTGTGTTCCATACAGTGCATAAGAAGTAACAGTTCCCATTCGATCTGAAACTAACGATCCAGTGCCGCGAGTACGGATATCTCCATACCAAGGTTCGTATCCATCAAATACGTGGTGTAGCAAACCAGTACCACGGGTTTCAGTTAAAAACTCAGTACGAAAACCAATTAGGCCACGTGATGGGACTTTGTAATCAAGTCGAATCCATCCAGTTCCATGATTAACCATTTGCTCCATACGACCCTTACGCAAAGCCATCAACTGAGTAAGCACACCAAGATATTCCTCTGGTGCATCAATTGTTAAACGCTCCATCGGCTCAGAGAGTTTTCCATTAATAGTCTTTGTAACAACCTGAGGCTTTCCAACAGTTAATTCAAACCCTTCACGTTTCATGATTTCAACAAGAACAGCAAGCTGAAGTTCACCTCTGCCTTGAACTTCCCATGTGTCAGGACGCTCTGTATTTAACACACGAAGTGAGACGTTACCGATTAACTCCGCGTCCAAACGTCCCTTTACTTGGCGAGCAGTTAAGAGTTTTCCACTTTTACCTGCAAGTGGAGATGTATTAATACCAATTGTCATCGAAATAGATGGCTCATCTACGATAATTAAAGGCAACGCATGTGGGTTTTCTATATCTGCAAGAGTTTCACCCAAAGTAATTGTTTCAATACCTGCAACTGCAATGATGTCGCCAGGGTGTGCTTCTAACGCAGGTACTCGCTCTAACGCCTCTGTAATTAATAGTTCTGAGACCTTTACGCGTTCAATTGTTCCATCAGTTTTCATCCATGCCACTTGCTGACCTTTTTTAATGACACCTTCGCGCACACGACATAGTGCAAGGCGGCCCAAGAATGCTGATGAGTCAAGGTTTGTTACGTGTGCTTGTAATGGTGCACCTTCGTGATATTCAGGTGCAGGAATTGCAGAAAAGATTGTGTCAAAGAGAACATCTAAGTTTTCCTCCGCTGGCATTCCACCATCTGCGGGGCGAGTCAGTGATGCACGCCCAGCTTTTGCAGATGCATAGACAACTGGAAACTCAATCTGATCTTCAGTTGCATCTAGATCAAGAAATAGCTCATATGCCTCATCGACAACTTCTGCGATTCGTGAATCCGGACGGTCTACCTTGTTAATGAGCAAGATAACCGGCAAATTTTTCTCTAGCGCTTTGCGCAAAACGAAACGGGTTTGTGGCAATGGACCTTCTGATGCATCAACTAACAAAATAACGCCATCAACCATTTCAAGTCCACGTTCAACTTCGCCACCAAAGTCAGCGTGGCCTGGAGTATCGATAATGTTTACGATCGTATCTCCACGCTTTACCGCGGTGTTTTTTGCAAGAATCGTAATTCCCTTTTCGCGTTCAAGATCCATTGAATCCATCATGCGGTCTTGGCCTTCACCCTGAACTTTGTGAGCTGCAAATGCACCTGACTGCCACAACATCGCATCAACTAACGTTGTTTTACCGTGGTCAACGTGAGCGATGATCGCAACGTTACGAAGGTTGTCACGTTTTTTTAATGGCAAACCATCTAGGTGTGGTTGGCGCTTACTTGAAAAGGGTTTATTAGACATTGAATCGAAACTCCACTACATCTCCATCGGCCATTACATATTCCTTGCCTTCCATGCGGACTTTACCCTTAGCTTTGGCTTCAGATATGGATCCCGTGGCAATTAGATCTTCAAAGCCGACGATTTCAGCTTTAATAAATCCCTTTTGGAAATCTGTATGAATAACACCAGCGGCCATGGGTGCGGTGTCACCTTTGTGAATTGTCCATGCGCGAGCCTCTTTTGGACCGGCAGTTAAATATGTCTGCAGACCCAAAGTATCGAAACCAACACGTGCCAAAGTTGCAAGTCCTGGTTCTTTCAAACCAATTGACTCCAACAATTCTAATGCATCCTCATCGCTGAGTTCTGCCAGTTCTGCCTCTGTTTTTGCATCTAAGAAAATTGCTTCGGCAGGTAGAACTAGAGCCTGCAGTTTTTTGCGTAAATCGCCATCATTTAACTCAGCGGCATCAACATTAAAAACATAGAGAAAAGGCTTTGCTGTTAACAGATGCAGCTCTTGCAAGAGTTCCAGATCAATTGCACTTTGTGACAATGGTTTACCTGATTGCAGCCAATCATTTGCAGCCTTAACTGCTTCCAAAACCGCAGTTTTTTCTTTGGCAACACGTGCTTCTTTTTCTAACCTTGGAATTGCCTTTTCAATTGTTTGCAAATCTGCCAGCGCCAACTCTGTATTGATTGTTTCCATATCTGATGCTGGATCTATGCGACCATCAACATGAACAACATCTCCATCATCAAAAACGCGAATCACTTGGCAGATCGCATCGGTCTCACGAATATTTGTAAGAAATTTGTTTCCTAACCCCGCACCTTCAGAGGCTCCCTTAACAATTCCTGCAATATCTACGAAAGAGACTACGGCTGGAAGAATTTTCTCCGAGCCAAAGATCTTGGCTAACTTGGGTAAGCGCTCATCTGGCACTCCGACCATGCCCACATTGGGTTCAATTGTGGCAAAGGGATAGTTGGCGGCAAGCACGTTGTTTTTGGTCAGAGCGTTAAAAAGGGTGGACTTACCCACATTTGGCAGTCCGACTATTCCAATTGAAAGGCTCACGAGGAGTAGAGCCTACGCGGGATTGTCAGTGCTTCCTGCCACGATAGGCCCATGCCCGCTTACCTAACGCCCTTATTGATAGGTGTAATCGCCGGAATCACTATCGGTTACCTATTTTCTGCCCTCAAATTCAAGAATTCCTCGGGAGATCAAGCTTTGCTCAAGGACTATAAAACACAGTTAGATGCAGAGCGAAGTAAAACTGAGGGCGCAGTTAAGTTAAACGCCGAACTTGTTGCGATGAAAGAGTTGGTCAATAAGTTGTCGCAACAATCTAATGAGGCAAATCGTATTCGCACAGAGGCAGAGGCAAAGCTCAACACAACGATTAGCGAAATGCGAAGAGCTTCGGAATCTATTTTCGATGAAACTAAAAAAATAGCTGGCGCACTTTCTAACACACAGACACGTGGAAAATTTGGTGAGGCGCAGTTAGAACTACTGCTTGAAGGCGCCGGATTAAGACAAGGCCATGAATACACTAGCCAGCGCTCAACAACAGATTCTGACTCAACTGGAATCCCAGATGTAACCGTAAATATGCCTGGAGGGAGTCTTCTATTTATTGACTCTAAGTTTCCCTTTGATCGTTTTCTAGATGCATTTGCAACACAAGATCAAAGTGAGCGAGATGAATTCTTACAACTTCATACAAAAGATTTGCTCAAGCACGTAGAGGCCTTGGCAAAACGTGGCTATCACAAATCTCAAGGCTCACCTGATTTTGTTGTTCTATTTGTCCCCTTTGAAACTCTTTTGTCAGAGGCTCTGCGCTTAGATCCCTTGCTTCTAGAAAAAGCCTTTAAAGCAGGAGTTACAATTGCGACCCCTACATCGATGATGGCGCTGCTTCGTACAATTGGATACATTTTTTCCAGAAACAAGTTAGCCGAGAACGCTGATGAGATTCAAAAAGTTGCTAGTACTTTCTTAAAGAACATCACTTTGCTTCACACTAAAATTGTTGCCGTAGGAAAAGCTATCTCATCCACTTCTAAGGCTTACGAAGATCTTGTGCCAACGGCTGAGAAAACTGTCTTGGCACCAGCTCGCCGGATTCATAACTTGGGAGTTGCTGGAGATAAAGATAAATTAGCCATTGCCTATCCTGAAGCACCTGGGGCAGTCAGAGAGTTAAAGAGTGCGGAGTTAGACAGCGGAGATGATTACATCGATGCAGAAGAGGTTGAAGAACAATGAGTACATTTCAAAAAGTTGCGATTCAAGGTCCAGGACTTAAGAAAGAGGGCGTTGTAGTTCTGCAGACATTGTTTATTGGTTTCTTTGTTTTCATTGAGATGGTTTTTCGCAGTGGTGTTGGAGTTATTACCGGTGTTGCTATTTGCGCCGCAATGTATGGCTCAATGCGATTTGGCCGCCCAGGCACAACATATGTCTGCGTTGTAACTCCACCCTTAGCTTTTGCAGCGACTTCATTATTAATGACCATGGTGCAAGTTGGATTTAGACCATCACGGGTTGGAATTGATTTTATTGCAGCTCTAGCAAGTGAGGCGCCATTTCTAATCGTCTCGGCTCTCTACGGCTGGTTTATGTACTTTAATCAAAAGGCTAAGAAAAAACCCTATAAATCTGAGAGTGCACCTGAGTAATTAGAGATTAAATTGCTGAAGATTTGAAAACTGAGGTTAAATCTGCCCAGCTGCTTTCATGTCTTTGCGAAGCTCTGGCGGTAGTGCAAATAGCAGTGATTCTTCGGCCGCTGTAACTTCGGTGACTTCTTTAAAGCCCATCTCTGCAAGAGACTTTAATACATCAGTTACAAGTATCTCTGGAACTGATGCACCGCTTGTTACACCAATAGTCTCCACACCTTCAAACCATTGATCCTGCATCTGTTCGGCATAATCAACTAAGAAGGAAGCTTTCGCACCATATTCGAGTGCAACTTCAACCAAGCGCACAGAGTTAGATGAGTTAACTGAACCAACAACGATTACAAGATCAGACTGTGGTGCAATTGCCTTAATTGCCTCTTGTCTGTTTTGAGTTGCATAACAAATATCATCACTTGGTGGAGCCTGAATATCAGGGAAGCGCTCTTTTAATATTGCAACTGACTCTAATGTTTCATCAACTGACAAGGTTGTTTGCGAGAGCCAGACTAAATTTTTTCCGGGTGTTGGTTGAACTGTTCTCGCACCTTCTAATCCATCTACAACTCGTACTTGACCGACTGCCTCACCGGCTGTTCCTTCAACCTCTTCATGGTGATGGTGGCCGATGAGTAAAATCTCCGAACCTTCAGCGGCAAAACGACGCACTTCGTGGTGCACTTTTGTTACAAGTGGACAGGTTGCATCGATTGTTTTGAGATTTCTTGCAGCTGCCTGTTCATGAACCAAAGGTGAGACGCCGTGTGCGGAAAAAACAACAGTTTTACCTTCAGGTACTTCATCAGTTTCATCAACAAAGATTGCACCCTTTGCTTCAAGGGATGCAACAACATGAATATTGTGAACGATTTGTTTGCGTACATAGACAGGCGCCCCATAGAGAGCCAAAGCTTTTTCGACTGTAATAACTGCGCGATCTACCCCTGCGCAATATCCGCGGGGCGCCGCAAGCAGAACTCTCTTAGTCATGGGCTCAGTCTATTAGGCTCTATCCATGTTTGAAACTTCAAGTGAAGCCCCAGCAACGGTTCGGGTAGTTACTGAAGCCATCAAAGAGTACGTAGATCGTTTGGGTCCAATATGGATCGAAGGTGAGATCAGCGAACTAAATGAGCGCAGCGGAATGATGGCCTTTATCCGATTGCGAGATCCAAGCGTCGACATGTCAATTTCGGTGATGTGTCATAAATCGGTGATCGCAGCTGCGCAACCACTTCCAGCAAATGCGCGAGTAGTTTTATATGCAAAGCCATCTTGGTATACAAAAAATGGTTCGCTCTCTTTTTCTGCTCGAGAGATTCGCCAAGTTGGAGTTGGTGAACTTCTTGCTCGATTGGAAGCGTTGAAAAATACTCTGGCGCAAGAAGGTTTGTTTGACTCAGATCGCAAAGTTGCGCTTCCGCTTTTGCCACAAAAAATTGGTTTGATCTGTGGACGAAATACCGATGCTGAAAAAGATGTGGTTGAAAACGCTAAGCGCAGATGGCCAAGCGTTCAATTTGAAATTCGAGAAGTAACAGTTCAGGGCGCCGCCGCAGTTAGTGAGGTTTCAGAAGCTCTTCGAGAGTTAGAAGCGGATAAAACTGTTGAAGTGATCATCATTACCCGCGGTGGTGGCTCTTTCGAAGATTTGCTTCCATTTAGCGATGAGGATCTTGTTCGATTGGCCGCTTCATGTAAAACACCAATCGTTAGTGCAATTGGGCATGAGAAAGACTCACCACTTTTGGATTTAGTTGCCGACTATCGCGCATCAACACCTACAGATGCTGCCAAAAGAGTCGTTCCAGATATTGCAGAAGAGATTGCAATGATTACGGCCTTTAAGGATCGCGCTAGGCGTCGTTTGGTGAATTTAATCGATCTTGAGAGCACAAGAATTACAAATTTCATGGAACGTCCAGTAATGAAAGATCCTATGGTTTTGGTTTCATCTAGAGCAGAAGTAATCGTTGCGTTGAAAGATAGATCCAATCGATCTTTTGCTGCCAGGCTAAAATTAGCTAAAGAAGAGTTGAAACAGATAAAAGCCCGTGTTCGCGCTCTCTCCCCGCAAGCCACATTAGATCGCGGATACTCAGTAGTTCAATTAAGTAATGGTGAGATCCTCACTGATCCAAAACGGTTGAAGGCTGGTGAGCAACTGCGAATGCGCCTAGCAAAAGGAGAGGCCGTAGCCACCGCTAACGGACCAGATAAGTAAGGGCACATGAGCATTTTTAACGTCGAGGGCAAAGAGAGAGTAGATTTATCCCATGAGTGAGGCCAAAAAGATTTCATATGAAGCTGCAAGAGATGAACTTGCTGAAGTTGTTGAATCACTTGAAGCAGGTAGTGCGACCTTGGAAGAATCCCTAAAACTGTGGGAGCGAGGCGAAGAGTTGGCCAAGATCTGCCAAGAGTGGCTAGATGGTGCAAAGAAAAAGTTAGATGCGGCCAAGCCTTAAATGCCTCAATTTACCTACTCAGAACTTTTACCTTTAGGACCAGATACAACTAAGTACCGCCTTGTTAGCAAAGAAGGTGTCAGCGTAATCAAACTTGGCGATAAAGAGTTTCTACAAGTTGAACCATCTGCACTAGAAAAGTTAACCGCCGAGGCAATTCACGATATTTCACATTACCTACGTTCAGATCACCTTGCGCAGTTAGAAAATATTGTTAAAGATCCAGAGAGCTCACCCAATGATCGTTTTGTGGCCATCGATCTATTGAAAAATGCAAACATTGCAGCTGGTGGAGTTCTACCGATGTGCCAGGACACAGGCACTGCCATTGTTATGGGTAAGAAAGGTCAATTTGTCTTAACAACGAGTAAAGATGAAGTTGCCATCTCGCAGGGAATTTATGATGCATTTACTCAACTAAACCTTAGATATTCGCAGATGGCACCGGTGACAACATGGGAAGAAAAGAACACTGGTAATAACCTGCCAGCACAGATTGAGATTTATTCAGATAGTGATCATCCAGATGAGTACAACTTGCTGTATATCGCCAAGGGTGGGGGAAGTGCCAACAAGTCTTTCTTGTATCAAGAAACTAAAGCGGTTTTAAATCCTGAATCATTTATGACATGGCTCGATGAAAAACTTCGCTCAATTGGCACAGCGGCATGCCCGCCGTATCACCTTGCAATTGTCATCGGTGGTACTAGTGCTGAGCACACAGTTAAAACAGCCAAATTAGCTAGTACGAAGTATTTGGATTCACTTCCAACTACCGGAGATGCAGCAACTGGACATGGTTTTCGAGATAAAGAACTAGAAGTCAAGGTTTTAGAATTAACTAGAACACTTGGTATCGGTGCGCAGTTTGGTGGCAAATACTTTTGCCATGATGTCCGTGTCGTTCGCCTTCCACGCCATGGGGCATCACTTCCTATTGCGATTGCTGTTTCATGCTCTGCAGACCGCCAAGCCAAAGCCAAAATCACCAAAGATGGAATATTCCTAGAAGAGTTAGAGCGCGATCCTGCGCACTTTCTGCCAGAGACAACTGATACTCATTTAGATGATGCTGTCGTAGCCATTGATTTAAATCAGCCTATGGAAGTCATCCGGGCTGAGCTTTCAAAGCATCCTGTAAAAACTAGAGTTTCATTAACTGGAACAATGGTTGTTGCCAGAGATTTAGCGCACGCAAAGATTAAAGAAATGATCGATTCAGGAAAGCCTATGCCTGAATACTTGAAGAAATACGCTGTTTATTACGCTGGCCCTGCAAAGACGCCAGCCGGTTATGCATCAGGTTCATTTGGTCCAACTACTGCAGGTCGCATGGACTCTTATGTGGAGTATTTCCAATCACTCGGTGGCTCTATGGTGATGCTTGCAAAAGGTAATCGATCAAAAGCAGTGACTGATGCATGTAAAACACATGGTGGTTTTTATCTTGGCTCAATCGGTGGACCTGCTGCCCGTCTTGCACAGGACTGCATCAAAAAAGTAGAAGTTCTAGATTTTGAAGAGTTAGGGATGGAAGCGGTTTGGAAGATCGATGTCGTAGATTTTCCTGCATTTATTGTTGTTGATGATAAAGGCAAAGACTTTTATGCCGAGACTTCTGTGCCTTTGAAGATTAGTACTAAACCAGAGATTTAATTAATACCAGTTACTTCGCTTATGCTTTGACCAAGCTTTACATGGAGTCTCATAGCGAATACTGATGTAGCGAAGTCCCCAGCGAATCTGTGTCACTGGATTTGTTCGCCAGTCTGTTGAGACAACATCCATTTTTACAGCAGGTAAAGCCTGCGCAATTCCATGTGCCCCAGATCTTTTGTTATGGGCTTTATAGCGCCAGTTACTTTCCTCTGTCCATAACTGCTCAAGACATTGATATTGAACTTGTTTAAATCCGTACTCATTCGTAAGGATCTCCTTGGCAACTTTTTTGGCGCCAAAGGGTGTCCGAGCAAGTTCTATTTGAATGCTTGCCGCAGAAACCAAAGCAAGATCAGTAGAGAAGATCGCCCCAGCAATCGTAGTAAAACTCTCCCCTAGAAAGGATGACTCTGAACCGGGATCGATTGCAACCACAGATTTAGAGGCCTCAAGCCCCACGACTGAATTCTCGGTCGCATTAGCCTTGGGTAAAAAAGTGATCGCCAAAAGGAGCCCACCGATAAGTGCCCAGGCGACCACAGACTTTTTCGTGAACATCCCTGTAATTGCCGATAGCGAACTCATCTCTGGTACTCCCTTCTCACTCAATTCAGTCATCTCTCTCATCCCTAGATCTCATCCCTAAAGCTGTTTCAAAGGGCCTATCTCGCTCTTTCGAGGAGATCCCAACCCTTCCCAACTGCTTTGCCCCATGGCCAATTAGCCTCAAAAGAGGCTTCATTAACTACGGGGATGTGGCTATCGTGCGCCACGAAAGCACCTTGGGCAAATCAAAGCCCGCTAAAGTCGCAAATTCACAGGAATGGATTTTGCTGTGGATGTGTAAAACCGCAGGTCAGTTAGGGGAATGTCCGAAATGTCCTAAATGTGACTGTGAGATTAAAAAACTAGAGGCTAACTTGAGATTGGGCCCTCTAAAAGCTCGGTGACCAGGGCTGCGATCGGCGAGCGCTCGCTTCTAGTTAGCGTCACGTGGGCAAAGAGTGGGTGGCCCTTCAAAGTCTCGACCACGGCCACGACTCCGTCATGGCGGCCGACCCGAAGGTTATCTCGCTGAGCAATATCGTGAGTCAGCACCACCCTGGATGCTGTTCCAATTCTGGAAAGCACCGTCAATAAAACACCGCGCTCCAAGGATTGAGCTTCATCAACGATGACAAAAGAGTCATGAAGTGATCGGCCACGAATATGTGTCAGTGGTAAAACTTCAATAAGGCCTCGGTCGATAATCTCATCGATAACTGCCTGACTAACCAGGGCGCCCAAAGTGTCAAAGACGGCCTGTGCCCAGGGCGACATCTTTTCACCCTCTGATCCGGGCAAGTATCCCAACTCTTGGCCGCCTACTGGATAGAGCGGGCGAAAGATAACTACTTTCTTGTGGAGACGCTTTTCCATTACAGCCTCTAACCCGGCGCACAAGGCCAACGCTGACTTTCCAGTACCTGCCCGCCCGCCAAGGGAGATGATGCCAATTGATTCATCTAGCAAAATATCTAAAGCAATTCTCTGTTCGGCGCTTCGGCCATGTAATCCAAAAGCTTGACGATCTCCTCTGACTAATTTCAACTGCTTATCGGCGGTAACCCGGGCCAAGGCGCTGCTCTTTTGGGAATGCAAGACGATGCCGGTGTGAACAGGGAGTTGATGAGCTGCTTCATGATCTGCCAGCTCGCGTGCATAGAGGTCATCAATGACAGATGAGTCAACATGTAACTCTTCAATCCCGGTCCAACCACTATTTGAAACAAGTTCAGCTAAATACTCTTGTGCCTCAACTCCTACCGATGATGCTTTGACGCGAAGTGGTAAATCTTTTGAAACAAGTACTACATCTTTACCATCTGACATAAGGTTTTTTGCAATTGCAAGAATGCGGGTGTCATTTGTTCCATCGCGCAAGAAGCCATTTGGTAGAGTCGAAAGATCAGTGTGATTGAGCTCGACCGATAAGGTGCCACCTTCGGGTGTGATGGTTAGCGGTTTATCTAGTCGACCATGAGTTATACGTAAGTCATCTAATGCACGAAGGGCAGCCCTAGCAAAGTAGCCCAACTCTGGATGATCTCTTTTGGTTTCAAGCTCTCCGATAACGGCAATCGGAATAATTACTTCATGTTCGGCAAATTTAAGAAGGGCCCCTGGGTCTGCAAGCAAAACGCTAGTATCTAAAACAAAGGTTTTTCGCCCTTTTTGGACATTAGCAGCCAATGCTTACTCCTACATTTAATTGTGTTGAGGGGGTTGCTTCCGATAGTGAAAAGGTAGAACTAATTGGCTATTAATTTGCGCAGACACGCTAGAGGCTAAAGTGAAATTTGAACGTTTTGTTTATGAACCAAAACGTCGTTGTCTCACAGAGTAAGAACGTAAGGCTCGAAGAAAATCAACCCTTCGAAAATCAGGCCAATATGCTTCACAAAAGTAGTACTCAGATGAAGCACTTTGCCAGAGTAAGAAGCCCCCAAGGCGTTGTTCCCCTGATGTGCGAATCAAAAGCTCGGGATCTGGTTGACCAGCAGTGTATAAAAACTTTGAAATATCTTCTGTTGTTAGATTTGTGGCTGCATCTGCCAGTGAATGTCCAGCGTTTTCTTCTTGGCCCATATAGCTTTTTACAGCATCAACGATTTCTCGTCGCCCTCCATAACTAATGGCAACATTTACTTCTACCCCATCGTTTCGGATTGGTTTTAGGGCGCTAAGTTTTTGCTCGAGCCAGCCTGGGAGTAGATCCAGAGCACCGACGGCTTTGATATCCCAGCGACCTGTTGCCGCTAACTCATCAACGGTCTCTCCAATTATTTTTAGTAACCCATCTACTTCTTCTTGGGATCGCTTGAAGTTATCGGTTGAAAGTAACCACAAAGTAACAACCTTAACTTGAGCATTCTCACACCAACCTAAGAACTCAATAATTTTTCCTGCGCCAGCTTTGTGGCCATGTGGATCGTGGCTAGTTGGATTTGATTTAGCCCATCTCCTATTTCCATCCAAAATCACGCCAACATGATGGGGAGTTTTTGAAAAATCTAAAGAGCGAACTAAACGCCGTTCATAAATCGGATAGAGCAGCGATTTAACTACCTTACGAATACTGTCGAACAACTCTGCGCTCCGCAGCAAATGAGGCAATTGGAAGTGTTCCTGCAAGAATTAGCCATACTGTTTTTTTGAGTGACCAACGAGCCTTTGTCGCAAATTGGAGGGCAGTTAAAACATATGCGGCATATACCCAACCATGGACAAAAGGAATCCAGGCAACCATCGACTTCCACTCCTGATTATTGAGTAGATAGGCAACTGGCAGATCTACAAACCATAAAAGTAAAGACATTACTCCTGCGACTATCGCCATTACTCTAAACCGCTTCATTGCACCGCTCATGTGCTAACTCTACGACGATAAAAGGGTAGAAAGACAACTACAGCGGCCATTAGCCACCAGATCACCACATAAGAAAGGTGTTGCCAGTAAAAGCCAGGGATCCGAGACTGCAATTTCTCTGGGACAACTCTGGTGCGCTCAAGTGATCCAGTTCGAATAGCTTCAGAAGTTGCAACTACATATCCGTCAAAGAGGTCCAGATCGGTTAAGGAGACAACTACTGCGCTGTCTAAACGTGAAATTTCACCAGGGGCATTTCTTGCTCGATCACCATCTTGGCTAGCAACAAGTAAGCCCTCTACTTCAATATCCATCGACTGCGCAATATCGGGATTTAATAATCTCTCAGACCAAAGCCCGCGCACTACCAGGATTGCAGATCTATCTCCGACCTGTAAAAGCGCAGACTCCCAATCTTGAATTACTCCATTTCCATCTTTTTGATTAGCAGCTTTAAAGTTTGCAATGTATTTTCCTGTAATTGAAACAGTACGATTTAAAGCCGACGGTGGAATTGCCTGTCGAGGGCTTGTAATTGATTCAAGAGGTACTGCATTGGTATCAACTGCGGTTGCTACTTTTAATGACTCTTTTAAATCTGCCGCTCGTTGTAGCTGCCACAAACCTAAGGAGACAAAAAGGGCAGTGATAAGAAGAACTGCAACAGTTTGACCAAGTTTGGTAAGAAAACTACTCTTTTGAGTCATCACTTCGATTAACACCCATGAAGCGCTTATAAAAACTGCGCAACAGGAATGCAACGGCAATCACAAGCAAGCCAACTGTCAGAGAACCTGCTGAGCCCATAAATACTTCTTCTTCCATGAGATAATCATGTCATGCAATCGCAAAGCCCGTTTAACTACGATGACCGTTACGGAGTAAAAAGAGGTCGTAGCTGGGTGGGTTTTGCTCTTTTTATCGCCATTGCAGGTGTTGGTTGGGTTACATGGGCTGGCCTTCACCATTCAAATCCGCCCATCCGCGTTCAATTGATTTCATTTTCTATTACCAGCGATCGCGAAACATCTGTTCGCTACTCAGTGGATAGAAACGGAGTTGATGGCCCAGTGATCTGTACCTTGATTGCCAGGGATTACTACAAGAACATTGTTGGACAGTTAGATGAAGAGATTCCGGCCGGACAGGGAAAGGTTGAACGGATCACCGCAGTAGCTACACGCATAGAGGCAGTTAATGCAGATGTATTGGGTTGTCGCACTCAGTGAGTAACCACTACCGTTAGACCTTATGACGCAGACATGGTTAACTCAAGAAGCAGCTGATCGCTTGCACAATGAGCTTGTGAACCTTGAAGGTCCTGGCCGCAAAGAGATCACCGCAAAAATTGAAGCTGCGCGCGCTGAAGGTGACTTGAAAGAAAATGGTGGCTATCACGCAGCACGTGATGAGCAAGGAAAAATGGAAGCCCGTATTCGTCAATTAAAACAAATGTTAGAGACATCTCATATCGGAACACCACCAGCCAGTGCAGATGGCAAAGTTGGTTCTGGAATGGTTGTGACGGCGGTTATCGCTGGTGATGAGATGAAGTTCTTACTTGGATCTAGAGAGATCTCATCAGGTGACCTAGATGTCTATAGTGAGAACTCACCCTTAGGTGCGGCAGTACTTGGCGCAGAAATTGGTATGAAAGTTAGTTACACAGCGCCAAATGGACGCGAGATTGCAGTTGAAATTGTTGCCGCCGAATTTTATGCCTAATTAAAACTCCTGCTTAATCTAGGCGGAAGTATTCTTATACTTACGAATGCTCAGCGGAATAAAAATTAGCATTAATAAAACCATATAGATCAAAGATGTTTCTAGTGGGTTTTGACTTGGCCAAGAGTTAGCAGTTGCACCAAATTGGTTTTCTAATCCAAAGAGCTGGCGGCAGGCGGCAACCATAGATGAGACCGGATTCCACTCAGCAAAGTACTGAAGCACCCTTGGCATCCCAGTTGTTGGGGCAAATGCATTGGATAAGAAAGTAAGCGGAAATGTAATCAAAAATCCAACATTTTGTACGGTTCGTGCATCCTTAACAAGAAGGCCTACATAAATACCGATCCAAGAGAGGGCATAACCAAACATAAATAGAAACAGGAATGCCAGTGAGCTCTGAAGTATTCCTGAAGTAGGGCGCCAGCCAACTACATATCCAGCAATAGCCATCACGGCCAGAACCAAAACATTAAGTAGTGCATCACCAAAAGTTCTGCCGATTACTACCGCTCCGCGTGAAATAGGTAGAGATCTAAATCGATCGATTAAACCTTTTTTCATGTCCTCTGCCAAACCTGATGCCGTGGCTGCCAATGTGAAGGCCACGGTCTGGACAAAAATTCCAGGCATTAACAGCTGAACATATCCACCTGGCTGACCACTATCGATTGAGCCGCCAAAAACGTAGCGAAACAAGAGCACAAACATCACAGGCTGAATAGTTGAAAAAATCAGCACCTCAGGGACGCGTGAGAGTTGCAGCAACTGTCTTTTAGTTATTACTAGAGCATCACTTATTGCATGATTCATTTCTTTCGCCCTTTCTTTGGTGTGACAGCCTCTTCATTTACTTCTTCTGCAACGTGTCCAGTCAAGGAAAGAAAGACATCATCGAGAGATGGTCTCCTTAAACCAATATCAAGTGGATGAATTTTTGCATCATCTAGAGCACGCAGAGCTTCCATTAAATCTTTTGATCCATTACCAACAGGAGCACTGACAGTGCGAGTTTCAACATGTGCCGTATGACCACTAACCCGGGTTACGATCTCTTGAGTTTTTGCTACATCTACATTCTCAACGGTGATCTCTAACTTCTCACCACCGACTTGAGTTTTTAGAGCATCCGATGTTCCACGGGCAATTACTGTTCCTCGATCAATTACAGCAATATCATCTGCCAGTTGATCTGCCTCTTCTAGATACTGTGTGGTCAGAAGGACTGTAACGCCACCAGTTACTAACTCTTGAATAACGCTCCACATATCTTGGCGGCCACGAGGATCTAAACCAGTTGTTGGCTCATCTAAAAACAATACTTTTGGCTTAACAATCAGCGATGCAGCTAAATCAAGTCGGCGACGCATTCCACCTGAATAAGTCTTAATTGGTCGCTTTGCAGCTTCGGTTAATTCGAAGCGCTCCAATAACTCATTAGCGCGATCAACAGATTTTTGGCGACCTAAATGATACAAGCGTCCGAACATCACTAAGTTATCCCAGCCAGTTAAAGTCTCATCAACAGCTGCATACTGACCTGAAAGACCGATGAGTTCGCGAACTTTTTCTGGATACTTAATTACATCTATCCCTGCAACTGTTGCTGATCCAGAGTCTGGCTTTAGAAGTGTTGCAAGAATGCGCACTGTTGTAGTTTTTCCGGCACCATTTGGACCTAAGACTCCTAAAACAGTTCCCTCTTCGACATCAAGCGAAAGATCATTGAGCGCCTTTACTTCACCATTGCGATAGGTTTTTATGAGGTGTTTGGCTTCTACTGTCTTCACGCGGTAACCTTACCAAAATGAGCGATGACAAGTTAACCCCGATCACACCAAAAAACTTTACTCATAAAGAGATCATGGTGATCCTCGGCGGCTTAATGTCGGGAATGCTCCTAGCTGCCCTTGATCAAACGATAGTTTCAACCGCCTTGAAAAGTATTGTTGAAGAGTTTGACGGATTAAATCACTACACATGGGTTGTTACGGCATATCTCTTGACCTCAACTGCTTCAACTCCCTTATACGGAAAAATCTCAGACATATATGGGCGCCGAATAGTTTTTCAATTCGCAATCGTTACTTTTCTCATTGGTTCTTTCTTATCAGGTGCCTCCCAAAACATGGAACAGTTAATTGCATTCCGTGCGATTCAAGGTTTAGGTGCTGGCGGATTAATGGCTCTTACATTTGTAATCATTGGTGACATTGTTGCCCCACGAGAGCGTGGGCGATACCAAGGTTATTTTGGTGCAGTTTGGGGACTTTCATCCGTTGCAGGACCATTGCTCGGAGGATTTTTCTCCGACCGTGGGGAGATCTTCGGAATTACTGGGTGGCGTTGGATCTTTTATATTAATTTGCCAATTGGAATAGCCTCATTAATAGTGACTTCAGCGGTGCTACATATTCCTAAAGTTAAACGTGAGCATTCAATTGACTACCTTGGCGCATTGTTAATGGTGAGCGCCGTAACTTTGATTCTTCTTTCAACTGCTGTCTTTGGTCCACAAAATGGATGGACAGACCCACGAACAGTTTTATATTTAATCGCTGGTTTATTACTGACTGTTTTGTTTTTGTTTTGGGAAAAGCGTGCAATAGAGCCAATTCTTCCACTCTATCTATTTAAGAATCACACATTTTCTTTAACATCCTTACTTGGTGCAGTAATTGGCGCTGGCATGTTCGGTGCCATCGTCATGTTGCCTCTTTATTTGCAGGTAGTAAAAGGTGATAGCGCAACCACAGCCGGATTAAAGTTAATTCCACTGATGTTAGGAATTCTCACAACGTCCATAGTTTCTGGAAAATTAATCTCTAAGCACGGCCATTACAAGCGCTTTCCAGTTGCTGGAACTTTTATAATGACGGCTGGAATTCTGCTGATGACTCGACTAGAAATCGATACACCCTTTTGGCAGATTTCAATCTACGCAGTGATGGTAGGTGCAGGACTTGGCCTTTCCATGCAAACTATTGTTATTGCTTTGCAAAACTCGATAGATTTCAAAGACATGGGGGTCGCTACAAGTTCTAACACATTCTTCCGCTCACTGGGTTCAGTATTTGGAACAGCGATTTTTGGAAGTATTTTAACTAACCGTGTCGGACATTATCTGGAGAGCAATTTCGCGCAGTTAGCGACATCAAATCCTGCAGCACTTAGCGGTTTTGATATGGCTAAATTAGATGGAATTAGCAGTAACACAGCTGTACTCAACACGCTGCCTCCAGAGATTAAAACAACTGCACTTGAGGCTTTTGTTAGTTCATTCCATATTGTTTTTTATGCAGCGGCTCCAGTTACAGCGATTGGCTTTTTACTTGCTCTACAGCTTCGGGAGATGCCTCTACGTTCAACTAAGGAGTATCAAGCCACCCGGGATAATGCCACTGGAGATAGCATCGGTTGATAAGGTCACAATTTAGAGATTTACCTCGCGAAGTTTCAATTCTGATTGCCGCTTCTTTTTTTGTTGCCATTGGTTATGGAATTGTTATGCCTGCTATTCCAGTTTTTGCTAAAACATTTGGAGTAAGCAACGTAGCTATAGGAATGATTGTCTCTGCTTTTGCCATTACACGTTTTGCATCTGGTTTAGTTTCCGGAACATTGACAGATCGATTTGGTGAGCGAAATGTCTTTGCAGTGGGTGTATTTATGGTTGCTATTTTCACTTTATTAGCTGGTATAGCCCAGAACTATCAACAGTTGCTTATCTTTAGAGCTGCTGGGGGTTTAGGCTCCTCAATGTTTTCTGTTGCCGCTGGATCAGTAATCATGCGCTCAGTTGATGACCAACACAGAGGCCACGCCCAGTCGGTCTACCAAGGTGCATTTTTATTAGGTGGCATTGCAGGTCCTGCTATCGGAGGATTATTGTCAATCATTTCACTTCGCGCACCTTTTTTTGTTTACTCCATTTTGCTTTTTGTTTCTGGAGTAGTTGCACTTGCGTTTTTGAAGAGTAACTCTGCTGGTTTACATACAAATAAATCTCAAGAAATTGAGACGATGAACATCGCACAAGCCTTCACCATGAAGCCATATCGAATTGCGCTGGTTTTAGCTTTTATTTCAACATGGATTTTCTTTGGCATCCGCTCATCGATACTTCCAATTTTCGTGTTAGAAGAACTTGATTCCACTACTGCTGTAGTTGGTTATGGGCTTGCACTTTCAGCTGTTCTGCAAGGAATTTTTCTTCTTCGCGCTGGTCGGTTCTCAGATTCTAAAGGTCGAAGGTCTGCTTCTGTTATTGGAGCCAATGCAGTCATGCTTGGTATTTTGCTATTGACATTTGCAACCAATATTTGGGTCTATCTACTTTCCATGGCAGTAATTGGCTTTGGCGGAGCGTTTCTTGCAACAGTGCCGGCAAGTATCGTGGGAGACATTATCAAGGGAAAAGGTGGCAAGGTTATAGCTGTTTTCCAAATGGCTGGAGATGCGGGAATGATTGTTGGTCCGATTGTTATTGGATGGCTTTCTGATCTTTATTCATATCGAGTTGCTTTTGGTGCATCGGCAGCTATTTTCTTGCTGGCTTTATATTTGGTCTACCAAATTCCAGAGACAAGAAATGCCGAAGGGCCCCAGGTAAATAACCTGAAGCCCCTCGATGAAGATCTTTAATTAGTCGTTGCCACGCAAGATTGAAAGCAAGCGAAGAACTTCCATGTACAACCAAACGATTGTCACCATAAGCCCAAAAGCTGCTCGCCATGACTCTGCCTGTGGAACTCCAGCATTAATGCTGTTTTGAATCTGATCAAAATCTAGAATCAAGAAGAATGCTGCAAGCACCATTCCGCCTGCTGCGAGAATGAGACCAAATCCACCAATGTTATAGAGACTTGCACCAAAGAATGATCCAACTAGTGAAACCATCGCTAATACAAAGTAACCCAGTAGCGCAGTCATTAACACCTTTGTAAATTTTGGTGTTACACGAATTCGTCCGCTCTTATATGCAAACAACATTGCGGCAAATGCTGAAATTGTTACCAAAATTGCTTGGCTTACAATTCCGTCATAGACAGTGTTGTACATATGGCTCAGTGTTCCAAGTGCTAAGCCTTGAAAAGCAGCATATGCAATTACAAGTGCTGGCTTAACCGTCTTGCTAAAAATATTTACCATTGCAAGGACAAGTCCACCGATAAAGCCGAGCATTAGCGCTCCGCCACCGAGGTTAAGTGTCCATGCAGCAGCACCAACTGTTACAAGTACTGCAAACAGTATTGCTGTGCGAGTAACGACATCATCAATAGTCATGCGACCAGTACGAAGTGATGATGCAGCTGGTGAGTTATACAAATTCTCTAGCGCTGCTGGGTCTGAGTTAACTGTGCTCGGATCAAATGCAGCGTATCCACGCTGATTAAACGCCCGTCCTAAAACAGGGTTTGAACTGCGCATATCTTTTTCTCCTTCTTTCAAGCCCTGAGAATCTCTCAAGGATTTCAAGCACCATAATCGTACGGTGCCGGAACTTTGGAGGCCAATTAAAGTGGGCCAACTTGCTTAAAAGGTACTGAGAAATGGTGCCCCGAGTGGGGGTCGAACCCACACTGGGAGGATTTTAAGTCCTCTGCCTCTGCCATTGGGCTATCGGGGCGTTACCTAGTTAGTTACAAGCGGAGGTAAATCTACACTTATTTTCCGTATCGAAATCCCATCATTGTCTCGACTGAAATCCTCAATTCAATCGTGAGTCAACTGCCATTGGCAATCGAGAGTGCGATGCCATCCAGAATATCTGTTTCCGAGGCAATAAATTCAGTTGCTCCGGTGGCTTTCATTACCTCCGAAAGAACCAAAGAACCAGCCGCAATTACATCTACTCGCCCAGGATGCATATAACCAAGATTCATCCGCTCGCTTCTATCTTTGTTTCTAAACATTTCAGATACTTCATGTACTTGTGCTGCTGGGATGTGTGACAAGTGGATCGAATATCGATCATAGGTATCTAATTTAAGAGCTGCTGCTGCAACGGTTGTTGCAGTTCCAGCGACTGCTACAAGAGTTTTAGCTTGAGTAATAGGAACTTCGCTCCCTGCAAGTGCAATGGCCTCTTGAATATCTGCCCGCGCCAATTCAATTTGATTCTGAGTTGGAGGATCATTTGCAAAGTGGCGCTCACTCATTCGCACACATCCGATATTGACGCTTTTTGCAGATTCAACTTTGTTATTTCCAAAGACAAATTCTGTTGAGCCCCCGCCAATGTCGACTACTAAGAATGGAGCAAAGTTAGTATTTAAATCTTGAATCGCACCGATAAATGATAACTCCGCTTCTTCAGCGCCGGTTATTACTTCTACTTCGATACCTAAGCGCTCACGAACCCCGTCAATAAATAACGCTCGATTTGTTGCATCTCTGGTTGCACTTGTTGCACAGAAGCGAATCTTTTGAACACCTCGGCGAGTGATTTCTGCAGCAAATTTATCAACAGCCGCCAGCGTTCGTTTAATTGCATCTGGGTGAAATTCTCCAGTTTGATCAACGCCTTGACCAAGACGAACTATTTCCATGTCTCGAACAACTTCGCGAAGTTTGTTTGACTCTACATCTGCAATCAGTAATCGAATTGAATTTGTGCCACAGTCAATGGCTGCTACTCGCATGGATTACTTTTCCACCATTGTGGCAGTTGTTCGAGGGCTTCATCACCTAGTGGATTTACATCCGGGCCTGCTGCCAATGAATGGGCAACAAGTGAGTGCAAACACTTAACACGATTAGGCATTCCGCCAGCTGAAACATTTTCTACTTCCGGTACATCCATTTGTAGAGCAGAACGCGCTGCAATGTAATCATCATGGGCAGCAGCATATGCACCAGATAGCTGCGCATCTGTTTCAAGTCGATCATTCATCTGCCCCATTAACCCAGTTGTCTCTAGCGTTGAAATCACTGCAGTTAATCGCGGGCAAGTTGCATAGTAAAAAGTTGGGAACGGTGTTCCATCTTCAAGTCGTGGTGGTGTCTCTACAACTGCTGGTTTGCCACAAGGGCATCTATAGGCAATCGCATGAACATCGCGAGGTGTACGACCAAGTTGAACTTCAATGCAATCAAGGTCAGCTTGTGTGACTTGCCTCATTGATTGCCGGCCTCACTTATCGAGGCAATCAATCTGGCATACCAAGGTTGGCCATCGGTAAGTGCACTAGCAATTTCAGTTGTGTTCTCTTCTGATGGTGATGTGGAACCATCCACAACAATGTATTGCCGCTCACCTGGTAAAACGAAATGTAGGCGTTCACGGGCCTGGGATTTAATGTATTCAGGATCCTGCCAACGCAATAACTCTTCTCGCGCGTTTTGTAGCGCTTGATTGTCTGCAGAAAGTTGAGATTCAAGTGCATTAATTTGAGCGCGCTGCGTGAAGTAATGTTTTACTGGCGGTGCTATTGCTAACGTCAAGATAAAAAGAATTGCAATAAATGCCAGCGCTCGATTGTTGGTACGACGGCGAAAGTTTAATTGTCGACGCGCCATTGCTAATACTTATCCTTTGAAACGTGGAAAAGCATCACGCCCCGCATAAACGCCGCCATCTTCTAGCTCTTCTTCAATTCGAAGTAGTTGGTTGTACTTAGCAACGCGCTCTGATCGAGCAGGTGCACCTGTTTTAATTTGGCCACAGTTAAGTGCAACTGCTAAATCAGCGATAGTTGTATCTTCAGTTTCACCAGATCTATGGCTCATCATGCTGCGGTAGTTGGCACGGTGGGCCATCTCTACTGCATCGATTGTTTCGGTAAGGGTTCCTATTTGATTGACCTTGACCAATAATGCGTTCGCGGTATTTCCTGCAATCCCACGTGAAAGTCGCTCTGGATTAGTCACAAAAAGATCATCTCCCACGATCTGAATACGAGAGCCTAAAACCTTAGTCATCTGTGTCCATCCAGCCCAATCTTCTTCATTGAGTGGATCTTCAATAGAGACAATCGGATAGGCATCAACTAATGATGTGTAATAAGCAATCATTTCATCTGAAGTTTTTGATGCACCTTCAAATGTGTACATTCCTTTTTCATGAAACTCTGTTGCAGCCACATCCATAGCCAGTGCAATTTCACGACCAGGTTTAAAGCCGGCCGCTTCAATAGCTTCAAGAATTAAATCTAAAGCTGCACGGTTACTTTCAAGGTTTGGCGCAAAGCCACCTTCATCTCCTACTGATGTTGCTAAGCCACGCTTTTTAAGAACTGCTTTAAGTGCATGATAAATCTCGGCGCCCCATCGAAGTGATTCACGGAAAGTTGGAGCACCAATCGGTGCGATCATGAACTCTTGAATATCAACGTTTGTATCTGCATGTGCTCCACCATTGAGAATATTCATCATTGGAACTGGAAGCACATGTGCATTTGGCCCACCTAAATACCGAAACAACGAAAGATCGGCAGACTCTGCTGATGCTTTTGCTACGGCAAGTGATGCACCAAGAATCGCGTTGGCGCCAAGTCTAGATTTGTTTGGAGTTCCATCTAGCTCAATCATTGCAGTATCAATTAAACGTTGATCTTGTGAATCAAAGCCAATTATCTCAGGAGCAATTTCATTGTTAATAAATGCAATCGCTTTTTCAACACCTTTGCCCAGATATCTAGCGCCGCCATCGCGAAGTTCAGCTGCTTCAAATGCACCAGTTGATGCTCCACTTGGAACAGCGGCACGTGCCTGCGTTCCATCTTCTAAAGCAATTTCAACTTCGACCGTAGGATTTCCGCGGGAGTCAAGAATTTCACGAGCCCCTAATGCTTGGATTATTGCCACGTACGTCTCCTCTGAGTTTTTTGCATCTTGCCGACCTCAACTCTGAAATCGCACTTGTTCAACGTTTTTTACGAAGTTATAGGGCTCATACTACCGCGAGTTAACTCTGAGTTTTCGAACGAATCTGATTACTAATACGCAACGCTTCCTTACGAAGGGCGGCTTCGGCATCAATTCCATTGGCATGAGCCCATGCAATAACAGCATGAAGGGCTTGACCTACCGTACTTTCATCTGCACCGGCCTCTAATGTATTTGCCGCAGGGGTCTGTACTTGTACTTTATATTTTTCTGCGCGATACAAAAGTTTTTCAAGTAATGGCAGAGCTGGCTGTGAAAGAGCAACTCCGTCTACCGGTGAAGTACGACCTTTTTCCTTCTTTTTAATCTCTTCCCAATTTTCAAGTACTTCTTCAGAATCTCTAACTTCAAGACCAGCAAATACATGGGGGTGTCTGCGAATTAACTTATCAGCAATACCCTGTGCTACTTCTTCGATTGTGAAGGGATCTGTTGGATGATCTTCGGCCATGCGTGCATGGAAATAAACTTGAAGTAAAACATCTCCCAACTCTTCTCGCATATCAACGCGGTTTCCATTTTCAACGGCCTCGATAAATTCGTATGACTCTTCAAGTAGATATTTCAATAGAGATTCGTGAGTTTGCTCTGCATCCCACGGGCATCCCCCAGGAGAGCGCAATCTGTCCATGACTTCAACTAGGCGTTGAAGTTGAGAGCCTTGCATCCCTTTTTAGTTTCCGGAAGGAGTAACTGCTGAACCTGCTGCATCACTTGCAACAATATCTGCAGTCTCTGAATCCCACGTGCCGTATCTAGGGTTAACAGTAATGCCAAGTTCTTTCGCTTTTGCAGTAATTAATCTCTGAATCTCTGCTCCAATTTGTTCATCAGGGACACCACTTGCTGCGATGAGACTACTAATCTTGTCAGAGAAAGAAATAGCTTCTATGTATAAATCTAAATCTTGTGCAGCTATTCCGGCGGCAACAAGTGCAACTGGAAGTTGATCGGCTCCACCAACTTGTTGCAAAATACCGGCTCGCTGTGTGTCTATCTCGGCCTTGGTTACAGTGATTTCTAACTCTGCTCCAACTTCACGAAGAAGGGTTCCAAACAAGTGGAAACGCAGTTGTGAACGATTAAGAGTTTCACCAACTTCAACTTGCATCTGTGATGTATCAACTCCGGCGCGTTCAGCAAGAATTGAATCAATACTGGACTGCACAGTGGCTTGTGAGATTCGTATGCCACCAACTGTGGCTGCTGAACCAACTTGAGCACATCCCGAAAGCACAACTGCAATGGCAGCAACTGCAACTGTAAGAATCTTTTTCACGATGATCTCGCCTTCTCTTGCTTAGCCAAGTTGATTAAGGGCCTCAACGACCCAGGCCAGAAGAGAAGTATCCACTATTTCTGGAACGTTTGCTGACGGGTTCCAGACCGCTGCTTTTGGTAAGGCAACTAAAACAGTGTTGGTCGAACCCTTATAAATGGAGCCGGGATACATGCGTGCCAATCGAAGCTGCTTAGACTCTGGCAAAACCAATGGCGATAACCGCAGAAGTTTTCCTTGAACAACGACTTCTGTTAACTTCAAAGCTTTGGCTTGTGCCCGTAATGATGCAACACCAAGCAAAGATTTTGCTTCCTCTGGAAGTGCTCCAAAACGATCTAATAACTCTGACTCGATTGAGCCAACATCCGCCACAGATTTAACATCGGCTAATCTCCTGTAAAGATCTAATCGCAAACGCTCACCAGGGACATACTCAGTTGAAAGATGCGCATTTATCGGCAGTTCAACTTTGCACTCTAAGATTTTTTCCTCTGTTTCAATGATGCCAGATTTGTATTCTTGAACTGCTTCTCCAACCATTCTCATATACAAATCAAAACCAACATCTGCAATGTGGCCAGATTGTTCCCCACCTAAAAGATTGCCTGCTCCACGGATCTCTAAATCCTTTAAAGCAACCCGCATTCCTGCACCCAGGTCAGTGTTTGTGGCAATAGTTGTTAATCGCTCGTGCGCTAACTCTGATAGAGGCTCTTCACTCGAGTACAAGAAGTATGCATAGGCACGTTCTCGACCTCTACCAACTCGACCTCGAATCTGATGAAGTTGTGAAAGACCAAATCGATCAGCACGTTCAACAATTAAAGTATTTGCATTTTGAATATCCAAACCACTCTCAACGATTGTCGTGCAGACTAAAAGATCGAAATCACGGTTCCAAAAAGCCAAAATGACATCTTCTAACTCACCTTCTGACATTTGGCCATGGGCTACACGAATGCGTGCCTCTGGCACTAACTCTTTCAAACGGACAGCTGTTCGATCGATACTTTCAACACGATTATGAAGATAAAAAATCTGACCATCTCGCAGAAGCTCTCGGTGAATTGCTGCAGCAATCTGAGCATCTTCTGCTGGACCAACGTAAGTCAAAATAGGATGACGCTCTTCAGGAGGTGTTGTTATCGTAGACATCTCGCGAATTCCAGTTACCGCCATCTCTAATGTGCGTGGAATAGGTGTGGCTGACATGGCTAAAACATCGACTGTAGTTCGTAGTTTTTTTAAAGACTCTTTTTGCTCAACACCGAAGCGCTGTTCTTCGTCAACGACCACAAGTCCAAGATCTTTAAACTGCACATCATTTGAGAGAATTCGATGAGTTCCAATGACAACATCAACACTGCCTGCTGCTAGCGCCGTGAGTATCTCTTTACTTTCTTTGACTGAATTAAAGCGTGATAAGCCTGCTACTTTTATTGGAAATCCAGAGTATCTTTCCTCAAAAGTTTTAGTGTGTTGTTGAACTAGAAGAGTTGTTGGAACCAATATTGCAACTTGCTTTCCATCTTGAACCGCTTTAAATGCAGCTCGGATTGCAATCTCAGTTTTTCCGTATCCCACATCGCCACAGATAATTCGATCCATCGGATATGGGCGCTCCATATCAGCTTTGACTTCATCGATAGTTGAAAGTTGATCTGGAGTTTCAATATAGGAAAATGAATCTTCTAGCTCTCTCTGCCACGGTGTATCTGGTGAGAACGCGAAACCAGGTGAACTCGTTCGAGCTGCATAAAGCCTTATTAACTCTCCCGCAATTTGGCGGACCGCTTTGCGTGCTCGGCCTTTTGCTTTTTGCCATTCACCACTTCCAATTCGGTGAACAGTTGGTGCCTCGCCACCGACATACTTAGAGACTTGCTCCAAAGTATCTGTTGGTACAAAAATTCGATCACCAGGTTGCCCACGTTTGGCCGAGGCATACTCAATAATTAAATATTCGCGGGTTACTCCTCCAACAGTTCGTTGCATTAATTCAACATAGCGACCGATTCCATGTTGTTCGTGGACAATAAAATCACCAGTTTTAAGCTCTAAAGGATCGATGGCTTTCTTTCTTTTAGTTGGCAACCGCTCGCTATCTTTTACGCTGCCTTTACTTCCAGTTAAATCTCTTTCGGTCATGAAAAAGATCTGATCAGATTCACTTTCAAAACCATGAGTAATGACAGAAGTAGTGAGGTTGATACTTCCTTTAAGGGGCATACCATCTAGTTTTTCGATGATATTTACAGGTAGATCAGCTCCTCGAAATATTCCGGCATACCGCTCCAACATTCCATGACCATGGGTGGCAAAAACAACTCTGTGATTTTTCTCTAGGGCCTGCCGAAGTGCCTCTATCGTGCGCTCAACATCACCGCGCATTGGATCAATAGCCGTGTAATCCAGAAAATCAGTCCCCTCAACTAAATCACTTCCGTAAGTACTCAGCTCTGCTCGAGTTAATTTCTTGTTGGTGATCTCGTCCTCTAACTCTTTCCAAGAAATATAGGTCTCTAGCCCGTCATGAATGGGTGCAACAGCCCCAAGAGCCGCATTGGACCAAGATGCGTTGAGAAACTCTTCATTTGTGGCCAGTAAATCATCGGCCCTGGATGCAATTCGCTGCTCATCGATAAAAACTATTTGCGTGCCAACAGGAACTCTCGATAATAAAGTTTCAGTTTTTTCAATGAGCAATGGAATAAGGGACTCCATGCCTTCAAAAACAATTCCTTCACTTATTTTGTCGAGCATCTCAGCTGCGCCTAGATTTTCACTCTTTGCCATGAGCGCACGCTTTTTTACCTTCTCTGTTAATAAAAGTTCCCGGCAAGCAAATATGGCGATGCTGCCCTCTACCGGCTTTAATGTTCGTTGATCAGAGACTTCAAAATAACTGAGATCTTCTATCTCATCACCAAAAAAATCTATTCGGATTGGGTAATTACTCAGTGGCAAAAAGAGATCGACAATTCCGCCGCGGACTGCAAACTCCCCGCGACGTTCGACTAAGTCAGTTCTTGTATAGGCTAGTGAGGACAAATGTCGGATCAGTTCTTCTAGGCTTTGTTCTTGTCCTACATGAAGTTTTAAAACTGGACTTGAACCTAAATCGCTGATGATCCGATGTATGACACCTCTAACCGGAGTCACAATAATTGGATGTACTTGTTGCTTTTCCTTGAGTGCATACAAAGATTGAATTCTTAAAGCTACTGTGTCGCTACGTGGACTCAATCGTTCGTGAGGCAAAGTCTCCCAAGCTGGAAACTCAATAACATTCTCGTGTAGCTCTCGAAGTTCATTGACTAAATCTTCACTACTTCGGCTAGAACTTGTAACTACCAAAATTGGATGCTCAGTTGCACGTGCTGCTAAAAGAAATGCAAATGTAGATGAAGGTCCAACAACATGCTGCGCACTGCTTGGTTGTAGCGAAAGCATGGGAATTAGTCCGCGCACTTGCTGCCTCCAATGCCATAAGGCCCCAACTTCTAACTACCCAGGGTTGGGCAGTAAAAAGGGGGCTAACAAGGCAGATTCTATTTGTTTTGAGCCCTGAGACATACCTGAGATGATTAGGTAATGAGCCACAGCAAAATTGCCGATGATGATGCTGGATTGCGTAGTGATGTACGGCAATTGGCAGATCTTTTGGGTCAAACGTTGGTTCGTCAAGAAGGGCCCGCACTCTTTGAACTAGTTGAAGCAGTTCGCAAATCTGTGCGCGAGGGCTCTAGCCAAGAAGTTTTAGCAAACATCACTGATGTGGAGTCGGTGCAATTAGCAAGAGCCTTTAGTACCTACTTTAATTTAGCAAATGTTGCCGAACAGATACACCGTGCACGAGTTCTCTCTCTTTCTCGCGCAACAGGTGCTTCCTGGCTTGTGCGTGCAGTCGATCGAATCGAAGAGGCGCTCTTACAGCAGACCCCCGGCCACCACCTTAATAAAGAAGAGATAACACAGTGGGTTAGTGAAATGTCAGTACGACCGGTTTTTACCGCTCACCCAACAGAGGCGGCTCGCCGTTCAGTACTTAAAAAACTGGGAGCGATTGCAGATTTACTGAACGATCCTGAAAATGCATCACAGCAAGATCGGCTTGCTGAAAACATTGATTTGCTGTGGCAGACAGATGAGCTTCGCTTAGGACAGCCCGAGCCTTTAGATGAGGCATTAAATGCTCTGTACTATCTTGATGATTTATTCACTCAAACTGTTCCAGAGGTTTTGAATGATTTAGCGAAAGAGCTAAAGCGAATTGATGTCGTTTTACCTGTAACTGCACGGCCACTATCTTTTGGCAACTGGATTGGTGGGGATCGAGACGGTAATCCAAACATTACTGCTGAGATCACAACTAAGGCCATGGTCTTACAAGTTGGCCATTCCATACGAGTCACAATTGCTGCAATGAACGAGCTTCGTCAAATGTTGTCTGTTTCAACTAACATAGTTGGCGCAACTCCAGAGCTTTCTGCATCAGTTGAAAAAGACATCAAAAATATTCCAGAGTTTGAACCTAGGTTTTTGCGTTTAAATGCTGAAGAACCATACCGACTGAAGGCAACAGCAATTGTGCATCGTTTGGCATTTACCCGTGATCGCCATGCAGTAGGAGCTCCTCATGTTGCAAACCGCGACTACGAAAATACTGCTGAACTACTAGCCGACTTAGTCTTGATGCGAGATTCATTGCTTGCCCATCGTGGAGAGTTAATAGCAACGGGCTTACTTGAGCGAACTATTCGCACCGTCGCAGCCTTTGGACTAACCCATGCAACGATGGATATTCGCGAGCACTCAGATGCTCATCACAATCTTTTAAATCAGGTATTGGGTGTCCAGGGTTACCTTGCAAAAACACATGATGAAAAATTTGAACTTCTAACTAATTTGATTGCAGAAAACACTTCTTTTGACAGTTCTTCACTTGATGAATCAGGAAAAAGAGTTTTTGATACTTTTATTGCGATTAATGATTTATTAGATCGATTTGGCCCTGAATCAATTGAAACTTACATAGTCTCCATGACTAAAGGTGCCGATGATTTAATTGCGCCAATCGTGATCGCCCAACAGGCTGGTTTAATCTCACTCAAAGATAAAAAAGCACGAATTGGATTTGCACCTCTTCTTGAAACTGTCGCCGAGCTTCGATCATCAGGAGAGATCTTGGACAAGCTTTTAAGTAATCCGACATACCGTCAACTGGTTGCACTGCGTGGAGATAAACAAGAAGTAATGCTGGGTTACTCAGACTCAAACAAAGATGCTGGAATCGCAACTAGTCAGTGGGAGATCCATCGCGCTCAGCGATCTCTGCGAGATGTTGCTAAAAAGCATGGAGTAAAACTTTGTCTGTTCCATGGTCGTGGTGGTTCGGTTGGTCGTGGTGGTGGGCCAACTTATGACGCGCTCATTGCACTGCCTTGGGGTTCTGTTGATGGTGCGATAAAAATGACCGAACAAGGTGAAGTGATCAGCGATAAATATGCACTTGCATCCCTTGCAAGAGAAAACATTGAACTCACTCTGGCTGCATCATTAGAGGCTATAGTTTTAAATCGTGGGCCACGACAAAGCAAAGAAGAGTTAACTGCCTGGGGAGATTGCATGCAGTTAGTAAGTGATGCATCTTTTAAGCAGTACCGAACTTTGATTGAACAGCCTGATCTACCGGCATATTTTTATGCCTCAACACCTGTTGAGCAGTTAGGTGAAATGTTCTTGGGTTCAAGGCCATCGCGTCGGCCAGATGCATCGACCGGTCTAGATTCCCTTCGAGCAATTCCCTGGGTCTTTGGATGGACTCAGTCACGTCAGATTGTTCCTGGCTGGTTTGGTGTGGGAACAGGTTTAAAAGCTGCGCGAGAGGCTGGTCATTCAAAGCTACTCAAGAAAATGCTCAAGGAATGGCATTTCTTTACCACATTCATAAGTAACGTTGAGATGACGCTGGCCAAAACCGATCTGGAACTTGCCCAGCGATATGTGGATGCACTTGTTCCAAAAGAACTTCACCATTTCTTGGATGAGATTAGAAGTGAGTTTGATTTAACAGTTTCAGAGATTCTGAAATTAACTGGAGAGAAAACACTCCTTGGAGATCAAGAGATTCTGGCTCGGACATTACAAGTTCGTGATGCCTATCTATCCCCTATTCATCTACTTCAAATCAATCTCTTAAAGCGTGTGCGTGAGACAGATGCTGCAGTTGATCCAGTTTTGCGCCGAGCATTACTACTCACAATTAATGGCGTGGCGGCAGGTCTTCGAAATACTGGCTAAGAAGTGAAGAGAGATAGTTCTTTTAGCTATTGAAATTTTGTTGAGTTAGATCAAGCCCATGAGTTATGAGTGATTCAACCGCATCTGCTGAACGTTCAATAAATTCACCAAGCTCTTTTTGTTCAATTTTTGAGAATGCTTTTAGTACAAAATCAGCTGGATCTTGTTCGCCCATTGGACGTCCAATACCAAGGCGAATTCGAAAGTACTCTGCTGTTCCAAAAGCTGATGTCATGGACTTCAAACCGTTATGGCCATTGTCACCGCCTGCAATCTTGGTGCGGATGGCAGCAAATGGAATATCTAACTCATCATGTAATGCAATTATATTATTTGGTTCAACTGAATAAAAATTTGCAAGAGCCTTAATTGGTCCACCGGTTTCATTCATGTAACCCTTTGATTTTCCAAGAATTATTGAATGTGCATCTGTGCCCACTCCTAATTTGTAGGCAGCGATTTCAGTGCGGGATTTGTGAGAAGAAAGTTTGATGGAATGTCGCTTGGCTAACTCATCGACAACCATCTGACCAATGTTGTGACGGGTGGCAGCGTATTGATCTCCTGGATTTCCCAGTCCAACTACCAACCACGTCATAACAATAAAGTCTAAGGCTTAAGCCTGTTACTTATCGGTCTTTTCTGCTTCAGGCGTCTCTGTTGCTACTGCTCCATCTGCTGCAGGAGCGACAACTACTTCTTCAACTACTGCTGTTGACTTCTCAGATACGTGAACAACGATCATCTTTGGATCAGATGCTAATTCAACGCCTGCAGGTAATTTAACATCCCCTGCATACTTTGAAGATCCTGATGCAAGTCCTTGAATATCAATTTCAAGGAAGTTAGGAATAGCTGATGCATCAACTCGAACATCGATTGTGTTGTGAACGTGTTCAAGGATTCCATCACGGTCATGGTCACCAATTGAGTGAACCGGAACCGAGACGACAACTTTCTCGCCACGACGAACAAGAACAAGGTCAATGTGCTCAAGAATCTGCTTGAGAGGATCACGAACAATAGCTTTTGGAAGCGTTAGTTCGTTCTTTCCATCAATTGAGATATCCAGAAGAACGTTTGCTTGCTTTAGGGCAACACCAATTTCTTTAGCAGGAAGAGTGATGTGCTGTGGCTTCTCACCGTGACCGTAGATAACTGCAGGAACTAAACCATCGCGACGTGCGCGACGTGATGCACCTTTACCAAATTCGGTACGTGTGGTGCCAATGATTTTAATCTCTGCCATTTTTACTTCTCCTCATAACTTCGGTGACTTCGGTTTGAACACAAAGTTCCAGCAGGAGAAAAATCTCTTACCCGTCGATTACGGAAAGCTATTCGCTACCCTCGCCGGAACAGGGCAAACAGTATCTTCGCAACCCGTCCTTAGGCAAATCAATCTCGTTAGGGCAAAAATGCAGGTTGCCCAAGCCAGCGATCAGGCTTGGCCCACAAGAGATTTCAGATGTTATGAATGACCGTCGAAAAGACTTGTGACTGATCCATCTTCGAATACTTCACGAATTGCGCGGGCCAACAACGGTGCGATTGAAAGCACGGTTAAATTATCAAACTTTTGATCCTCTGAAACCGGCAAAGTATTTGTGATAACCACTTCTGATGCACGACTGTTCTTAAGCCGATCAACTGCAGCTCCGCTAAAGACCGCGTGGGTTGCTGCAACGATTACATCTTTTGCTCCAGCTTCAAATAACGCATCAACTGCCTTTGTAATTGTGCCGGCGGTATCGATCATGTCATCAATAACTACGCATGTTTGACCTTGAACATCACCCACAACTCGACCGACAGTTGCTTCATTAGGAATACGTGGATCACGAGTCTTATGAATAAAAGCGATTGGACAGCCACCCAGAAGATCAGACCAACGTTCTGCAACGCGCACACGACCCGAGTCCGGTGAAACAATTGTCAATCGTGATCGGTCAACTTTACTGCCAACATAATTTGCAAGCATTGGAAGTGCAAAGAGATGATCAACTGGGCCATCAAAAAATCCTTGAATCTGTGAAGTATGAAGATCAACTGTCATTAAGCGATCAGCACCAGCAGTTTTAAAAAGATCTGCCATTAAACGAGCTGTGATTGGTTCACGTCCTCGGCTTTTCTTATCCTGTCTGGCATATCCATAAAAAGGTGCAACGACTGTAATTCGCTTTGCAGATGCACGCTTGAGTGCATCGACCATAATCAACTGCTCCATGATCTGTTTATTGACCGGTGTTGTATGACTTTGTATTACAAATGCGTCACAACCACGAACAGATTCTTCGAAGCGAACGAAAATCTCACCGTTTGCAAAATCATAAGCAGAAGTTGGTGTGAGAGGAATTCCAAGTTCGGCAGCGACCTCATCGGCTAACTCAGGAAATCCGCGACCGGCAAAGAGACGTAATTTCTTTTCGGAGGTCAATCGGATTTCGCTCATGTCTCTGCCCTTTCTTACTTCTTCTTCTTACCCGAACTAGCTTCGGCGGCTTGAGCTGATTTACTTCCCTTGCGCTTGCGCAGAACCCAATCTAATACATTTGCCTGTTCAGGACGACTAATTCCAATCGCGCCTGCCGGAACATCTTCTGTAATTACAGAACCAGCTGCTGTGTAGGCACCATCTCCGATTGTGACTGGAGCCACCAGCATTGTGTCGCTACCGATGCGAACATGATCACCAACGGTTGTGTGATGTTTTTCTACTCCGTCATAGTTAACAAAAATAGTTGCAGCACCAATATTGCTGCCATCACCAATGGTTGCATCGCCAACATATGAAAGGTGTGGCACTTTTGAGCCTGTTCCTAACGTTGCTTTTTTCATCTCAACAAATGCCCCAGCTTTACTTAAATCTCCCAGTTGTGTTCCAGCTCGCAAATATGTAAATGGCCCGACTGAGGCGCCTTCACCAATGATTGTCTCAACTGTTATCGATTCTAAAACCTTTGCTCCCACTTTTACTTCACAATCGGTAAGAGTTGATCGGGGTCCTATAACTGCACCGGTAGCAATGGTGGTTTTCCCAAACAGGGATGTTCCTGGGTGAAGAATGACATCTTGTGCAATTTCAACTGTTGAATCTATCCAGGTAGTTGTTGGATCAATAATTGTTACACCCGAGCGCATCCAATGCTCATTGATTCGATCACGAATCATGGCTGTTGATTCTGCTAGTTGAACTCGATCATTTACACCAAGTGTCTCTGTGAAATCTTCGATCATTATCGCAGCAACAGATTCACCTGCTGATTTTAGGATTCCAATTACATCAGTTAAATAAAGCTCACCTTGGGTGTTAGAACTGGTTAATTTCCCTAACGCTTCACCTAGTTTTTCTCCATCAAATGCATACACACCACTGTTTATCTCGAAAATAAATTTCTCATTTTCACTGGCATCTTTTTCCTCAACTATTCGCAATAGCTCATCATTATCATCGCGAACTATTCGGCCATATCCAGTTGGGTCAGAGTGTTCGGCAGTTAAAACAGATGCTGCAAATTTTCCTTGTACGTGCATATCTACAAACAGTTTGAGTGATTCAGCCGTTAACAACGGTGTATCACCGGCAAGGATCAACACAGTTCCCTTAGGTGAATTACCTGCGAGCGCTAACTGCGCGGCATGACCAGTTCCACCGCGAGTTTCCTGAAAAATAGTTTTTACCTTTGGTGCTATCTGTGCAAGGTGGGCAATAACTTGCTCACGTCCGGCCCCTACAACTACACGTAACTCAGTTGGTTGTAATTGATTAACTGCGTGTATTACATGCCCAAGAAGTGAACGGCCTGCAACCTCATGTAAAACTTTAGGAAGCGATGACTTCATGCGCGTGCCTTCGCCCGCTGCAAGAATGATCGCGGTCTGTAAGGCCATGTATGAAGTCTATCTTGACGGGATTCGCACCAGCTCCGCCACCAGGTATCGATCCTGGACCCTGGGCTTCAAAGGCCCATGTGCTAGCCACTACACAATGGCGGAACCCGTATTCTCCCTCATAACTGGATTTGTTCCAAACCAACAGGTGCAATTAATTTGTGGAAATTACCTTTGCGCCAGCAACTGGCCCATAGGCCTGAGCAACGCTTCCAACTACTCCACTGGAGGTTAACGCAACGGCAAGATCAAGTCCTGAATCTTGATCTGCTACTAAAAAGGCAACGGTTGGGCCTGAACCAGAAACAATTGCACCGAGTGCGCCATATTCCTGACCAACATCTAAGACCAAACGAAGTGCTGGACGAAGGGAACAAGCTGCAAGTTGTAGATCATTTACTAAAGCAGCACCAACAGCTGGTGCATCTGCGCCCAGTAGTGCTTGCATTAAACCTTCATGAGTTTGCGGTTCAATAATTTCAAGTTCCCCACGCAAACGATCACACTCTGCATAAACAGCCGGAGTTGATAGCCCTACTGTGGAAAGTGCTAAGACCCAGTGATAGGTTCCTCGAGAGAGTGCAGCAGTTAATTGATCGCCATGACCCGTACCAATTGCTGTGCCTCCACTTAACATAAATGGGACATCGCTTCCAATTTTTGCTGCGATCTCAACCATCTCTTCACGGGTCATATCAAGTGAATACAGATAATCAATGCCAATAATTGTTCCCGCCGCATCTGCGCTGCCACCTGCCATTCCACCTGCAACAGGAATCGATTTCTTAATCTCAATGTGTGCATCAACTGTTAAGTCATACTCTTTTGAAATGAGTGAGACAGCCTTTGCTGCAAGATTATTTGCATCAGCTGGGACGCCATGTGTTTGATCACCTGAGACTGTAATTGTTAGACCAGAACCAGGTTCACCTAATTTAATTGTTATGTCATCAAAAATAGAGATAGCCTGAAAAACTGAGACTAAATTGTGATAGCCATCGGCCTCTTTGGGCCCAACTGAAAGTTGTAGGTTGACCTTTGCGGGAACGCGAACGGTCACACTTTTGATTGGCATGATGTGACCCTATAACTGCGATTAGAAAATGTCAGGTGCAACGGCAGCGATCTTGCAAAAACCTTGAATTTCTAAGGCCTCACCGCGAAGTGTGGGATCGATACCAGCCTTAATCAAAATCTCTTCTGCCTCTGATGAAGATCCATATAGACCTGAAAGTGCTGATCTCAACATCTTTCGACGCTGAGCAAATGCGTTATCGATGATTTTAAATACTTTAACCCGCATCTCTTCATTTCCAGGAGTTGCGCGGCGTGTAAAGCCGACTAGTTTTGAATCAACATTTGGTGCTGGCCAGAAAATAGATCGAGAGACGGTTCCTACGTTTTTAACCTCTGCCCACCATGCAGCTTTCACACTTGGAATTCCATACTCTTTGCCGCCGGGTTTTGCAGCAAGACGATCAGCAACTTCTGCTTGAACCATCACCACACCTGATCTGATAGTTGGAAATTTTTCAAGTAAATGCAACAGCACAGGCACCGAGACGTTATAGGGCAAATTAGCAACTAGGACTGTTGGCGCTGCAGGTAGTTCATTGATTTTTAAGGCATCTTGATTGATTACTGTCAGATTTTCTGGATGGGCAAAATACTGTGCAACCGTAATTGGAAGTTGCTGGGCTAACCTTGAATCAATTTCTACAGCAATTACTTTTTTAGCGTTTTCAAGAATTGCTAAAGTTAAAGATCCAAGTCCTGGACCGATTTCCAAAACAATATCATCGGATAGCACACCAGCAGTTCGTACGATTTTGCTACAGACATTGGAGTCGATAACAAAGTTTTGACCTAAAGATTTAGAAGGCTTCAAATCTAAAAGAGCAGCAAGTTCGCGGATCTGCGCCGCTCCCAGCAATGTCATGGTGCAAATGATCCAAAAACTCGCTTGGCGTTATTGCTTAATGCAGTGGCTAGCTCAGCTAAATCTTGATTTCGTTCGGTCGCCATTGCTCGCACAATATTTGCAATCTGAGCAGGAGTATTTCCAGCACCGCGATGAGGAGCAGGGGCTAAAAATGGTGAATCGGTTTCAACCAATAATTGATCCAAAGGAACTAGTTTTACAGCATCTCGTAACTCTGGAGCGTTCTTAAATGTCAGCGTTCCAGCAAAAGAGAGAATATAACCACGTTCAATACATATTTTTGCCATTGCAACATCGCCTGAAAAACAATGAAAGACGGTCTTTTCCGGTGCGCCTACTTCTGCCAATATTGAAAGCACATCATCATGTGAATCTCGATCATGGATTACTAAAGCTTTATTTGTACGCTTTGCTAAATCAATATGCCACTTAAAGGATTCTTGTTGGCGGGCCCTTAACTCTGGTGGCGTTCGAAAATAATCTAATCCCGTCTCCCCAATCGCACGAACTCGAGGATGTTGGGCAAGTTGTTCAATAATCTTTAGGTCTGCACTCATATCCTCAACAACAGGTGCTTCGTTTGGGTGGAGTGCAACAGCAGCAAGTACCGAACTATTCCATTTTTCCGCAGCTGCAACACACCAACGTGATTGCTCTGCCGAATATCCAACTTGAACAATTCGATCTACATTTACAGATTTGGCCTCTGCAATAACATCTGCAACTGCTTGAGAGTCAAAGGCTGCATCGGTAACAATTTCCATGTGTGCATGTGAATCAACAGTGGGAACAGGTAGAGGCTCCGGAAGCGGAGCGCGTGGACGATCAATGTCGCGATTGTGGCGATCTGCCATTTTTATTTAAGCAGTAACTTCTAGTCGTGGAAATAGAACTGGAGTTTTTGTCACTACCGCACCTGCTGGAAGTTGACCCCACTGTGCAACAGATGAAATTGTTTGTGCGCCTAAATCTCCAAGAACTGATTGAGCACCAAGGCTTTGCCACAAAATCTCACATGTATGTGGCATGACAGGATTTAAAAGTACAGCCAACGCTCGCAATGACTCGGCAGTGTTATATAAAACCTCTTCTAGCACTGATTGATTACTTGGGTCCTTGGCAAGAATCCACGGCTCTTTTTCAGTGACATAGCCATTGACCTTTTTGCAGAAATCCATAATTGCAACTATTCCGCCTTGAAAATCTAGTGCACACATAGCTGCATCAGCTTTTGAAACAGTCTCCTTTAACGCTGCCTCCAAACCGGCATCTTTAGATACCGCGGGCAGTGCACCACCACAATATTTTTCAACCATTGCCGCACTTCGCGAGGCTAAATTACCAAAATCATTTGCAAGCTCAGATGTGTATCTGGCGCTCATATCTTCCCAAGAAAAAGATCCATCTGTTCCAAATGGAATTGCTCGTAAAAAGTAATATCTAAATGCGTCAACTCCGAAGTGATCGGTGATGTCTCTAGGAGCGATCCCCGTCAGTTTGCTCTTACTCATTTTCTCTCCACCGACAAGCAACCAACCGTGTGCAAATACTTTTTTAGGAACATCAAGGCCTGCTGCCATCAACATAGCTGGCCAAATGACAGCATGGAATCGCAAAATATCTTTACCCACTAAGTGAACATCGGCAGGCCATGTCTGTGCAAACTTTTTCCCACCATCAGAAGTTGGATCATCGGTAAGCCCTACCGCCGTGGCATAGTTAAGAAGAGCATCAAACCAGACATAAACCACTTGATCTGTATCCCAAGGAACTGGAATTCCCCAATCAAATGTAGAACGTGAAATTGAAAGATCTGAAACTCCACCTTCAAGAAAAGAAATCACTTCATTGCGAGCACTTTCTGGTTGACACGCATCAGGATTTTTGCGGTAGTGCTCTAAAAGTGGTTTCGTGAAATCAGATAACTTAAAAAACCAATTGTTTTCGTTAACTAATTCAATGGGCTTACTGTGGATTGGACAGCATTTTGCTCCATCTATATCAATTAAATCTCCCGGAAGTTTAAACTCTTCACATCCCACACAGTATGGGCCTTCATATTTGCCTGCATAAATGTGGCCAGAATCTTTTAGAGACTGAAGAAATTTCTGCACACGTTCTGTGTGGCGCTTTTCTGTTGTACGAATAAAGTCATCATTTGCAATATTTAAATGCTCCCAATTTGGCTTCCATTCATCAGCGACGAGTTTGTCGACCCAGAGTTGAGGGGCAACATTGTTTGCCTCTGCAGTACGCATAACTTTTTGACCATGCTCATCTGTTCCTGTTAAAAACCAAACAGATTCACCTTTTTGACGATGCCAACGAGTTAAAACATCACCAGCAACCGTTGTATATGCATGACCAATATGAGGAGCATCGTTGACGTAATAAATAGGCGTCGTTAGATAAAAGGACTTAGTCACTGGCTCATCTTATTCGCATCAACCACGGCGGCATAAACTAGACGTTTTGATATCCCAAATTCATCGGCAACGGTTGCAATTGCACCCTTTCGATCCATTCCAGCGGCTTCAAATTCACGTACTCGTTCCACCATCTCGTTAGAGGTTCGAAGGGCAGAATCAACTTCGGCTCCTGCAACGACCAAAGTAATCTCACCCAACACCTCGTTGCCACTAGCCCAACTCAATAACTCTGAAAGTGAGCCACGAATGCTTTCTTCGTAGCGTTTAGTCATTTCGCGACAAATTGCAGCTTTACGATCTTGCCCAAAGACATCGACGGCATCTGAAAGAGATTCCTTTAGTCGGTGTGGTGCTTCAAAGAAAACCATTGTTCTTTCTTCAAATCTTAATTTCTCAAAAGCTGAAGTTCGTGCACCAGCAGTTCGTGGCGGAAAGCCTTCAAAAGAAAAACGATCTGTCGGTAACCCTGAAAGTGCAATTGCCATCGTTACTGCACTTGGTCCTGGGATTACTAAAACTTCGAGGCCCTCGGCTATTGCATCGCGCATTAATCTAAAACCAGGATCACTAATAGTTGGCATACCTGCATCAGATACAACTAAAACTGTTGCGCCAGTTTTTAACTCAGATATAAGTTCCTTCGTTCGATCCTCTTCATTTCCCTCAAAGAAAGAAACAACTTTGGCGGTGAAAGTAACTTCGATGTCTTGGCATAATCGATGAAAGCGCCTGGAATCTTCAGCAGCAATAATCGTCGCATCCTTGATTGCACTCTTTAATCGACTGCTTGCATCCCCGGGATTTCCTAATGGGGTCGCAGCTAAAATGAGCGTCATGGCGTAATACTCTCAGTATTTTTGAGTAATCGCGCATACCCTTGACCGGTGACCGCTGCAATTGCCCCACTTCTCATCGCAATCGCTTCCTTTGTGCTGAGATTATTTAATTTAGGTTCACCAAAAGGATTTATTTTCGATGAGCTCTACTACGTCGATGGGGCGCGTGATTTACTTAATTTTGGAGTCGAAGTTACTGGGGCTGATCCAGAGTTCATTGTTCATCCACCCCTAGGAAAATGGCTTATCGCAAGTGGGATTGCAATCTTTGGCGATAATGAATTTGGGTGGCGCTTGGCGACTGCGATCTTTGGAACTTTGCTCATACTTCTATTTGCACGTTTGGTTCACGTTCTTTTTTATTCCCCTATTTTGACAGCACTAGCCGCTGGATTAATGGCGCTGGACGGACTTTTGTTAGTTCACTCACGAACTGCCCTACTAGATTTGTTTTTAACTTTTTTCACTCTTCTAGGCATCTATTTATGGAATAGGAACAGACATTGGTGGGCAGGTATAGCTTTTGGTTTGGCTCTTAGTTGTAAGTGGAGTGCTCTCTATTTCATCACAGTAATCGCTTTCATCACTCTTTACCGAATATTAGTTGCACAAGATATTCGTGACACTTCACGTAAAATAATTAAGTTAGTTGCCACATATGGCCTGCTTCCCTTAACTGTTTACACATTTACCTGGCTAGGTTGGTTTCTCTCTGATCGAGGTTGGGACCGTCAGAGTTCGAATAATCCGGTAATCGCACTCATTAATTATCATGCTGAGATGCTTGGTTTCCACCTTGGCTTAACTGAAAAACATGCTTACCAATCAAATCCCTTAGGTTGGCTTGTAATGGCTCGACCAACATCATTTTTTTATGACACACCAAAAGAATGCCCAAGTGATGAGTGCTCCAGCGAAGTTTTAGCTTTGGGAACACCATTTTTATGGTGGATAGGAACAGTTGCCATCATTGTTGTCATTGTTTATTGGATGAGATCATTAAGAAGCAGAACCACCGATCACGCTGCAAATATTGTAGTTATCGGATTGATTGCAGGTTATCTGCCGTGGTTTGCATTACCTGAGCGAACTATGTTTACTTTCTATGCAATCATCATCGAGCCATTTTTAATATTGGCAGTTATTTACTGTGCAAAATTGCTGCTTGATAGTCCTCTAAAGCCAATAGTTTCTCAAAGTCTTGTTGTTGGTGGATTTATATTGATCTTTTTATGCTTTTTATACTTTTTACCTTTATTCACCGGCCAAATAATCACTTACGGGCAGTGGCAAGACCGAATGTGGTTTGATTCTTGGATCTGAGTGGTAGATCTACTTTCGTAGCTCTGTATGCCTAAATTATTCGTTAGCTGCGCGAGATTGATTCAACCGCTCGACAGCTTCATCTGCTAACTGCTGATCAAAAATTTCATCGCGAGAAGGTGATGCCGCAGCTAACGCCTGTCTTTCTAGTAGTTCTTGTTCCTCTGACCACTGTCCAGGAGTTGTTAGATCTAAGACTCGTTTTGAAGGAACAGCTTTAGGTGCATTTACATATGTTGGCACTGGAACTTCTGTTGGCTGCCATACATTTTGATATGAAGCTGAACCACGCGGCACAATTACAACACCTTTTAGTTCGCGCTCTGACAAAGGTATCCAATGTTCAGTGCTTGGTTTTGGTTGAACAACGTCAGCCAAATTTGTTGCAGAGACACCAGAACTACGACGATGCAACTGTGCGACATGACGCTTGTGTAGTTGATCAGCGATCACGTGTCGCCGCACATTTGCAATGTAAACCAACATCGCAGAAAGTGGAACAAGTGCATAAAGAAATGGCATAGTCTTCATGAAGCCTCCAACAATTGTTGTGCCAATTGAAAATATAATAATTGTAAAGATAATCCTTCTGCGCAAAAGTAATTGACGAACTTTTGCTTCACGATCTAAATCAATATGAATTGCACCTGATGTGTTGGCGCCACTGGGTGATTGTGCGGCAACAACTCGAAGTGCAATCTTGAACTGTTCTACAGATTTTCCAGAAAATTCATTACGGTCATGAATCCAACGGGGCGCAAAATACGCAACCCACATCCCGATGATTGCTAGATAGATGAGACCCGAAGCCATAATGATAAATCTTAAAGAAGTCCCATCAATTTTCGGGGATTTAAGCACTACTAAAGCCGAGGATTTTCCTTCACAAAAACTATGTGATCTCGCCAATCTCCGTCGATGTGTAGATATCGAGGCCTTTCCCCCTCAAGAACATAGCCAGCTTTTTCAGCTACTTTTCGGGAAGCAACGTTTTCAGGACGAAGATTAATTTCTATACGGTGAAGTTTTAACTCTCTAAAAGCATATTCAGTAAGCATCTCTACAGCCATTGTTGTGTATCCACGATTGGCAAAGTTGCGATCAATCCAATAGCCAATGTGACCTCCACGCATCGCACCGTAAATGACACCACCTAAAGAAATCTGCCCAATTAAATCTGGCCCTTTCCATACTGCAAATGAAAAAGATCGACCATTGCGTGCTTCATGTTGAAGGGAACGCACCATTCCAAAAAAAGTAGGAAGTTCTGCAACGCTTTCTTGGCTAATACTGGGAATAGTTGCCTCCCAAGGGGACAACCAATCTCTATTTTCAGCTCTAACGCGATTCCATCTCTTCATATCTCGAAATCGTAAGGGCCTCAGTATTAACTCATTATTTTTTATGTCAATTGGCCATGCTCTACTCATATTTACCTAAATGTAACGTCGCTCAAGAACTACAACGTTTACACGATCACCGGTTTTAAATGATGTATCTGCTTCAGATATTGCAATAAATGCATTTGCATCAGAAAGGGTTGATTGTTCATCTTGAGACTCTAAAGGCGAGACTGACTTTCCATCTTCTGCCAAAACTGCGCGAATATATGAACGTAAACCTTCTGTAGATTTAATCGGTTTTTCTAGCGAAGCCTTGACTGAGGGACGATGAATCGTTGCTGCGCCCAGCATCGTTCTGATCATTGGACGAATAAATAGTTCAAAAGAAATGTATGCAGCGATTGGATCTCCTGGAAGCGTGACAACCGGTGTTTGATCCGGACCAATCGTGCCAAAGCTATGTCGACCACTTGCCTCTATCGCCATATCAACTGTTGTAATCGTTCCAAGAGATGAAAGAGTGCGCGTAATAAGATCAAATGAATCATCATTGCGCTCTCCAGAAATAATAATTAAATCTGCGCGTACTAACTGATCTTCAATTACTTTTTGTAGCTCTTCATCCGTCTCTGGAATTGAATGAACGCGATAGGCAACAGCCCCAACTTCTCTAACAGCAGTCGTTAACAGCCAGGAGTTAGTTTCATACTCATCACTGGGGTTTTTAAGTGGCTGTCCTGGTTCAACAAGATCAGGTCCAGCTGAAAGTACAACGACTCGAGGATGTGGTCTTGTTGGTAAATGATCACGACCTATCGATGCAGCTAAACCAATTTGTGTGGAGCGGATTCGTGCACCTGATCGCAAAACTAAACGCTCGCCGGCATAAATATCCTCAGCCAATGTGGCCCCATGAGCATCAAGTAAGGACATCTCAAAAGGCTCAAGTGGCTTACAGATAGAAAGAAGTGAAGTGAGAAACTCATCCACCCGCGTGTGTTCTGGCATAATCGAACCCTACTTCTATTAAGTTTTATCTTTGGGATTTCATGGGAGATTTAAATGGGCGTTGAGAAAGAGCAGATAAGAGAGCGGGCTCGCCGCGATCGTTCGCAAAAATTTATTCCCTCAAACTTTAATGTGATATTGAAGGCACCCGAAATTCAGGCCGCTACCGGGATTGCCTCATATGTTTCCTATGATATTGAGCCGAGTACAGAAGAGATTAACCAGGCATTTTTACGAAGTGGAAAAAAACTTTATTTACCAAGAATTAATGGAGATCTTCTTGAGTGGGTTAATTGGAATGGCCAACAGAGTTCACTAAAAGCTAAGAAAAAAATCCTTGAACCTACTGGCGATGCAATAACAGATTTATCTGTCATCACCGCGATCGTGGTTCCAGCCCTAAGAGTTGATCAATCAGGCTTTCGTCTTGGACAAGGTGGAGGTTATTACGATCGCTCCTTGCCGGCTCTCAAGGCGTGGAAAATTGGTTTGGTTTATGCAGGTGAACTTTCAAGTGAAGCACTTCCACATGAACCACATGATGTCCCACTAGATGCCGCAGCAACACCATCGGTTCTTATCCGCTTTAACCGCTAAATAGAGCGAACTAACCGTTAGGTAAATTGCGAGCCATCACTACGCGCTGAATTTGATTAGTTCCCTCATAAATTTGGGTTAATTTTGTATCGCGCATCATTCGCTCAACTGGATAGTCACTCACATATCCATAGCCACCTAAAACTTGGATTGCATCTTGGGTTACTTTCATCGCCACATCACTTGCAAGACACTTACTTGCAGCTGAATAGAATCGAAGATCCTTTTCATTATTCTCACTTTTGACCGCAGCTGAATAAGTGAGCAGGCGTGCTGACTCTATGTTCATGGCCATATCAGCCAACATAAATTGAATAGCTTGAAAATCAAAGATTGGCTTGCCAAATTGCTGGCGTTCGTGGGCATACTTTGTTGCAACATCAAATGCGCCCTGTGCTAAACCAATTGCTTGTGCAGCAATAGTAATACGAGTGTGATCAAGAGTATCCATGGCAAGTGCAAAACCTTTTCCAACTTCACTGATTCGGCGGTCATCACTGAGCTGTACATTGTCAAAATAAACTTCACGAGTTGGTGATCCGCGCATTCCCATTTTTTTCTCAGGTGCGCCAAATGAAACTCCAGGATCTGATTTTTCCACAATAAATGCTGTGATTCCCTTTGTACCAAGTGATGGGTCACCTTGAGCTATTACAGAATAAAAATCTGATTCCCCAGCATTTGTAATCCACTTCTTACTACCGTTTAGAACCCAACCATCTCCAGAGCGCTCAACTTTGGTTCGAAGTGCCGCAGCATCTGATCCTGCCTCTGATTCAGAAAGACAGTAAGAAAATCCTGCACCTTTAACTAACTGTGGAAGCCAACGCTTCTTTTGATCTTCATTGCCACCAAGTAACAAGGGAACTGATCCCAATTTATTTACTGCAGGAATCAAGGATGAAGAACCGCAGACTCGTGCAACCTCTTCAATAATTAAAACTGTTGCGAGTGCATCTGCTCCATCGCCGCCATATTCGGCAGGCACATGAGCAGCAAATAGGCCATTTTTAGTTAGCGCATTTTTTGCTTCAACTGGAAAACGATGCTCTTCATCAACTGCCTGCGCATGTGGTGCAATCTCTTTTTCTGCCAGGGCGCGCACGCTAGTACGCAACTCCTTATATTCAGAGGGCAGATCAAATACGTTTTCCATTAGGAACCATTCTTATCGCGTTGAGCTAACTGCTGCAAATACAAATTATAGTCGGCTAACTCATCTGGCTGCCCCATGGCTGCACTGCGTGCAATATTCCGATCAAGGCGCTTGCTCTCACGGGAATCATCGCGCATCCACTGAATAAAGGTGGCGATCAAAGCCAGCAGTATCGGTACCTCACCCATTGCCCATCCGATAGATCCGCCCAGTTTTTGATCTGCTAAGAGATCAGTCAACCAAGGTGTTTGCAGTGATGCAAAGTAACCCTTGTCAATCAACGTTGAAGTTGACATCAACGCGACTGAGAAAAATGCATGAATACTCATCGCTGCAAATAGGACCACTATTCGAAGTAGATGCGGAATCTTTCGCGGATTTGGGTCCACTCCGATAATTACAGAAAAGAAAAGATAGCCAGCTGCCAGGAAATGAAAACTCATTAATAAGTGCCCAATATGGCTCGACATCATCATTGCAAACAAATCTGTGAAGTAGAGAGCAAATAGAGAGCCATCAAAAATAATCAACGCAACGATCGGATTAGTAAAGGCAATACCAATCTTAGAATGTAAAACAGCAATCAACGATCCCCGAATGCCTCGTTCTTGAGGATTACGTGCCTGTGGCAAAGTTCGCAAAGCTAAAGTAATTGGTGCACCTAATACCAAGCCGATCGGTGCAATCATTCCGATAACCATGTGCGCAATCATGTGATATGAAAATGAAAAATTCGCGTACAGGCCTAACCCGCCACTGGTTGCAAAATCAACTGCAGAAATTCCCAAGGCAAAGGAGATAGTTCTACCTACTGGCCACTTGTCCCCTCGTTTTGTTAGTACAACTACACCCTTTATATACAAGGCAACAAATAAAACTAAGGCCCCGATTATTAAGGAGTTTGGTTCATAGCCAAACAGAACTCGCGCCAATGTTGGTTCAGATGGTGTATTTATTCCAACAACCGAAAGTGCAGCATTAAATTCCTGTTTCCCAGGACGATCAGGTGAAGAATTTGAGCTTAACCAACTGCCCATTGCAACAGTTACTCCCATAATTACGGCTTCAACTGTCAGAAGTTTTCCAAAAGCTAACCAATTGATCTCACTCTTTTTCTCTAAATTTTTACGGTGTAGATAACCAAGTGCGAGCAATGCAATCGTTGCAATGGACTTTGCAATCACCACGCGCGCATATGCTGAATCCCATGCATCTACAAAGTTAAGTCGTGCCCAGGCATTAATAACTCCGCTGAATACAACTGCGATTGCAGCCCAAAGGGCCAACTGACTAAACCTGGGGACTGCTATCACTCGATCAGTTGAGGAAAGAAAAGCAATTGCAAAGATTCCCCCCACCCATAGGCTTAGTGCAATAACGTGAATGACTAGCGAGCCAATAACTAATGAGTGTGAACCACTCGAAGCAGCATGACTTTGGAAAACAGGTGCAGTAATTCCTGCTATAGCAATAAACATCAAAAGTGCGCTGGAGATGACAGAGCGAACTCTATTTGCGGCGACTAAAACAATGAAAGCAATCAAGCTCTGAATAGCTAAATACTTACCTAAAGTGATTTGTGTAATAAATGAACGAAAAACTACTGGGTCCAAAGCATCTAGAATTGAAGTTCCCAGTATTGTTGCAAGTGTTAGAACTACCGTTCCAATTGCGCCGACAAACCAAGTCAATGCTGAAACCTTGAGAATTGTCCTCAATTTTTCACTTGAGGTCGAAAACTTACCGCCCACATCAAGTAGTAGAAAAGCCATTGCAAGCAAAGAACCAACTGTTGCAAATGATCCAGCAAGATTTAGAAACTTAAAGCTAAGGGTTAATACACTCATCTATCAGCAAAAAGTTTACGTGCATATAAAGAAAGTCCGATAGTCACTATGACAGCGCCAATAAGAAGTAAAATCACAAATACATTTGTTGCCCAACTGCTGCTTGCTGGTGTTTGAATCTGTGAGGGTTCTGGATTTGGCTCAACCGGTGCAATATTACTTGGTGCTAAATACTTGAAAGAATATTCGCCCACTAAAGGTTCATCTCCATCAGAGAGTAATGAGTAGGACACTTTATACATTCCAGTTACAACAAGAGTTTTCAATCCAACTGATGCGCTTAGATCTGAAATCGATATTGTTCCATCGTCAACCCGATCTCCATTTGGATCTTTGACAGTTATTACATTTGCATCAACAGCATCTGCTAAAAGTGGAAGTTGACCTGTGACGGTGACATTTGTCGGTGAAACCGAAACAGTTGAGCCACTAATTGGAGAGGTACTAACGAGAGAGTTTGCACCTGCTGAATAAGGGCTTAAGGAGAGGAAGCCAAATGAAAGAAGTACGGCTATTACAGAAATACGTAGATTAACTTTTGTCATCTCATCCTCTCAATCTTGATGATGGCCTCACCTAAAGGGGCCTCAATTCGCTCCAATCGTCTCATCTCTTTACAATTAATGCATAGCCCAAAAATGCACCTTTAAAAAGGGTGAAGCTGGGTAGGCAGTACTAATTGCCATGAGATTGACGCGAGGAGGAGCCGGGATGCCTACGTACCAATATGCATGCATCGCCTGCGGCCATGAATTTGAAGTGGTACAAAGTTTCTCAGATGAATCTCTGACAAAGTGTCCAGAGTGCAAGGGCGAGATCCGCAAGATCTATTCCGCAGTTGGTGTGGTCTTTAAGGGTTCTGGTTTTTATAAAACTGATTCGGTAAAAAAATCTGTTACTCCGGATCCACCAAAAGCGTCACCAACATCACCTGCACCTAAGGCTGATTAATCTTGGTGGTGTGGCGGTTTATCTGAAATAATTTCAGCATCTCGTTTTGCTTGTTCTGCAGCAGCTTCTGGATCAATCTCATCTGAAGTTACTTGTGGAAAGAGATCACTCATAAGCGAGAGTCTACCTACTTAAAATGAAATGAGAACTCTGTGTTTGCAAGCCTTGGCCGCTTAATTGTTCGATACCGCAAATCCGCTGTTGCCCTATTTATTGTCAGTGTGCTTGTCTCAGGCGTAATCGGGTCTTTGGTATTTAGCCGGCTAGATTCAGGTGGTTACTCAAACCCGGCAAGTGAGTCTTATGAGGTGTATGAATATCTTAAAAATGATTTAAAAATAGATGACCCTGCGATCGTTGTTGTTGTGGATGCAGAGGTTGTTGAAGTTACAGATCCAGCTGTTATAGAAAAAGCGACGGCCCTTGAGGCAAAGATTGCTCAAGAACCTGGTGTTACAAAAACACTTTCATACTGGAGCTCAGGTGGGATAGATTCTTTAAAATCCACCGATGGCAAGGCTGCATACATTTTGATTTACGGTGATGGTGATGCATTTAGTCCAGAGAGTCAAAAACTCGGAAAATTTTTTCAAGAAAACTATGACGGCTCATATGAAGGCCTAACCCTTTATGCCGGAGGCGTTGGAGTAATAAGTCACGCAATTACCAAAAAAATATCTGATGATCTAAAAATTGCTGAAGCGATCTCAATTCCACTTACTTTTATCTTGCTTGCATTTGTCTTTGGTGCACTTGTTGCATCAGCGATGCCATTAATTGTGGGTATTGCAGCAATTCTTGGTGCATTCTTTATTCTTTATCTCTTTACATTATTTACCGATGTGAGCATTTATGCATTAAATCTAACTACGGGTATGGGTCTTGGCCTTGGAATCGACTATGCCTTACTTATCGTAAATAGATTCCGTGAAGAACTACGGCGTGGAAAATCGATTGAAGATTCGGTGATTACAACAGTTGCAACAGCAGGCAAAACAGTCTTTTACTCTGGTCTAACTGTTTTAGTAACACTCTTGTCTCTCACGTTCTTTCCACTACCCTTCTTAAAATCCTTTGGTTATGCAGGAGTCTCTGTTGTAACAATTGCTGTCGTTGGTGCGATCATCGGACTACCTGCAATTTTGGCAGTTATTGGCCACAAAGTTGATAAAGGAGTAATTCGTAAATCTTCAATTACTCCTAAAGATGATGGTCGATGGGCGCAGACTGCACGGTTAGTCATGAAAAGACCTGTCGCTGTAGTTCTTTTGTCACTGATTTTTATTGGAATACTGACAGCTCCCATCGGAAATATTAAATTCTCTCAGGGTGATTCACGAATGTTGCCGGTAACAAACAAGGCAGCAATTGCAACCGCGTTTCAGGCTGAAAGATTTGCTGGGCGCACGGGTGAACCGATTGAAATTATTATTAAAGGTGGCTCAGATAAAACAGTAGAAATTGCGAGTTATACGTCGAAACTTCAGGTTGAAGCAGGAGTTGTATCTGTACTTCCACCAGAGATCTATGGCAATGATGTTCGAATAATTGCATATCACTCAATGTTGCCTCGCACGCCAGAGGCTCAAGCATTGATTCACTCGATTAGAGATTTAGTCTCTGTGGATCAAACATTAGTTGGAGGTGTTGCAGCTGACTACACAGATTCACAAGATGCAATTGCACAGACACTTCCATGGGCATTTGGATGGATTGCATTAAGTGTTCTTATTCTTATATTTATCTTTACTGGCTCAATAATCTTGCCAATTAAAGCTGTTATATTAAACATTCTTTCCCTTGCTGCAACCATGGGAGTACTGACATGGGTCTTTGTTGACGGCAATCTTCAGTGGCTAGTTGGCTCATTTACTCAGACCGGAACATTAGATACATCGATAGTAATTTTAATTGCAGTTGTTGTATTTGGGCTGTCGATGGATTATGAACTCTTCCTACTTTCACGAATTCGTGAAGAACACTTGGCTGGTAAATCAAATGTTGATTCTGTTGCACTTGGTCTCCAACGTTCCGGGCGCATCATTACAGCTGCAGCGGCTATCTTGGCATTTGTATTTGCCGCATTTATTACTAGTGGGGTCACATCAATTAAAACGATGGGATTCGGTGTGGCTTTTGCGATTATTCTGGATGCCACCATAGTTAGAGGCTTACTAGTGCCGGCTTTGATGAGATTGATGGGCGAACGCAACTGGTGGGCGCCAAAGTGGATGCAGCGATTTACTCTTCACCACTAACCTCGCGTACCCTTAGAGCATGGATTTAATCGCTTCCCTTCAATGCAAAGACCAGCCAGGCATCGTGCATGCAATGACCTCAGCTGTCCTTGCATGTGGTGGCAACATTATAGAAAATCAACAGTTCACGGATCCAACGACTAACTCATTTGTTATGCGTACTCGTTTTGAAACCTCACAAAATTTAGAGGGTGCAACGAAGGCTCTCAACGACGGGCTCATCAAGTTCAATCCTGTTTTACATATTCGTCCGACAGAGGAAAAGCCTCGCGTTCTTGTTATGGTCACAAAAGAGAGTCACTGTTTGCGTGACCTTCTGTATTTAGTTGAACTGGGCGAACTAAGAATTGAAATTCCACTGGTAATTTCAAATCGTGAAGATCTAAAGTCGTTGGTTGAGTCACATGGAGTTAAGTTTAAATACCTACCTGTAAAAGATGGTTCTAAGTTAGATCAAGAAAATGAAGTCTTAAAGTTAATAAACGAGCTAAATATTGATTTTGTTGTCTTAGCTCGATACATGCAGATTTTGTCAAAGCAATTTTGTGAAAGATTGCCAGGAAAGATAATTAACATCCACCACTCATTCTTGCCAGGTTTTAAAGGCGCTAAGCCGTATCACCAGGCACATGATCGAGGCGTGAAGATCATTGGTGCCTCTGCGCACTTTGTTACTAATGATCTTGATGAAGGTCCAATTATTGAACAAGATGTTGCACATGTGACACATATAGCCACACCAGATGAGTTGATTGCAATCGGTCGAGACATTGAACGCCGTGTGCTATCAAAGGCAGTTAAATACTTCGCTGATGACAAAATATTCATCGTTGGAAAGCGAACAGTAGTTTTTTCTTAATTTAATTGTGTCCCCGGCGGGAGTTGAACCTGCGACCTACCGCTTAGGAGGCGGTTGCTCTATCCACTGAGCTACGGGGACCAAATGTAATGTAAGTGCCAATCTTGTCATGAGTTTCATGGTGTTCACTATTTTTCGCATGAATTACATGCACCTTGCCAGTAAATACGAGTAAAGGGTAGGATTCATTTTCTAACGTAAAGGATGTTATTTCCTCATGAGAGGCCAACAATGAAGGCGCTAGTTATTGGCGCGGGCGGAGTTGGCAGAGCAATCGTCAATATCGCATCACGCAAATCATTTATTTCACAGATGGTTATCGCTGATCGAACTCTGTCACGCGCGGAAGAAGCTGTTGCACGAGTCAAAGATTCTCGATTTTCTGCAGCAGAGGTAAATGCTGCTGAGCTTGAGGACCTTCGTTCTTTAATTCGTAAAGTTAAGCCTGACGTTGTTATCAACGCAGTTGATCCACGATTTGTTATGCCGATTTTCTTGGCGTGCGAAATTGAAAATACTAACTACATCGATATGGCAATGTCGCTATCGCGGCCACATCCTCACTACCCAGATTCAGAGACCGGCGTAAAGCTTGGCGACGAGCAGTTTGCCCGAGATTGGAACTGGGGAGAGCGTCAGATTTATGCTCTAGTTGGAATGGGAATCGAACCAGGAATGAGCGATGTATTTGCTCGATACGCAGAAGATCATTTATTTAGTCGAATAGATTCTTTAACGATCTTTGATGGCTCTAACTTAACCGTAGAAGGCTATGACTTTGCTCCTTCATTTTCGATTTGGACAACAATCGAAGAATGCCTTAATCCCCCGTTGGTATGGGAGGACGGGCGTGGTTGGTACACAACAGAGCCATTTAGTGAAATTGAGGTCTTTGATTTTCCTGAAGGAATTGGACCTGTTGAATGCGTGAACGTTGAACACGAAGAGGTTGTATTGATTCCACAAAAGGTTGATGCGAAAAAAGTTAACTTCAAATACGGCCTTGGTGCCGAATTCATTTCGACTTTGAAAACTATTCACATGCTTGGCATGGACAGTAAAGAAAATGTTGATGTACAAGGTGTAAAAGTTTCTCCACGCGATCTACTCGCCGCATCATTGCCGGATCCGGCAACGTTAGGTTCTCGTATGAAGGGTAAAACCTGTGCAGGAGCCCTAGTAAAGGGACTCAATAAAGAAGGAAAACCTTATGCCTGTTATATGTATAACGTTGTAGATAACGAATGGTCAATGTCTGAATATGGCGATCAAGCAGTTGTTTGGCAGACTGCCATCAATCCAGTTATTGCGATGGAACTCATCCACAACGGAGTATGGAAACCAGAAGGTGTAGTTGGACCAGAGTGGTTTGACGCAAAACCATTCTTGGAACTACTTCCTTCATATGGCACTGAATGGAAAGTTCGCGACGAAGACACAACTGGCATAATTGCTTAACATCATTTCCATGCCCCACGAATAGGAGATAGTGATGAATAGTTGGGCGCTAGTTACTGGGGCAACCGTTGGAATCGGTGAAAGCTTTACACGTTTGTTGGCATCAAATCACTACAACATAGTTCTAGTGGCACGTGATCTACCAAAACTAAATGAGCGAGCACAATCTTTAGAAGCCACCTATGGGGTCAAAACTCATGTCATTCAAGCCGATCTGGCCACCGATTCAGGCTGTGAAACTGTAGAAAAATATATTGCCGATAATGAGATTGAAGTCCTAATCAATAACGCTGGCTTTGGAATCAATAAGGCATTTACAGTCTCAGACATTGTTGCCGAGCAACAGATGTTTGATGTGTTAACTCGCACTCCCATGCGGTTAATGCACGCCTGCCTACCATTAATGAAAGCTCGCAATAAGGGTGTTGTAATTAATGTGACTTCAGTTGCAGCTTGGATTGCCGGTGGCACCTATAGCGCGGCCAAGTCTTATCTGACAGTTCTCTCTGAATCAATGCACACCGAACTTGCTGGAACGGGTGTAAAAGTCAGTGCGTTAGCACCGGGATTTACTAGGACTCAGTTTCATCAACGCGGTCGTATGTCAATGAAGGGTCTACCAAAATTTATGTGGCTAGATCCTGATGTCGTAGTTGCTAAGTCATGGAACGATACGCAAAAAGGAATGGCGGTTTCGATTCCTGGTTGGCAGTACAAAACCTTAATATTTGTAATGACTACTTTGCCTAGGTCAATAGTGCGCAAAGTTGGAATGAACTTACGAAAAAAACAGCGGAAATAAATCTAATTTTGACTAAGGCTTCCCCTATTCTGAATTGACTTTCATGTTTTTACTATGGAGGCATGCGCATAGTTCGATTACTCGGACCAGCACTTCTTGCACTTCATCTCATTTTACGAACGACCAATCAATCAATATGGACAGAAGTTCTTCTCTATAACTTAATCGGCATCTTTGCGATTGCCTCAATTGCATTCTCTCCAAAAGTTGATTTTCTTATAGCCAAGATTGCAGTGGGCCTTGGAATACTTGCATGGATTATTGGTTCAACAATTGCCAGTTTTGCTCATTACAACTTTGTCACAACTCTTCTCACCTCTTTTGGAGAGCTTATGTATCTAGTTTTTTATCCATTTATATTAATCGGCTCAGTTCGAATCATTCGTGGGCAATCTGCATACAAAAAAAAGTGAAGTACTAGATAGTGCAATAATTGGCTTCGGTGTAACCACATTTGGAACGGCGGTTTTACTTCCTCAAGTTTTACCAGATTTTGATCAAGGGTTTAGGCAGTTTTTTTATCCACTTGCCTACCCACTTGCAGATCTACTCCTGGCTTCAATTGTGATCGCCCTGCTTTGTATTCGAAGCTTTTCTTCTCGATCTCTACTGCTTGTCCTCGGTGTAATCTTTTTTGTTTCAACAGATTTTCTATATCTATCTTTAGATAGTTACTCCCTTTATTCAATTGGAACATTAGTTGATGATGGATGGTTATTTGGAGTTCTTCTGATCTCAGAGAGTTACTGGCATGTGGATTCTGGTAAAGACAAATCGCATTCGATGGTTGTAGAGTCAAGAAATCCCATTTTTATTACACTTTCAGTTTTTTTGAGCGCAACACTTCTTGCGCTTATTGCACTGCAACCAAACTATCTTCCTCGTTATGTTGCATTTCCTGCGGTGGTAACACTTGTGCTGGCTTTTTCCCGCTTAGCTACTGCGATCAATCAATCACGACATATAGGAACAGAGAGATTACTGGCGCGAACTGATGAACTTACTGGCTTGCCAAATAGACGGCAATTAATCTCCGAGATTGAAGAGTTCGTGAATAAAGAAGGCTCTCTACTTTTACTTGATTTAGATGGTTTCAAACCAATAAATGACACCTACGGTCATGAGATTGGGGACAAAGTTCTAAAACAAGTTGCACTTAGGTTTGATCGCGCCCTGCCACATGGTGCATTTCTCGCACGCCTTGGCGGAGATGAGTTTGGAGTTCTTATCGAAGGTTTACATGAGAGTGCAATAGAGATCGCACTTGCACTTCGGGCAACACTTTCATATCCAATACATATTGATACCAAAGAGATTCAACTAGGTGTCAGCATTGGCGTTGCAAAAAATACTGGAGATACTGATCTGCTTCTTCGCGCAGATACAGCGATGTATAAAGCTAAGCGCGAGGGTCTAGGGGTTTGTCCGCTTTAATCTCTTGCAATCTAGCCAAAGACTCTAATCTTTCTAAAGCATGATCGACTGTACGTTCGGCGTATCCCTTGCTATATCCATCTAGATAAAGCCATGGCTCATGAATCTGATCTGAAGCAAGGTGGGCAAGTTCTGGAACGTACTTGCGAATATAGTCACCGTTCTCATCAAAGCGTTTGCCTTGTTCAATGGGATTAAAAATACGGTAATAAGGAGATGCATCCGTTCCACATCCTGCAGTCCATTGCCAACCATGGGCATTAGATGCAACATCATAATCAACTAGATGTTCGGCAAAGAAACGCTCACCTAACTGCCACTCTAGATGTAGATCTTTTACCAAGAACGATGCCACAACCATTCGAGTCCGGTTATGCATCCACCCTTCAATCACTAATTGACGCATTGCAGCATCGACAAATGGATAGCCAGTTTTGCCTTCACACCACGCTTTGAACTCTTTGCCTGGCTTGTTATAACGCATCTCTGCAAATTTTGGTGCATAGTATTGAGTATCAGTATTGGGATTGTTAAAAAGAACATCTGCATAAAACTCACGCCACGCAATCTCTTTGCGGAATGTGTCATGAGCTTTACTCTCTCCAAGTTTTTGAAGCAGAGTGCGTGGATGAATTTCACCAAACTTTAAATAACTGCTCATCTTTGAAGTTCCATCTATCCCAGCTAAATTGCGGGCCTCGTCATATGAATCCAATCCACTCTTTTCAAATCTTTGGAATCGTATGAGTGCAGCATTTTCTCCAGCTTCAATTACATTTGAACCTGATTCCTCTGGAAAATCAGGGAAAGCGCGATACTTTGCAGTTGGTTGCATCAATTGAAATTTCTTTGGTGTTATCGCTGGTGCTCGCCAACTGTGGGCACGCCAACCTTTATAAAAAGGCGTATATACCTTGTATGGCGTGCCATCACTTGGCTTCAAGACGCGACCCGGTGCAACAGCATAAGGAGAGCCAGTTCGAACTAGCGTAATGCCGGAAGCTTCGACTTTTGCATCTCTTTCGGCTCCATACCTTTCATACTCTGCTGAAATATGAACTTCTAGAATCCCATGCTGTGCGATTAATTCTTTTAAGATCTCAACTTGATCGCCTTCGATGATGTGCAGTCGATTTCCCAGTGATTCATCCAATGCACGTAGTGATTTACCCATATAAGCCAAAAGTTTGTCTCCTGCTTCGGAGATTTGTTGCTTATCTAAAATAAAAAGAGGGATAACTGTTTCGGCAGATTCAATTGCTGCTAGCAATGCTGGATGATCATTTATGCGAAGATCTCTTCGAAACCAGATGATTGAGCACTTCGCCTTGGGCATGGGATGATTAAATCATAGAGATCCATAATGCGAAGAAGATGAAAATGAGGTTCGATTAGCCCATGGAAAATGAAGCCTTCACTCGGGATCAGATTCGAGCGATGCGACGTTCTTATAGCGACGCAGGCATGGACACCTTGCCTGCAGATCCTTTTGAAGCCTTTTCAATCTGGCTAAAACAAGCTCATGAAAATACGGTAATTGTTGAAGCTAATGCAATGGTCTTATCAACTGTGCATCCTGACAATCAAATAAGCACCAGGACTGTTTTGCTAAAAGATATCTCTCAAGGTGGCTTCACTTTTTTCTCAAACTATGATTCTCGCAAAGCACATGCTATGAATGTAAATGAAAATGTCTCACTTCTTTTTCCTTGGTATGCAATGGAACGCCAAGTATCAATAAGTGGAACTGTTGAAAAAACTTCAACAGCAGAATCAGATGATTACTTTGCAACAAGGCCGTGGGGTTCACAAATTGGCGCCTGGGCAAGTCATCAGTCATCACCATTGTCATCTCGCGCCGAACTAGAACAACGCTATGAAGGTGCAGCAACTAAGTGGCCAGAAGGTTCAGTTGTTCCGCGCCCCGAGTATTGGGGTGGTTATCGCGTAGTTCCACAGAACATTGAATTTTGGCAAGGACGATACTCCAGACTGCATGATCGATTGCGCTATGAACGAACCAGTACCAACTCCGATTGGGAACTAACGAGGTACTACCCTTAGTCTTAGCGCATGAGCATCATTATTCCAGCAGGTATAAAGCCAGTAGACGGTCGCTTCGGTTGCGGCCCATCCAAGATACGACCAGAAGCATTAGCTGCTCTGTCAAAAAGTGGTAACACAATTCTTGGAACTTCTCACCGTCAAAAGCCTGTTAAAAATGTAGTCAAGCGTGTGCGTGAAGGACTTACTTCACTATTTAATCTTCCCGAAGGTTACGAAGTAATTCTTGGCAATGGTGGATCTACTGCTTTTTGGGATATTGCCACTGTTGGATTAATTGAATCTCGCTCACAACACCTTGTATTCGGTGAGTTTTCATCCAAGTTTGCTGCTGCTTCAAAGGAAGCACCATTTCTTGGTGAGCCAACGATTATTAAGACTGAACCAGGATCACATCCTGTAGCAGTTGCTGAAGTAGGAATAGACGTCTATGCACTCACACATAATGAGACTAGTACTGGTGTTGCGATGCCAATTGTTCGCCCCATGGGTACCGATGGCGCTCTCGTTTTAGTAGATGCAACGTCGGCAGCTGGTGGCCTTATGGTTGATGCAAAAGAGTTTGATACCTACTACTTTGCTCCGCAAAAATCTTTTGCATCAGAGGGTGGACTTTGGATTGCAATCATGTCCCCTGCAGCAATTGCACGGGCGGCAAAAATTAAGGCAAGTGGACGTTGGATTCCAGCGTTTTTTGATCTTGATATTGCAATTGAAAATTCACGCCTAGATCAAACTTATAACACTCCTGCATTGGTGACGCTCATGTTATTAGCTGAGCAGATCGAGTGGATGAACTCCAATGGTGGATTAACTTTTGCTGCAGGTCGTAGTGAAAAATCTTCAGAGATTTTGTACTCCTGGGCGGGAAAAACTAGTTACACAACACCATTTGTAACAGATCCTGCAATGCGCTCAAAAGTAGTGGGAACAATTAACTTTGATGATGCCATCGATGCCACCAAAATTGCTTCCGCCCTGCGCGAAAATGGAATTGTAGATACAGAGCCTTATCGCAAACTAGGCAAGAACCAATTAAGAGTTGGTATGTTCCCTGCAGTTGATCCAAGTGATGTTGAAGCTCTCACAAAGTGCATTGACTACGTTGTAGCTGCGCTGTAATGCCGAAGAGCTTTCACCGAGATAGATTTTTCTGGATCACTGCATTTCAGACTGCAATCGTAAACTTTTACTTAGGTGGATTTGGTCCTGCCCAATCTCTTTTGCGTGCAGATCAAGGGACTTCCCTGACAATCGCTGGATTACACGGCACAGCAATGGGGGTTGCTTCAATCTGTGCAGGTTGGGCGAATCCTCATATTGCCCATAAATATGGGCGTGAAAAGGCAAGTTGGATCGGACTTACCATTTTTAGTATTGGAATTACATTCTTTGTTCTTTCTCCACCAGTTTTTCTTACACTACCCGCAACTCTTCTTGCCGGATTTGGTACTTCACTAACCATCAACACAATGCTCACAAAATTGTCTCACCGCTTTGGAAAGTCTGCTGAAGTTGCGATTCCGCAGGCAAATGGAATTGCTTCTATGGGCTTTGTTATGGGGACAGCATTAATTGGAACTATTGCAATTATCTATCCAAATCTTTGGCGTTTAGGTTTGCTCCTTACTCTTCCTATTGCATTCATACTTTTTATTTTCGGTCGAGAAAAAAATAGTGAGGAACACATACCGCATGAGGATGGACCTCAGAGTGGAAAACTTTCACCGGCTTTTTGGCTTTCATGGGTGGGTTTTATCGCCTGTATCTCTGCTGAATTTGCTACATCTTTTTGGGCCGCTGCACTTTTGAAAGATCGTGTTGGCTCTACCGCTGCAGTCTCAACTGTTGCAATCGTTGCCCTAGGTACCGGAATGGGAGTAGGACGTTGGTATGGAGGGCTTGTACTAAAAAAACTATCCTTAGATTCTCAGTTGCTTTCGATTATCGCTATCCAGTTTTTTGGATTTTTAGGTTTTTGGCTCTCCCATGACATGGTGATCTCATTAATCTGTTTATTCACAGTTGGTCTTGGAGTATCGATGCAGTTTGCACTCTCATCGATTCGATTGATTGGTCTAAGCCAGGGACGGCCAGATCTAGCAATTGGAAGAGCATCACTTGCCGCTGGTATAGCAATAGCAGGAGCTCCATTTTTGTTAGGATTATTAGGAGATAGTTTTGGTATCTCACGAGCATACATAATGGTTTTTGTATTGATAGTAATTGCCTTTGCAATAATTAAGCTAGTTCCCTCACACGTTAAGGAAGCCGTATGAACTACAAAACTAGGCGGTTAGTAACGATTTTGGCTCTAATTGGTTTACTTATATTAATCGCGGTTAACGCTCTTTAAAACTGTAGCTACAGAGATATCGGTCGGTAGTGAGACTCGATTTCTGTAAATAACCCATATCAAGACAGTTGCTAGTAAAGAAATAAGTCCACAGATAGCGATTGTGGGACGAATTCCAATCAACTCAGATGAAATCCCGATCAATGGTGCACCAAATGGAGTTCCACCCATGAAGACAAGTAGGTACAGCCCCATTACTCGCCCTCTAATTGCAGGATCCGAGCCGGTCTGAACAATTGAGTTGGCGCTGACAAGAGTAGTTAAGGCTGTTAGTCCACAAAAAGGTAACCAAAAAATATAAATTGTATAAGTTGGTAAAACAGAGAGAACCATCACTGAAATTGAAAATGTGATGCCTGCCTTAATTACGAATTTAGTATCCCTAAATTTTTCAAGCCGAGCCGCTCCAAGTGCCCCGGACAATGAGCCGATCGCAAGAAATGTTCCCATAATTCCAAAACTAGCTGGCCCTAGGCCAAATTCTTTCGTTGCCATTAATGCATTAAAAATTTGAAGGTTTAAACCAAATGTGGCCAAGAAGAAAATTAAAAGCATAACGACATAAATATCGGGGCGTGCCTTTGTATATGCAATACCTTGGCGAATGCTCCCAAAAGTCTTTTCTTTTTCTTGATGAAAGAATGCCGATTCGTTAAGTCTGAATAAGGCTGCAACAATAAAGACATAACTCAGAGCATTGACTAAGAAGGATGCTCCCGTTCCAAAGAGTGCAATCAGAATTCCTGAGATTGCAGGCCCAATTAGCCTGCCAGCATTAAAG
>Ga0209768_10000041_pt1 | contig 72939 bp, 49 predicted proteins | sample LauGreSBDMM110SD_3_FD_187564 | JGI IMG/M metagenome (GOLD analysis project Ga0209768, IMG submission 187564) | Freshwater lake microbial communities from Lake Michigan, USA - Sp13.BD.MM110.SD (SPAdes) (version 2) | ecosystem: Environmental > Aquatic > Freshwater > Lake | place: Lake Michigan... | reverse complement strand
AAGAACAGGGGTTAGCAATGGATGCAGCATTATGGGTTTCCAAGACCGGCTTGGATGCGCAGCAAACGCGCATGAATGTCATTTCAAACAACTTAGCCAACGTTTCAACAACGGGTTTTAAGCGCGATCGCGCAGTTTTTGAAGACTTGCTTTACCAAAACATCCGCCAAGCGGGCGGCCAAACCACGGCCAACACACAAGCACCTACTGGCTTGATGCTGGGTACCGGTACCAAGGTGGTGGCCACTGAAAAATTGCATATCCAAGGTAACTTGACCAACAGCCAAAACCCCTTGGATGTCGCCATCATGGGCGACGGCTTCTTCCAAATCCAGCAGCAAGACGGCACCATTGCCTATACCCGCGACGGTGCTTTCAAACTGTCGGGAACCGGACAGCTGGTGACTTCAACCGGCTTTTTGCTCGAACCCAATATCACCATCCCCAACAACGCCTCGTCTTTGACCATAGGCCGTGACGGCACGATTTCGGTTGAACTCGTGGCCGGCCAAGGCCAGCAGGTGTTGGGTCAGTTACAGATCGCCAAGTTTGTCAATCCAAGTGGCTTAAAGCCCATGGGTAACAACTTGATGGCCGCCACCGCTTCAAGTGGACCGGTGCAGTTGCTGCAGCCGGGCACTGCAGGCGCGGGTGTATTGAACCAAGGCTCTTTGGAAGCTTCTAACGTGAACGTGGTGGAGGAAATGGTCAACATGATTGAAACCCAGCGCGCTTACGAGATCAACTCTAAGTCGATTGAAGCGGTCGACGGCATGTTGAAGTATTTGAACCAAAACCTTTAATCTATTTAGGCCCATTCACTATGAAAACACTTCTCACCGCTTTTGTCTTGTTAACTGCGCTGCAAGGCTGTGCGTCCCGCGAGCCTGTGTTGTCAACCCTGTCGCCTTCGCCCGACTTCGCACCTGTCTACCCCTTGGCCAAAGACCAAACCGCGCCTGCCACCGGCGGCATTTACGGCAACCGCCAAAGCGATGCTTGGTTTGGCCGTGGCCGCAACTACCAAGTCGGCGACTTGATCACTGTGTTGTTGAATGAATCCACACAAGCCGACCGCAGCCAAAAAACCGATATCAGCCGCGACGCCAGCAACACCGCTTTGCCCAGGGGCACGAATTTGTTGCTGGGCAATATCCATCCCATTTTGGATGGACTCAATGTGAATGCCGCCAAAACCAGCAGCTCGGGCAAGGGCACAGCTGCCCAAGGCGCCAGCCTGACCGGTTCGGTCACCGTCACCGTCACCGAGATTTTGGCCAACGGCAACTTGGTGGTGCGTGGCGAGAAAAAACTCGGCCTGTCTGAAGGCACTGAAGTGATTCAGGTGGCGGGTGTGATTCGCCCCCAAGACATAGGACCCAACGGCACGGTGCAATCTTTGCGCTTGGCCAATGCACAAATCGCTTACCGCGGTACCGGCGACTTGGCTTCTGCCAGCAAACCCGGTTGGGGAACCACCGGCCTGATGAAATTTTGGCCCTTTTAAGTCACGGTTAAAAAACAATGAAAACCTCCTACATCAAAACCTTTGTGCTGAGCTTGGCTTGTGTGTGCGCACTGCCGGCATGGGCTGACCGCGTCAAAGACTTGGTCACCGTGGCCGCACAGCGCCCCAATCAGTTGATTGGCTTTGGTTTGGTGGTGGGTTTGCAAGGCACGGGTGACGATGCCTCAGTGCCTTTCACCACCCAAAGCATGAAAGCCATGTTGGCGCAAATGGGTGTGCGTATCGACGGACCCATGTCCGACTTCGAGCAGGCAACTTCGGCCAGCCGAATTGACATTAAAAATGCGGCGGCCGTCATGGTGACAGCTGACTTGCCAGGATTCACCAAGCCAGGTCAGCGCATCGATGTGAATGTGTCTGCGATTGGCAAAGCCACCAACCTGCGCGGCGGCAACCTGATCTTGACCGCCATGCGTGGCGTGGACGGCGAAATTTATGCCTTGGCCCAAGGTGCTTTGACTGCCACCGGCATTGATGCCTCGGCGGCGGGCTCTAAAGTGGCCATTGGCGTGCCTACAGCGGCACGTATTCCAGGCGGCGCGATTGTTGAACGCGCCGTGGAAACACCGTTTGAAAAAGCCGAGTTCTTGGTGATGAACCTGCGCGACAACGACTTTTCCACCAGCAGCAGCATTGTGGCTGCGATCAATAAAAAATTTGGCGATGGCGTGGCACAAGCTATGGATGGCACATCGATATCGGTTCGAGCCCCTCAAGACTTGAATCAAAGAGTGTCATTCATGGGACTCTTGGAGAACATTGAAGTCACGCCTTCCGAGCCCAATGCCCGCGTGGTCATCAACTCACGCACTGGCACCGTGGTGATTAACCGCGCTGTGCGCGTGACCGCAGCAGCCGTGTCGCATGGCACGATTTCGGTGGCGGTCACCGCCACCAACGAGGTGTCGCAACCCAATCCGCTGTCACAGGGTCAAACCGCTGGCGTGCAAAACGCCGACATCGCGGTGAATGAGCCCAAGAACCCGATGTTCTTGTTCAAGCCCGGTGTCGATTTACGAGAAATTGTTGACGCGGTCAACCAAGTCGGTGCCAGCCCTTCATCGCTGATTGCCATTCTTGAGGCCTTGCGCAGCTCAGGCAGCTTGCGTGCCGAACTGATCATCATTTAAGCCATCTTCATACAGCCATGAGCGAAAACACCAACATCACCAGCGCCAAGTCGTACAACGACTTCTCGGCATTGGGCGAACTGCGCGGCAAAGCGCAGCGCAACGATGCGAGTGCGACGCGCGAATCTGCCGAGCAATTCGAAGCTTTGTTCATACAGATGATGCTCAAGTCCATGCGCGAAGCTTCCAGCGTCATGAAAAGCGACTTGATGCAAAACAATGCGCAAGAAACCTTTGAGGGTATGTACGACAAAGAAATTTCCCTGCAAATGGCCAAGCGCAACGCATTGGGGTTTTCCGATGTGGTGATGAAAAACCTGAGCCAGCAAAAAGCGGTGCCCAGCACCTCAGAGTTACTTCAGTTGCGCCAAACTTCGACCATACAAAACGGCATGCCTTTGAACGCGCCTGTGTTGCCCATGTCTTTGGCCAACAAAGCGCAAGCGGCCATGTCTTTGCAGAAAAATACCTTGAAAGCTTTGCCTTTAACGCCGGCTCTGCCCCTGACATTGGGGACTGAGCCATGAGTAATTTACTCGGCATCAGCAGCACGGCGGTTGCCGCTTATCAGCGGGCCTTGGGCACGGTCAGTAACAACATTGCCAACGTCAGTACCGAGGGCTACTCACGTCAGACCTCAACCCTGGCGCAAAGTGCGCCCTCTAAACAAGCCAATATGTTTTTGGGCACCGGCGTATTGTTCACTTCGGTTAAGCGAGCGTTCGATACATTTGCCGAATCCAACCTTCGCAATAGCAACACCGATTTAGCTACCCAAACCCCGATGGTGGAGTACACCCAAAGGGTGATGGACATCATGGGCGACAAGAGTGTGGGTTTGAGCTCGGCATTGGATTCATTTTTTGAGGCGGCACGGAGTTTGTCTGTTGATCCTGCTTCATCGGTCATGCGTACAAGTTTCTTGCGATCTACCGAAGGTGTGGGTTCTCGCTTCGCTGAATTGTCAGGACAATTGAATCTGGTTGCGGCAGAAACCAAGCAAGCCTTGGAAAGTGCCGCTGGACAACTAAATACACTGACAGAGCAGTTGGCCTTAGTGAATCAGCAATTAACCAAGGCCACTTCCGTGGACATGCAACCCCCTGAATTGTTAGACCGTCGGGACTTGCTTTTGCGGCAGATTTCTGAATACTCACGCATCAAAACCAGTTTCACAGCCAACGGTATTGTGTCAGTTAGTTTGGGCACCACCATGAAACAAAGTTTGGTGGTTGATGTGTTGAAATCGCGTCCGATTGGCCTTGATCCCAATTCAGTCAGCAAACTGGACATGGTGATCGACCCTTATGGCAACACCGAACCGCTCAGTGGCGCCAGTGGTGGAACGATTGGCGGCCTTAACACCTTCATCAGTCAGGTGCTGGAGCCTGCACAGAAAAACTTGGACTTTTTGGCCCAAACTTTCGTAGACCAAGTCAATACAGTTCAACGCTCTGGCATAGACGCCTATGGCGATTTAGGCACAGACATGTTGCGAATAGATGCAACTGCGCCGACCAAAGCAGAAGGCTTTCATGTTTTGATGAAAGACCCCTCAAGGATCGCAACGGGTGGATTATTTCGCGTCAGTGAAGATCAAAACAACGTCAGTGAAGTTCAAGCGCGTGTGAGTTATTTGCCAGGAGAAGCTCCTGTTTCCATAAGCAACAAGGATTTGACCAACAATCCATTTACCAATAAGCCTTTGAAAATTGAAATTGGCGGCGGTCGTTTGTATGCCAACGTTACCGATATAGCAGCTGGCATGGACACTCCTACGATTTATTTGGACAACGTCAAGCCTGGTCAAGAGTTGCAGATTCTGACCAAGGATGGCCGCCAGTTGATTGGCACACCTTTGAGTGTGGATAAGCAGTATCAAATGCTGACACCAGAAAATGGTTTCAGCCCGGACTTGACCTACAGCACGCAGTATTTGAATCAGCGCGGTGAAAAAGGTTACCTTGGCACGGATGTGTTTTATGGTTCTAAAGCCAGCGTCGTGTATGAGCAGCAGTTTGATAAATTAGGTCAACCAGATACACCGCGCCCAGTGCGTGCCGTTATGGAAAGCCAGCGCATTGTGCCCGTCGGATCTTCAACCGACTTGACCGTGATTCACAAGGGTGCGATTTTGCTCAACGATTTGCCTTTGGGTGAGTTGAAGATTGCTGCAGGTCAAACACTGACTCCAAAAGATGTGGTGAATTGGATCAACCAAGGCATTGATGCCAATGGCATTTTTTCTTCAGACCAAACCAAATTGTTGCGCGATTTGGACAGCACCAGCACCACCTTGGAATTGGCCAATGCAGAAAAATTTCCAATTGAAGGTGGCGTGCTTCTAATCGGTGACGAACAAATTCTATTCACTGGAAAAACGGGCAATACTCTGACAGGGTTGATGCGCGGTGCCAATGGCACCAAAGCGGTGGATCACAAAGCTGATCAAGCTGTGTATGCCAACGATATGAACTACGCGGAAGTCTTCAACGAAATTCGCATGCCTTCGGCCTCATTAGATTTCTACAATGAACTCACCATCAATGGTGTGGTCATCGGCAAATTACCAGTGGGTGGCAAGTTTCCATCGCAGTACCGTGACTTGCAAACTTTCATTCAAGCCATTCAGTCGCAAAGCGAATTGACAGGTGTTTCAGCCAGGTTGGCTGACAACGGCGACTTGGTCTTGGAGAATTTGAAGGGCAAAGAAGGTGCGAGTATCACCATCGGTCCGCTTGATAAAGGCGGTAAACCCGCAAATGCGTTGGGGATGAGCCTTACTTCAGGTAATGAAGTGTTCTACGGCATGGTTCGCATGACTCGTCGACTTGGAGACCCTGTCAAGTCGGACATCAGGTTGTCGTTTGGCAGTTATGGTAGGGAAGAAGCACCGCAACATGGCACCCCCTTTGATTTAAGTTTGATTGGATTTCGCACAGGCGCCTACATTGAAGGCAAAGTGCCTGATGACTTGAAGGTGTTTGTCACCGGTCAAGGTAATGCCTCGATTGCAGCAAGTTTCAAAGGACAACCGATCGACCCCAAAGACAAATTACGTTCGCAGTTTTTGCAAATCAAATTTATCGCCACCGATCGCTATGTGATTTTGGATGGGAAAACCGGCACCGAATTGTCCAACCGCCATTACGACCCAACGGTTTTAGAGCCGGTGGTTGAGTACCAAGGCTTGAAAGTGAAATTCACCCGTGCACCCAATGTGGGTGACGTATTCAAGGTGGACGGAAATCATGATGGCATTGGCAACAATGAAAATATGCTTGTCATGGCCGAGCTGGGTCAAAAGAAAGTCATCGGCAATAAAACGCTGTCTGAGACCTATATTGATCAAGTCAACAACATAGGCAATTCAGCCCAGCAGTCCAAGATCACCCAACAAGCCTTGACTGTTGTGAATGACCAAGCCCAACAAGCCCGCGACAAAGTGTCGGGCGTCAATTTAGATGACGAGGCAGCTGATTTGATCCGTTTTCAACAAGCCTACCAAGCAGCTGCCAAGTCATTGCAGATTTCTGGTCAATTGTTTGACTCCATTGTGCAAATTCGCTGATAAAGGACCGACGCCATGGTAATGAAAGTTTCTACCAATATGTTTTTCGAGCGTGCGAGCAATCAACTCGGTACGATTCAAAATAATTTGGCTGTGACCCAAGAGCAATTGTCCTTGGGCAAGCAAATTACCAAACCCAGCGATGCACCTGACAAAGCCTCACTCATCACACGTTTGGAGTCTGAAATTGCGCGACAAAGCAGCTATCAAAACAACTTAAAAACCGTGGAAACGAAGTTGAAAGCAGAAGAAACAGCTTTGACAAATACCAGTGATGTGATGTATCGGTTCAAAGAGTTGGCCACCCAAGCAGCCAATGACACTTTGGGTTCTGCAGACCGCAAAACCATTGCGATTGAAATGACCGAGTTGCGCAATCAAATGCTCAGCATGGCCAATTCGCAAGACTCGAATGGCAATTATTTGTTTGCAGGTTGCCGGGTTGGTCAAATGCCTTTTGGTCCGGATGCCAAGGGCCATTTGCAATACCAAGGCGATCAAAGCCGCATGGAGGTGGGTGTTGGTGACAACCGCAAAATGAGCTTGAACATGCCCGGCTCTGATGTATTCGTGAGTGTGGTGCGTCCAGATGGCAAAGGCGGCCGCTTTGGTGTGGGATTTTTCCAAGCCATGTCTGACATGGTCAGTGCTGTTCAAAATTCAGATCACGTGAATATTCAACGTGGTATAGGTGAAATTGATTTTCTGCAGCAAGGTATCAGCGATGCCACTGCCAAAGTCGGTACTGATTTGAACGTGGTCGATGCACAAAACGCGGTGTTAGATGAAATTTCCTTGCGCTTGAAAACAACCATGTCGGATGTCCAAGACTTGGATTACACCAAAGCCATCACCAAGATGAACAAAGACCAACTGTCCTTGGAAGCAGCGCAAAACAGCTTTGCCAAAATTTCTAAACTGAGTTTGTTCAATTTTATCAATTAACTTTCAAATTTTTTCCATCCACGTCGATCACAACTGATTAAGCTTTTTTATCCATGGCCACTTCCGCTATCAGTTCAACAGCCAACACAACTGCTGCTGCGTCAACGGCCAGTACACCTACCTCCACGCAATCCATCGGGGCTCAAACTGCAGCAGCGAATAAAGCCAATGCCCAAAAGATTTTGAATTCTTTGGGCGCTGGTTCTGGCGTGGATGTCGCATCTCTGGCACAAAGCTTGGTCGATGCAGATCGGGTGCCCCAACAAAACGCCCTCAACGCCAAGATCACCAAGAACGAATCCCGAATTTCTGGTTTTTCTGCCGTGTCCTTCGTGTTGTCTGAGTTAAAGACAGCTATGTCTGCTCTGAAGGATCAAAACAGTTTCAATTCGCTGACCCCCAGCAACAGCAACCCGTCTGCTTTCAACGTGACTGTGGGTGCTTCAGCCTCCGCCAATGCGCACGAGGTGGAAGTGTTGCAATTGGCCAAGTCGCAACGGATGGTGAGTTTTGGCACAGCTACCGCCAGTTCTTCGCTGAATGGTGGTCAAGCTATGACCCTGAACCTGACAGTGGGAGGCGTGTCCAAACCAGCTATTTCATTGGCTGCAGGTAAGGACACCCCGCAAGACATGGTCGACGCCATTAACACGGCCAACACGGGCGTCAAAGCGCAGTTGATCAACACGGGCAATGGAACGGCCAAACCCTACCAAGTAGTGCTGACTGGAGCCACCGGTTTAGCGGGTGCGTTTTCACTCAATACCGTCAGCAGCACAGGCATTGCCCCCTTGATCATCAACAATGCCGATGCTGCTTCACAGGCCGCCACCGATGCCATCATGAAGGTGGATGGCCTCACCGTCACACGCAGCAGCAACACCGTAAAAGACGTGGTTAATGGCGTCACCTTTGATCTTAAAAGCACCACCAGCAGTGCCTCAACCGTCAGTTTTGCACGAGACAACACCGGCATCAAAGACCGCATGAACGCTTTGGTGGCCGCCTACAACGATGCCAACAGCATGTTCAAGGTGGTCACGGATCCCAAGTCAACGGTGGATACCTACGGTGCCACTTTGGTGGGTGACTCCACGGTGCGCAACATTCGCCAACAAATGCGCAGCATTTTCCAAGGCAACTCCAGCACGCCCGGTACCTCGGTCAATGCCCTGTGGCAAATGGGTATCAAGGTGGATGAAACCGGCACCATGTCGCTGGACGCTACCAAACTCGATAGCGCGTTACAAACCAATTTTGAAGATGTGGTGAAAACCTTGACAGGCAACACCAATGGTCTAAGCGGTTACAGCACACAAAACGCCGGCTTCATGGGTGACGGCATTCGCAAAATCACCAAGTTGTTGGGCCCTACTGGCCCAATGTTGTCGCAAAGTAACAATGCGGATAAACAAAACTCGAAGTACAGAGATGATTTGGCCAAACTTGATGCTCGGATGTCTTCGTTGCTGGCGCGCTACACCAAACAATTTGCAGCGATGAACAGTTTTGTCGGTAATACCAACAGCCAAAAGACCAGCTTGAAGTCAAGCTTTGACGGCATGATGTCCATATATACCAATAAATAATTAATTTTTCATAAATAGTTGCTATTTAAAGCGTAGTCAGGAACATTTTTTCAGTTTCTGGCTAAAGCTTGCTTTTCTTATGCCGATCCACTTCACGGTAATCCACTAAATACTCGTTAGTGCGACTTCGAACTAAGCATGTATCAGGAAATGAAAAGGCAAATCTCATGTTGACTGAAATTCAATCTAAGCAACCCCCACGGGTTTATTCACCCAACGTGGCCGTATCTGCTTACAAGTCTGAAATTCAAGCTTTGCAAGCGCCTGCCAAACCGCAACTTCCGCCTATACCCAAAGCCAATCTTCAAGTGGACACCGAACGCGCTCAACAAAATTTGAAAGAGGCCATCTCCAAGCTCAATGACATGTTGGTCAAAGGCGGACGTGGTTTGAACTTCAGTATGGATCCCGCTTTAAAGCGGCCTGTGGTGATTGTTAAGAACACAGAAACAGGTGAAGTGATTCGCCAAATTCCGAATGAAGTGATTGTGCAAATGGCGCATAGCATCGACAACTTCAAAGGCAAGTTGCACAACTCTGCCGCTTAATTTTTTTAAAAATAACAGATCGAAAATTCAAGTTTTATTTTTATCTGACGAATCATCTGCCATGAGAGATTCAATCTCGAATCTTTCAAATTCTTTTTGATGGACTTTTAAGGAGAACTGCAATGTCCGTGATTAACACCAACTTGAAATCTTTGGCTGCTCAGGCTTCACTGACCAGTGTCGAAGGTAAGATGAAAGCATCGATGGAGCGTTTGTCTACGGGCTTGCGCATCAACAGCGCCAAAGACGACGCTGCTGGCTTGGCCATCACTAACCGCATGACTTCACAAATTCGTGGTTATGCAGTGGCGATCCGTAACTCAAACGACGGTATTTCCATGACCCAAACCGCTGAAGGTGCCATGGGCCAAGTCACTGACATGCTGCAACGCATGCGTGAATTGGCCGTGCAAGCTGCCAACGGTGCATTGACCAACGCTGACCGTGGTTCTTTGCAAGATGAAGTGACCCAGTTGAAAGCTGAGATCCAAAACATCGCTGTCAAAACCAACCACAACAACATCAATTTGTTAGATGGCTCTGCCGGCAAGATTCAAATTCAAACTGGTGTGAAAGACCATGACACCATGTCAATCGGTTTTGACTCTGTGCAAACCAAAGACATTGGCGTGGGTGGCCGTGCCTCCCTCAGCTCTGTTGGTGGCGTTGTCGACTCTTCTTTGACAGCACCTGTGTTGGATAATAAAAATGAAGCCTTGCAAGACGGCGACCTGACCTTGAATGGCGTAGTTGTTGGTGCTTCACTTAAAACTGATGATTTGGTCTCATCTGCCAACAAAGACGCCAGTGCTATTGCCAAAGCAGCTGCAATTAATAAAGTGGCTTCCCTAAGTGGCGTGTTCGCTACGGTTGGTAAAACTGTGGCCGCTGGTCAAGTTATGGGCACTGCAGCTTCAACTGATCCTGCATCTTTAAGCATCAATGGTTTGGATACAGCCACGTTCTATATGTCGGGTAATAAAGAAATTGACCGCAGCTCTGTGGTTCAAGCCATCAACGACATTGCCGACCGCACAGGTGTTCGCGCTATTAACACACACGATGACAACCAAGGCGTCACCTTGGTGGCAGCTGACGGCCGCAACATTGTGATTGATTTGGGTGCCAGCTCTACAGCAACTTTGGCGCACATGGGCTTGGCTGAATCAGGCACTTATGTGGGTACCTACGAGCTGAACACCAAAGACGGCACGCCCATTACCATTGGTAGCACTGTTGCGCAATCCAAGTTGGGCGACGTGCGTTCTGGATTGCATTTCGGCACATTTCAAGCAGATATAGCACAAGCCACTTCTGCCAACCGTGCAACAGCCAACTCGGCTGCAGGACTTGGCGTGTTGGACGGAAACACCCTGTCGATCAATGGTGTTGCTATCACTGGTGCCATCGGCTCTGATGATACTGCTTCGTTTGAAGATGGTTTCGGATCTCTGAAAAACAACAGTGCTATTGCCATTGCTGCAGCGATAAACAAGGCATCGAATCTGACAGGTGTCAAAGCTGAAGCTACCTCCAATGTGATTCGTGGAACCAGTTTCACAGCTGCAGCTATCACCACCATCACCCTGAATGGTGTAACTATCAATGCAGCGTTGGGAACCAACTCATCACGTGATGACGTGTTGAGTGTGATCAATGCGCACATGGGTGAAACCGGTGTTGAAGCTACAGCCTTCGGTGATGGCATTCAATTAGAGGCCAAAGACGGGCGCAACATTTCGTTGAAAACCAGCGTTGGTGCCGGAGATGCAGCAGCCATTGGCCTTGGTGGTGTAACCCTGGCATCCGATCCCACAACCTTTTACGCTGGCGTGACCCTTAAGTCCGACAAAGCCTTCACCTTGGACAGTGGTTCGGGTGGCGATATCGGCAACTTCAAAAAGTTGGGTTTTGCACAAGGTACTTTTGGTGGTGCAGACAACGGCTCCAAAGTGGCTGACCTTGATATCACCAGCACCGACAATGCAGCCCAAGCCATCCTGACTTTGGATGCAGCCATAGAAGCTGTGGGACGCAACCAAGCACGTGCCGGTGCATACCAAAACCGTTTGGAAGCAGTGGTTAGCAACTTGACCGAATCGAATCAAAACATGTCTGCTTCACGCAGCCGTATTTTGGACACAGATTACGCCACAGAAACCACCAACCTGGCCAAATCGCAAATTGTCTCTCAAGCTGCGACAGCCATGTTGGCGCAGGCCAACCAGTCGGCACAAAATGTGTTGTCACTTTTGAAATAAGCCACAAGCTTGTTTCAGCCAGAAAAGCCCTCTTTGGAGGGCTTTTCTGTTGGCTATTAATTTTTGATCCTAATCAAAGTACCAGCCTGAAATTTTAAGGAAAATGATGCTCATCTAAGACATTATGGAAAGCTCAGGATGAACAAAGTCAATATGTTGGAAGTGGACACCAAAGCACCGATTTTTTGGGTGGACATGACAGCTTATGCGCCGATGCTGCAGGCTGCTCGTGAAGCTATTGACGAGTTGCGCATTTCTCATCCTGAGTCCACACCTTCTAATGTCAAAGCGGTCTACATGAGCCCGTGGAAAAGTCATTTGCTCAATGAAAAACTGCATCCCTTGTGCTTGCATGCCATGGCTACTGCCAAGCAAGCCTCCAAAGATTTTTGGAACACCGACATTGACGCCCTGAATTTGGACTTCATGATTGCCGACTGCTGGGGCGTCATTTACGAAGAGTCGGACGAAACCATATTGCATTCCCATTACCCCAGCGATTTTTCGGCTGTGATTTATTTGGAAGCCGATGAAAACTGTGCCCCCATCATCTTTGAGCAAAAACTGGTGGTCAACCCCCAACCCAATGTCATGATCATGTTTCCAGGTTACATGCGGCATGAAGTGCCTCAAAACCATGGCAAGCGCAGCATCATTGCCTTGAACATGAACAAAATACCGTCTGCCGCCATATTGGCGCACACACAAAAAGCTTAGATGGCTGAAAAAGTTATCAAAATTAATTACTTTTTAAATAATTCAAGATCAGGGCTAAAGTTTTCTTGATGCGCGCCGATAATTGATTCGACACCTTAAAAGAGTAAGGCCAGCTGAGCCTACCTCTTTTAAGCACACAACACAGATCAAAAAGAGAGCGCCATGGCTGCTATTACCTCTATTTCTTATGGCCCGAGCATCAACTCGGTCAGATCCTTGTCTTCAATTGGACAATGGAATGCTGCAGCTCTCAAAACCTTGACGTTGTCTGAAATTCGTGGACTCAACACCACCCAAGTAGCCTCGATTCAAGATACTGAAATCAGTGGACTGTCAGGATCGCAGCTAGGAGCCCTCAATACCAATCAAGTGGCTGCATTATCTGGACCGCAATTGAGGGCCATGTCTGGTACTCAATTGGCTGGCTTCACCAAGGTTCAGTTTGGCGCCATGGGTTCTGACCAAATCAATGCCATGAGTACATCGCAAATGAGCGGGTTGTCCGTGTTGCAGTTATCGGGCATCAGTACGGGCGAAATTGCAAATATCCAGACAAGCGCATTCAAAGCTCTATCAGCAAAGCAAATTCAGGCGCTGACCACAGATCAAATCATCTCAATGATTGGCGATCAGATGGCTGCGCTTGGTACGGATCAAGTAGCCAACTTGACGCTTAACCAAATTGGTGCCATTGAAAATCGCGACTTGGTTGAAATGGGAACGGCACAGATTAAAGCAATGACGCAAACCCAAGTGGCGGCATTGAAAACCAGTCAATTGAATTCATTGACTACCAGTCAAGTACAAGCCATTGATTCAGCTGATATCGCCAAACTGACAGTGAGCCAAATGTCGGGCTTGAGTACGGATCAATTGTCTTCGTTGCTGACTCAGCAAGTGGCCGCTTTGGCATTGCAAAATGTGGTTGCTTTGAATAGCAGCCAAATCGGTGCGTTGGGTACCCAACAAATTTCCAAATTAACAAATACTGTCTTGGGCGGTTTGACGAGTGCGCAAACATCGAGCTTGACCACAGACCAACTGAATGCCTTGTCATCAAGCCAGATGGGCTTGCTCAGTGTGACTGGATTCAATGGATTGAACACAACCCAGTTGGCTGGTTTGGGTTCGTCGCAAGTGGCTGGCTTGACAGTGAATCAAATCAAGACTTTCAATGCAACAGACATGGCTGCATTAGACAGTTCGCAAGTGGGCGCTTTGAATGCCACGCAATTGGCGGCGCTTTCAACAGATGCGATTGCCGCACTAAGCACGGGGCAATTGGCGCAACTGACCACCACAGAGCTGAACGCCTTGTCTGTTGCGCAAATCAACGCCGTCACCACCACCGGCATTCAAAGTTTGGGGTCCACGCGTTTCAATGCCTTGTTAAACAGCCAGTTCACCGCACTGAAGACAGGGCAAGTGCAAGCAATTAGCACTGTGCAGTTTGCCAATTTGTCTAATGCCAAATTGCAAGCCATGAGCAATACCCAAGTCAGTGCTGTCAATACGGCAGACATGGCGGTGCTTGGATCAGCTCAAATGAATTTGTTGAGTGCACAACAAATTTCCGCATTGAATACGCAGCAAATCAATGCTTTGGGTTCTACTGCGATGTCTGTGTTGAATGCAACACAAACCAAGGCCTTCTCCATTGGACAACTGTCGAAAATTTCCACCTCTGGTGTGGGCGCGTTGACAACAAATGTTTTGAACACCTTGTCTGCTACGCAATTTGGTGCACTCAGCACTACACAAATTTCGGCCATATCGACCGCAGTTATGTCAGGCCTCACCCTGACCACATTGAAGAACTTCAGTACCGAACAATTTCAAGCATTGGGTTCAGCCGCTTTGAATCAGCTCAACACAACACAAGTTCAGTCCTTGTCGAGCGCACAAGTGCAGTCGATATTGACGGATCGTTTTGCAGGCTTGAGCTCCACCAATTTGCGTGGACTCTCAACAAGTCAGATCCAAGTGCTTACCAGCAGTGGCTTGAACAGTTTGAGCACAGATCAGATTCAACTGTTGAAAACCAATCAAATCGCATCATTGACCACAGCGCAGTTGGCCAATCTTTCCGGCACCAAAATGGGTGCTATCTCCTCCACACAAGTGGCTAATTTCACCAACGCCCAAATTGGAAGTTTGAAAACGGACGTAGTCAGTACCTTGACGACAGATCAGTTGCAAGGTTTGACCACTTCGCAACTCGTTTACCTAAGTACAGCTGCTGTTGCAGCCATGTCCTCTACTCAAGTTCAGAGCTTAAATACGGCGATTTTGAACGCCTTGAATGGCAATCAAATTCAAGCGCTGGAAGTTGAAGATTTCCAGGCCCTAGGCACCGTCAAAATAACGGCGCTGAGTGCCTCACAAGTGAAGTTCATTACCACCAGTGATTGGGTTGGTTTGGCCACAGATCAAGTTAAATTATTGGGTACATCGCAGATGGCTGGACTGTCTGCCGCAGGTTTGGGCGCTATGAGCTCAAGCCAAGTTGAGGCCTTGACGACCAGCCAAATTAAGGTTTTGAGCAATGCCACAGTGTCCGGTTTGGGCTCGTCTCAAATCAGCGCCTTGACGTCAACCGAATTGAACTTGTTGACCGCTACAGCCTTCCAAGGTCTAAACACCAACACCATCAATGCCTTGAACTCAAGCCAAATCACCGGATTAAGTACTGATTTGGTCAAAGCTCTGACAGTCAATCAAGTTGCCAATTTGAACTCTGCAGTGTTGGGCAATTTGGGCACCAATGAAATCAAGTTGTTGAATGCCAATCAAATCGGCGCGCTCAGAACGACTCAAGTGGGCGCCTTGACCACTGATCAATTGAGTGAATTGACCGTGAATCAGATGGGCTATTTGTCCACACAGACGTTGGCCAATCTGACCAGTACCCAAGTGAATGCATTTGGCTCTGCACAATTGACCAAACTATCGGCCACTCAATTCCAAGCTGTTTCGACAGATGTGGTGGCCAATTTGACCAGTAATTTGGTGGGTGGCTTGAACGCCAATCAAATTGCCGGCATGACCACAACTCAAGTTGCGGCGCTGTCAACCGCTGACATGGATGCCCTTGGTTCAGCGCAGTTGTCTGCTTTGACGACGACACAAATGGCTTCATTGAGCACTGATGTGTTAGCGGTGTTGAAAACAACACAAGTAGCTGGTATCGAAAGTGCAGACTTGGCAGCATTGACAAGTACTCAAGTTGGCTCACTGGGAACTGCGGCATTGGCTCAGTTGTCCAGCTCACAAGCCAAGGCCTTGACCGTTGGTCAACTGGGCGGAATTTCGACTGAACAATTAACCAGTCTGAGTACGACCGCTGTTGCTAATCTCAGTACAGTCCAATTGGACGGGCTCACCACGGGGCAACTGTCTGGCTTGAGTATCAGTCAAGCTGGTGCTCTAACCTCATCACAAGTCACCGCTTTGTCAGTTGATAAATTAGGCGTTCTGACTTCTTCTCAAGTGGGCAATTTGTCAACTGGTGTGATTGCTGCGCTATCTGCGAGCCAAATATTGTCTTTCACGTCGACACAATTCAGCGCCTTCACAACAGGTCAAGTGGCTGCTTTGACAACTTCCGACATGCTTACCTTAAGCAATGATCAATTGAAGTCAATGAGCTCAACACAAGTTTCAGCCATTGAAACTGCTGACTTGAAAGCCTTGTCTGACATGCAAATTCGTGAGTTTTCAACTGAACAACTCCAAGGCTTAAACACCAACCAAATTCAAATACTAGAAAACGCCGATTTAGTAGCGCTTAGCACTGCTCAAATTAGTGCGTTGACCACTGATCAAGTTGGTGCGTTGAAGTCCTCACAAGCCACACCATTCAGCATTGGTCAAGTAACAGCCATGACCACCGATCAAGTCGGCGCCTTGTCCACAGGATTTTTAGGCGCAATGATTGCAGCACAAGTTACTGCGCTGACAACAGATCAATTGAATGCGATCAGCAGCACGAATTTGCAGTCGGTCACCAGCACGGCCTTGGGCGGCTTGAGTACAACGCAAGTGGCTGCGCTCTCTAGCACCAACCTTGATGGTTTATTGACTACCCAAGTCCGCGCCTTGAGTTCGACGCAACTGGGCGCATTGAGCACCACGCAAATCAACACCTTGGATGCTGCGCATCTGAACGCAGTGGCTACCGGTGCATTGGCTGGCTTGACCACCACCACGGTGCAGGGTATCAGCACTGACCTGATCAGCACCTTGGCAAGCACCGTGGCCACGGCCATGGGCACTGCACAAGTGGCGGCCTTGAGTACGGCGCAAGCTGCCGAACTCAGCACCACGGTGTTGAAAGCCTTGGGCACTGCTCAGGTGAAAGCCTTGGGTACGGCGCAGTTGGCCAGTGTTTCGACCACGAAATTTGTGAATCTGAGCAGCACCCAAGTGGGCGCCATGAGCACAGCACAAATTGCTGGCTTGAACACCGATCAAGTACAAGCCTTGACCACGGCCAACGTGAGCGTGGCCAAGCTTGGCACGGCTCAAGTCAACGCATTGACGACGGTGCAATTGGCGGAGTTGAGTTCCACCCAACTCACCACATTCACCACATCACAAGTGCAGGCTTTGTCTTCCACACAAATTGGCGCAATTGTTGGCGACACCGATCTGAAGGGGGCATCCTCGACCTATGTGGTGGCGAACCTGACCACAGCACAGGTGGCTTCCATTGGCACCACTGACCTGAGCACCATGGAAACCGTGGATGTGAGAGCGTTGACAACGGCTCAAACCGCAGCCTTGACGGCCACACAAGTGGCTGCTTTGAACACCACCCAAGTGCGCAACTTGGAAACGCAAGACTTAGTCGCGATGTCTAATGCACAGGTGAGTGCGATGTCGACCAGTCAATTGGCAGCTTTGTCCACAGGCTTGGTGAATGTTCTCGAAGGTGAAGACTTTGTTGCATTCAACACTGCGCAGGTTGCATCGCTGACAGGTACGCAAGCTGCAGCGATCAAATCCAGTCAGGTTTCAAGTATCAACACCAGCAAGCTGTCCGCTCTCACCACGTCACAGGTGAGTAACTTGACAACGAGTGCACTGAGCGTGCTGAGTGGCGCGCAAGTTACTGCGCTGACAACAGATCAATTGAATGCGATCAGCAGCACGAATTTGCAGTCGGTCACCACCACGGCCTTGGGCGGCTTGAGTACAACGCAAGTGGCTGCGCTCTCTAGCACCAACCTTGATGGTTTATTGACTACCCAAGTCCGCGCCTTGAGTTCGACGCAACTGGGCGCATTGAGCACCACGCAAATCAACACCTTGGATGCTGCGCATCTGAACGCAGTGGCTACCGGTGCATTGGCTGGCTTGACCACCACCACGGTGCAGGGTATCAGCACTGACCTGATCAGCACCTTGGCAAGCACCGTGGCCACGGCCATGGGCACTGCACAAGTGGCGGCCTTGAGTACGGCGCAAGCTGCCGAACTCAGCACCACGGTGTTGAAAGCCTTGGGCACTGCTCAGGTGAAAGCCTTGGGTACGGCGCAGTTGGCCAGTGTTTCGACCACGAAATTTGTGAATCTGAGCAGCACCCAAGTGGGCGCCATGAGCACAGCACAAATTGCTGGCTTGAACACCGATCAAGTACAAGCCTTGACCACGGCCAACGTGAGCGTGGCCAAGCTTGGCACGGCTCAAGTCAACGCATTGACGACGGTGCAATTGGCGGAGTTGAGTTCCACCCAACTCACCACATTCACCACATCACAAGTGCAGGCTTTGTCTTCCACACAAATTGGCGCAATTGTTGGCGACACCGATCTGAAGGGGGCATCCTCGACCTATGTGGTGGCGAACCTGACCACAGCACAGGTGGCTTCCATTGGCACCACTGACCTGAGCACCATGGAAACCGTGGATGTGAGAGCGTTGACAACGGCTCAAACCGCAGCCTTGACGGCCACACAAGTGGCTGCTTTGAACACCACCCAAGTGCGCAACTTGGAAACGCAAGATTTACAAGCGCTGAGTGGTGGTCAAGTGAGTGCCATGTCAACTAGTCAGTTAAGTTCCTTATCCACTGCCTTGGTTAAGGCTCTTGAAAACGATGACTTCTTGTCTCTGTCCAGCGCTCAAATAGCTGGTTTGGGTGTTGCCCAAGTGGCTGTTATTTCTTCCTCGCAAATTGGAAGTGTTCACGCGACCAAACTCGCAGCAATGACAACTGGGCAAGTTTCAAGTTTGTCGACCAATGCTTTGGGTGCTTTGACTGGCACACAAGTGGGTGCATTGACAACAGATCAACTGAACGCCATCAGCAGTAGCAATCTTCAATCCGTCACCAGTACGGCTCTGAGCAACTTGAGCACCACCCAAGTCGAAGCACTGTCCAGCACCAATTTGGACGGCTTGTTGACCACCCAAGTTCGCGCATTGAGTTCAACTCAATTGGCAGCTTTGAGCTCAACACAAATCAATACTTTGGACTCGGCGCATTTGAATGCGGTTGCTACCAATGCGTTGGCAGGTATATCGACCAGCACGTTGCAAGGCATCAGTACGGATTTGATCAATACATTGACCAGCACCTTGGCTGTGGCGTTGAACACTGCACAAATTGCAGCACTCACCACGGCACAAACAGCAGTGCTGTCAACAAGTCTATCTACTTTGCAAAGCTTGGGTACCTCGCAAGTACAGGCACTGGGCACAGCGCAATTGGCTGGCATCTCAACCACCAACTTTGCAACTATGGGTAGCACGCAGGTGACAGCATTGGGAACAGCGCAGGTTGCGGCATTAAACACCGATCAGGTGAATTCGCTGAACAGTGCCAAAGTGTTTGCCATGGGCTCTAGTCAAATCAATGCATTGAGCTCGGATCAATTCAAGAATCTGGCAGCTGGCAATATCACCGCCATGTCAACTACGCAAGTGACAGCCCTGACATCTACACAACTAGGTGCGATTAGCACAGCCCAAGTTCTTGAATTAGAAACTTCGGACATTGCTGTGTTGTCGGGCACACAAGTCAAAGGCTTCACGACAGCTGGCATCGTCGCCTTGGAAGCGGGTGATATTCAAGCGTTGTCAGTGACCTTGATGAAGAACTTGACCACCGATCAAGTGGCCGCCCTGGAAGTTGCCGATATCAGCACGAACTTATCCGCAACTCAGGTGGATGCCCTCGCAGCTGGCCAAGTGGCCGCATTGCTCACGTCGCAAGTTGCGGTGTTGACATCATCAGCGATGGCAGGCATGGACCTCGATCCATTGAAAGGCTTGAGCACCGAGCAAGTTCAAGCACTGAGCTCCAACAATATCAGCGTCTTGTCGGGCACCCAAGTGTCTGCCATGGGTACCACCCAAGTGGTCAATCTGCTGACCACACAAGTCAGTCAGATCAGCTTGTCAGCCATGACTTCAGTGACGACGGCTCAGCTGGGTGCTTTGGCAACAGAGCAAGTGGCTGCTTTGGGTACTGGTCAAATTCGAGGCCTGAGCACGGCGCAGCTCAACAGTTTGAGTGACACGCAAATTCAAAGTATGGGTACGGGACAAGTGGTGGCATTGACCAGCACGCAACTGCAATCCTTGGGAACCACCACGGTGGCTGGTTTGTTGACCACGCAGGTGGAAAAACTATTGAGTTCACAAGTGCAAGCGTTGACAACCGCACAGGTTGCAGGACTGACCACGGCTCAGGTGGGTGCATTGACTGCCAATATTCAATTGCCAGCCATTGAAGTTACAGACATTGCCGTTTTCAGCACAGATCAACTCTCAGCCATAGCGGATGCATCGTTCGCCACATTAGGCAGTAGCCAACTGCGTGCCTTGACAACCGGGCAAGTGGCGGGGCTGAGTACCGGTCAGGTGAATGCCTTGTCTTCGACGCAGTTCAACCAGCTTGAAACATCCGATGTGGCTGCAATGACCACCACGCAAGTGGCGGCCTTAAATGGCGCGGCATTGATTGCCAACTTGAGCACCAACATGATGAAAGCCTTGACGGGTGATCAGATTGCCGCCATCACAACAGATCAAATTGGCAGCCTGGGCAGTGCGCAGGTCCGCGCGATTGAATTGGGTGATGTGAGTAGCTTGACCTCTGATCAAGTCAACACCATTATTGGAAACGTCAACACCTTCTTGTCAACGGATCAAGTGAAGAATTTGTCCAGATCTGTGATCGGTGGCTTTGACACCAGCGGCATCAATTCTCTGAGCACCAGCCAGATTGCAGTATTGACCAATGACCAAATCAATGCCTTGAGCACCGACAACATCGCTGCACTCAGCACGGTGGCCAATAGCTCATTGCAAGCATTGACCAAGGATCAAATTCAAGGCATGACGACAACGCAGGTGCAAGCCATCAGCGCTACTCAAATTGCGCGGTTGAGCACGCAGCAAGTGTCTGATTTGACCAATGTGGTGGTGTCCGGCATGAGCACCAGCCAGCTGGTGGCATTCACAACGTCACAAGTGCAAAAGCTGAGTGCCGCCGTGATTGCAAATATGACAACGACCAATTTGCAAGTTTTGCTGACGGAGCAAATTGGTGCACTGACCAATGACCAGATCAAGTCCTTGAACACCAGCCATATCGTGGCTTTGGGTACCACTGACGTTGGCGCACTTACCAGTAGCCAATTGAATGTGATGAGCTTGGTCAATCTGAATGCCATGACCACTGACATGGTGAACTTGTTGAATGCAAGCCAGGCTCAGGGTCTGAGTTTGAGTAGTGTCACAGGGTTCTCATCAACCAACGTGGCTGCTTTGTCGACAGACGCTATCTCTGGCTTGTCTGCTGCGCAAATCACGGCGCTCACTACTGCCCAGGTCAATGCCTTGACTACTGATGTGATTGACAAGCTCAATACCTCACAAATCAAAGCACTGGAAACGGCCGACTTTGTATCTTTGTCAACCGAAAAGATTGCCTTGCTGACAAGTTCTCAAGTCAGTGCTCTGGAAACGCGTGATGTGGCCGTGCTGTCGTCTGATCAGGTGAATGGCTTGGGTTCTGCCAAAGTGGGAGCGCTTTATACTACGCAAGTACAAGCCTTGACGACTTCTGTGCTGAGTAACCTGGCAACGGATATTTTGAATACCCTGAGCACGGATCAACTCAGAGCCATCAGCACCACGAAACTGCAGTCCCTGACACCAACCCAAATTGGTGTCTTGGAGACCAGCCAATTGGCAGGCTTGTCGACCAGCGCGCTTCAGGCCCTGACAACAGATCAAATCTCTGGTTTGACCACGACTCAATTGCCAACTTTGACTGTGGATAAATTGGTAGCCTTGGGTGGAGATATCAGCGCGTTGTCCAGCACGCAGATTTCTTCTCTAACAGCTACACAAATCCAACTATTGGTGACTCGCTGATAACCTACTTTTCATCTAATTTTTCATCCAAGCATCACATTTATTGATACCAATAAAGTATTGCTTGGATGAAGATTAGTTTAAATTAATCATATTTGGCTGTTAAACCAATTGAGTGAAGTCGGCGTTCGTGTTGAGTTAATTCGACAGGATTGTGAAGGTTTGGGCTATTTAATAACTGTCCGTTCTCAAAATCATTTTTTGAATGAAGAATCCTGTCTGGGTAAAGACAGCTAAAGTTTAGATCCTTGATATAAACCGATACAAAATCTTGAAAAATACCACCTTGCTGTATATAGCTTTCGAGTAAACCTGCATTGTGTCCATTTCTATTTGCCCACTTAACCAAAGCTAATCCGCTATCAGGGTAAAACCGCCAACAATCAACTGGATACCTGTGGAAAGTACCGGATGAAGGAGCATTCAAATAAAAAAGACCATGTGGCTTTAGCACTCGCATAATTTCAAGATATACAAGCCAAAACATATCAGAATGTTCAAAGCAAGAACTTGATAATACAATATCAACAGAATTATCTTCTAACGGTAGTTTATAAGGATCTGTAAGAACGATATCTACACCACGAGCATTTTGAAAATCCAAACCAATATAGTTGAAATCTACAGGACAAACTTCCCTTAAACTGCCATTGACATCTTGCGATCCAATATCAATAACATTTACAGCGGAATCGATTGAAAATTTATTAGCGTAAGAATCAAAAAAACTTTTACAATTATTCATTGCGCTTGAATGCATTTTAATACTCCTTTGAAAATTCAATAAAAATTATGATTTACCCAATATTTAGAGTCTGATTTTGCAAAAACCAAATCAACTTGCCAAAGATGCCAGTCTCCTGGTCTAAAAAGAGGATCCACAATATCTATTACTTTGAAATCATAAGCAGTCAGATATTCAACAACTTTATGAAATCTTGGTTGTTCATCTCCCAAACTAGCTTCAATGACAATCACACAATCCTTTTCAAACAAAGTCTTTGCACCCTTAAGCACATCAACCTCAACGCCATCAACATCTATTTTCAAAAGTATACTATTGTGGTCTAGAAGATTTTCATATATCGAGTCAAGTGTACAAACCGGTATATCACGCGTTTCACCGCCCATGTCTTTGTCAATGGAAGAGTATTGTTTTGTATTTGAAAGACTTAAAGTAAGCGTTCCGTTGACATTGCTTACTGCCGAATTTAGAACTTCACAAGAAGTTAGTGTTTTGGATATTGCTTGTAATGTTGGGATACATTCGGCAACTGGTTCAATGAAAATATGATGTGCATTTGGAAAAGCCCCATATAACTCAGGGGTACCAACTTGGGCACCAACATCAATAACCAATGAAGGGTTGAAACCACTTTTTTTAATATTCAAGAGTGATGATAATTTTCCTTGTCGTTCTCTAATCAAGTGAGAAGTACAAATAATGCGAAGTTGCTGAACTAAATTTTTTTCAATATCAGTTAATTCAGTATGATCCTGATCCAAAAATTGATATGCTTGCAGAAGATTTGAGTTTGCAAGAGTACTCAGAAAATTTTCAATACTTGTGTGCATATCAATTACCAGGGTTTAGTTAGAAGAGAAATAAGGTGCGGTCCATTCCACTGCTGATCTGTAATCTGAAATCCGCCGGTAAAACCATACATTTTTGCCAGACAAATTTTATTGTCAAAGTACATCGGAAACGTTTCCTCGGTGATGATATTTACATGTGTTGGATCACGGAAAGCTTCAGCATGAGGATAGGCTGGCGTTACTGATAAAAATTGCCCACCTGGTTTTAATACGCGCCATACTTCATTCATGATTTCAATAAAAGCAAACCTTCTTTCAGGCGAATAGATAATTCGTGGAACATGTTCCAAAAAATCATGAGCTGTTACGAAATTGAAATATTCGTTAGCAAAAGGTATAGGTTCAACGATCAGATCAGCTTTATAAATACCAGCTTCCACATCATTCCGAATATCAATACCATAAACGGTTGCTGCGTTAAAGAAGTTGCGCGGTTGCTTTCCGCAACCAATATCAAGTGAAATAGTCATAGATGAGCACCTTATATTATTGAAATAAATTACTAAATTAGAGACAAGATTTGATTCACCAAAACAGAATAATTGTATTTTGTTAAAATTTGTTGATTCATATAACTGGTTATTTCGTTACGTCTATTGCTGTTGCTTTTGTCGGCGTAGTAAGAAATTTTGAAATTTAATTCATCTGCCGAGTTGTAGCTTATTAAATCTGAGTTTTCAAAAAGATCTGATAATTCTGGCATTCGATCGGTTAATAAAAAACCGCCGCTTGCAAAGCAATCAAATATTCTGGGATTTAAAGCATAGTCAAATTGAAGCGAACTGATATTTAAATTGATTTGAGATTCATTATAAATATTCATTGTTGAGTTGTAGTCCAAAGTGGCTGGATGATAAAGAATATTTGATTGATCAAATTTAATTAATGGATTATCAATTTTCCCATAAGAAAGATCGCCGCCAATAATTTCAATTTTTTTATCAATGAGTAATTTAAGAATATCTCCGCGATAGGCAGAGCTAAGCTTATTAAGATTCGCAATAAAATGATAAAAATAAATATCATCCGGATAGTTTAGTTCCGGGTCTATCAAACGCTTTAAAATTGGATTAAGTCGCAGATGATCATAAAAATAATTTTCAATATTAAAATTTGATTGATTAACTTTATTCCATACAGCGCCCATGGTTAGAGTCGCGTACTTCAATGACTCAATTGGATATAGTTTTGTTGTAGTCATCAAATGTCCGACAAATGAAACTCCATACTTAAAGTCCTTATGACGGACTGGCAATTCAAATTCGGTTGCATAATTTATTTTAAAAGAATTTTGAATATTGATAGATTTTAAGTAATCTACATTGCGTTTTTCAATTGCAAAATGAAATGAACGATAACTTGTTCTACTTAAAGCATTCGCTTTTAAATTGATCGTTTGAATGTCGTTGATGCAACTAAATAGATTATCTTGATGAATATATATAATTTTTCCATTAATCAACTCGAATAGAAACAATCTCTTTTCAGTTGAGTAATATTGTACTTTATTTAATTCATTTGTACTGATATAATAATCAAAATTAATATTGTTAATTGTTTTTACAAATTCTTCATCTGTAAAAGTGGATGCGTCTATAAAATGAACGGTATGTCCAAATTCCATCAACTTTTTAGTGAAGGCTGATGCTATTCTGTTGTAGATGGGTACACCAGATGATTCTATGATAAAGATCATTTACAGAACGTCGAAGCTAAGAAGTACATCTCGAAAACTACCAGCTTGGTCTTCCAAACTGAATGGCCACTGATTGTTCGATAATACTATGTTAAGTTTATTTATATATTCAAATCGTTTATCGCTATTTACACTTAATTCGTATGCAGTTTTATAATATTTTTCTTCAGTGGAACAAGCAAGCTCGCTCAAGCCTACATCATTCAACAAACTAGCTGCCACCCTGGAAGCAAAACTATCGCCGTAAAGAGTGATAACTGGCAAGCCAGCCCGAAGGGCATCACCTGCAGTGGTGTGTCCGTTGTAGGGATAAGAATCTAAAAACAAGTCAGCCAAACGGTATCTTGCTAGATGATCTTCAATTCGAGGTAATCTGGTGGCATAAATAATTCGTTCAGGGTCAACACCATGCTCGCGGGCTGAGTTACTTAAATTAAGATGCGCACCTTCGTTGAGTTTCATCAACCATAAAACACTTCCCGGCACTTCTTTCAGCAAATCCATCCAAACTTTGAACATGGGCGGATTTATTTTGTAGTCATGGTTGAAACTGCAAAAGACGATTCCGTCTTCAGGCAAGCCAAAATCACTTCGCTTGGGTGTTATTTCAGACGGAACAACAGAATTGTCACGCGGCAAATAACAATGCGGCAAATACAAAATCTTTTCACGGTAATGGTGCTGTAATTCCGGTGGAATCGTCACTTTATCTGCGATCAAATAATCAATAAAAGGCAAACCCAGCGTTCCTGGAAAGCCCAAATAAGTCATTTGAACTGGGGCAGGGCGGTGCGACATTATTTCCAAACGGGTGCCTTCGGTATGACCTGAGAGGTCAATAGCAATATCCACTTCCATGGCGCGCAAAACCTTGGCAATTTCCAGGCTGGGCGTTTCTTTCACATCCAAATAATGGTCAAACACGCAGCGATAGCGCTTCCACAGGTCGCTGCCATCGGGTGTGCCTGTAAAGACACCAATCAATTCAAATTGGCTTTTGTCAAACTTCTCCAGCATGCCAATGAGCAAATAGCCAACTGGATGGGTTCTAAAGTCAGCGGATATGAAAGCGACGCGTTTGCGTCGGTGGGTATAGGCTTCGCCATTCCAGAGTTGATAAAGGGACGGGCCGTATTTATCGGCGGCATAGGTTTCAATGCTTTGTCTTGCCAAGGCTGCATCGTCTGAAATGGACATGATGGTCATAGCGCCACAGGCTTTTCGGCCTGCTCGAATGCCTTCAAAAATGCGTTCTTTGGCACCTTCAAAGTCAGTCCAATCGCAGTTGCTCAGGCGGGCGCTCATCAAATGGCCTTCACCATAAGCGTAATGCGGGTCCACCTCGAGGGCGCGCCGGAATGCATTGGTGGCCAGGGTGTATTGCTTGTATTGGCCCAACAACTGACCTTGGCCTTCCAAGGAACGCACATGGTTGGGTTCCACCTCGGTGGCGGCCACCAAGGTGAGGAGGGCGTCATGGTGGCGGTTGATACCTTGGAGTACAGCGGCCTTGTTGGTGTAGGCCTCCATGTACTTGGGGTCGGTATCTATCGCGCGGTCGTATTGTTCGATGGCGAGTTCCGACAAGCCCATGTCTTGCAAAGTTTTGGCTTTGGCAAAGTAGCCAATCGCCATGTGTGGTGATGCCTCACAAGCCCTGCTGAACATGTCAAGAGCTTGGTTTATTTGCCATTGGTACGACAAAGAAACGCCCAATGAATACAAACTCATGAAGTTTTGAGGTTCGATGGCAATGGCCCTGTGAAGCAACTCAATGGCAGCAGCATGTTCACCTTGGCCTTGCAAGCTGATGGCTTGGTTGTTCAAGACCATGACTTCAGGGGAAGCTGCTGCGTTGACTGATTGCGCTTTGTTCTCCAGGGCCAACTTCACTGTTTGCAAATGGCTTTGCGCATTGGGCAAATTGGCTTCTAGGGCAAGCGCGTTCTCTGCTGAACGCTCAGCCATTTCCAGTTGTCCCAGATTGAACAAGATGATGGAATGCGCCAAATGGGCCAAACCAAACTTGGGGTTGCTGCGCAGGACGGGCTCGATGTACTTCAGCGCCTGCGGGTATTGGCCTTGGCCAGACTCAATGGCGGCCATGGAATACAAGGCAACAGGGTTTTGCGGTTCGATTTCCAGGGCTTGCTTGAACAACATGCTGCTAGAGCCAGTTTCGCCGGCTTGTTGCATGGCCACGGCATGGTCCAGCATCTGCTGAAGTGAACTGAATTGGGTTTGCAATGACATGTTGTTATGGTTTGGGTAAATAATTTGAATGATAAAAGCAATTAACAGGCCATGTACAAAAACACGCGCCTTCAAAGAAAGAAGATTGGCTTGGTGGAAAATGGTTGCCACCACACTGGCAAATCTTTGCCGCTTCAACCCAATGAGCTTATGAACGAACTTTTGCTGGAAGACCTGATTGCCCAAGCCGAGCAATTGCAAAGCCTTGGCCAGCCCGCGAAAGCCATTGAGATGTACCAAGCATGGTTGAGCGCCAACCAGGGCAGTGATCGATTCATTGCCCTGTTCAATGTTGGTGTGCTCTATCACGAGCAAGGCTTGTTGGACAACGCCAAAGAAGCCTATGACGCTGCCATTCGTTTGGAACCTCATTTCGACCAAGCATGCATCAATCTGGGGCTGGTGTTTGAGCGGCAACAACAGTTCTCCAAGGCCAGCGAAAGCTGGCGACAAGTTGCGCAATCAAGCCATACACACCACCTGTCCAACGACATGACCAAGGTGATTGCGCTCAACCACTTGGGTCGACTGCATGAAGCGCAGCGGGAATTTGCCAAAGCAGAAAAAGCCCTGCAACAAAGTTTGAAGCTCAAACCGCAACAAGCCGATGTGGTGCAACACTGGGTGTTTTTGCGTATGAAGCAATGCCAGTGGCCGGTTTTCAAAGCCATGCCTGGTTTGTCTGTGCATCAACAACTCACGGGCATGTCCCCTTTGGCCATGCTGGCCTTGCAAGATGACCCTTCCTTGCAATTGATGAGCGCCAAGCTGCTGCACAAGCGCAAATACGACCACACCCACACACAGCCTCGGCCGCGCTACAACCACAGTAAAACGAAAGTGGCGTATTTGTCGGGTGACTTATGTACCCATGCCGTGGGTTTGTTGTTGGCGCCTGTCATTGAGGCGCACAACAGGGCGCAATTTGAAATTCACGCCATCGATTTTAGTCCCGAGGATGGCAGCTTGAACCGCATTCGTTTGCTTAAAGCCTTTGACCAAGTGCATCCTGTGCATGGTCTGGATGATGCGCAAATTGCTGAGCTCATCCGCAGCTTGGAAATCGATGTGCTGATGGACTTGCATGGCCTCAGTGCAGGTGCCAAGCCCGCTGTGATGGCCCAGCAGCCTGCAAGCTTACAAGGGTGTTACCTCGGCTACATCGGCACCACAGCCATGCCATGGCACGACTTTGTGGTCACGGACCATGTGGCAGCACCAGCTGTGATGGATTGGTTTTATGCAGAGAAAGCACTGCATTTGCCCACCAGTTTCATTCCCCTGGTGCCCAACCAACAATCCATGCCTGTGAGTTCCAAACAAGCACAAGGATTGCCGCCAAACTCCGTTGTATTGGCTTGCTTTAACAATGTGTACAAGCTCAACCCAGGCATGTTTGATATTTGGCTGCGGGTCCTGAAACGGCATAGCCACGCGGTGTTGTGGTTGCTGGATGACAACCCTCAAGCCACCCAGCATTTGAAAACACATGCCGACAAAGCCGGGATGAATGACGCCCAATTGGTGTTCGCCAAACGCACCAATTACCACGATTATCTGGTGCGGCTCACCGTGGTTGATTTGTACCTGGACACGTTCCCCTACAACGCTGGGTCCACTGGCAGAGATGTCTTGATGGCCGGCGTTCCCATGGTCACCCTCATGGGCAAGACCATGGTGTCACGCATGGCCGCCAGCATGCTGAGTGCATTGGGCATGCAATCTTTAATTACTGAGAGTGCGCAAGACTATGAAGACAAGATCAACCAATGGGTTGCATCACCAGCCCAGTTGAAGCGCTTGCGGCAACAGCTGACTACAAGCCTGAAAAAGGATCACACTTCAGCCCAGCAAATTGCCAAAGGTTTAGAGCAGGGCTGGACGAAGATGCTCAAGCAGCTTGTCAAAGTGGCTTAGGTCAAACCCAAGGCTGATTTTTGCTCGGCGCTCAAGCTGCCTTTGTTAGTAGAAGTGGCCAACACTGATTTTTGAGCTGCTGTGAATGCATTCAATTGCGTGACATCAAAAGCAGCCAGCTGTGAAGCGTACATATCAGCCACGCGTTCAGGCGTGATGAATGGAATTTGTTCCACGGTGATAGCAGCAATTTGATTGGCAGACAGCGCATGCATTTGTGACATGTCCATGGTGGACCATTGTGCTTGTGACATGCTGGACACCATGTCCACTGTGAAGCTGCTGATTTGACTGCTGCTCATCACATCAAACTGAGTGCCAGACAATGCGCCAAACTGCTCTAAGCTGAAGTTTTGCAGTTGTGCATTGCTAATGCCAATGATGGTGTCTGTGCTGAGGTTTTGCACTTTATTCGCAGCAATGGAGCGAAGCTGTGCAGCACTCAAGGCATTGATTTGGGTGGCCGTCATGGACGCCAAGTTCAAGGCAGGAATAGCTTCAATTTGTGCATTCAGCATGGCACCCAATTGCCCGCTGCTCAACGCTGCTATTTGTGATGGCGAGAAGAAAGCCATTTGTTCAGGCGTGAAAGCACGAATGGCCGAAGTACTAAACATCAACATGTTCTCGTCAGTAATGCCTGCGATCTGTTGCGATGTAAGCGCCGGCACTTGACGCGCTGTCATGGCAGCAATCTGTGAATCACCCATGGCATGAATGCCAGTCGGATTGATCGCACCAATTTGATCCCAGCTCATGGCTGCAATGTGGGCAGGAGTGAAGGCGACAACCTGGTTATTCGTAAGTGCCGCGACCTGATCAACAGAGAAAGCCTTGACTTGTGCGCTGCTCAAACCAGCCAGGGCATCAGGCAAGACCGAGGTGATGGCCACGGTATTGATGGCGGCCACCTGCGAGGTCGACAAGGACGCGATTTTGCTTGCATCCATAGAGGCGAAGTCTGCGCCTTCCAAAGCGCCGATTTGAGTTTCGTTGAACGTATCCAATTGCGTGTTGCTGAACGTGCTGGCTTGACTGCTGGACATGGCCGTCAGTTGAGAGGCGGTCAGGACTGCCACTTGGCTATTGCCCATGCCGGCAATTTGATCGACGGTCAAGGCATTGATTTGCGGCGTCGTCAATACAGGCACCTGGCCCACGGTCAGTGCGGCCACTTGTAAGGTGGACATATTGCGCAAATTGCTGCTTGTCAACGCTGTCAATTGGCTGGTGTCCAAACTGCTGACTTGTGCATTCAACAACGACTGCGCTTGCGTCAATGTCAAAGCTTGGATTTGATTGGTCGTCAAAGAACCGACTTGCGCATTTGTCAATGCCTGCATAATGTCTGTGGACAAGCTGGCGGTTTGAGAAGTACTCAAACCTTGCAAGGACTCTGTCGGCATGCGATTCCACTGGCTGGTGGTAAATGCCCCCAGTTGTGCCTGAGACAAGGCATCCACCTGCGCTGCCGCCAGTTGAACCACTTGCGATGTCGTAAGCGTTGGCAATTGTGTTTCTGACAAAGAAGTGAACCATGTGGTGCTGAGCGAACCCATCAAAGAACCATCCATCGCCGAAAGTGCGGTGGTGTTGAGTTGAGTGACTTGGGCTGCACTCATGGCTTCGAGCTGAGTACTGGAGAGCGCCGTGACTTGACCAGTGGTGATTACACCCAACTCGTCGACTGTCAGGGTACGAACTTGCGCTGTGATCAAAGATGGAATTTGCACGTTTTGCAAAGCTACAAACTGACTTGTCGTCAATGACTTGAGTTGACCTGTGGTCAAAGCTGCAACCTGGTCGCCTGTCAAGATCTGCAACTTGTCGTTGGCTAAACTTGGCACCTTGGCGGTTTGTATCACCACCAACTGATCCGTGCTCATGCTGCCAAACTTGTCGGCAGACAAGGCGGACCACTGTGCAGTGGACAAGGTGGACACTTGGCTGGTAGTAAAGCTTGCCAATTGTTCGGCCAAAACAGCTTCCACTTGTGAAGTGAACAGCGCATTGATCTGACCAGTGGACAAGGTCGATACTTGATCGGTGGTCAATGCTGCCACTTGAGCCGTCCGCAGAGCTTGCACGTTGTTGTTGGTCAGCGCTCTGGTTTGGCTGGTGAGCAAGGACGATACTTGTTCTTCCAACATGCCTGCCACCAGCGTAGAGCTGAGCTTTTGAACCTGCGCAGTTGTGAATGATTCAATTTGTATGGCGTCCAAGCTTGTGAACTGCGCCGTGGTCAAGGCATTGACTTGCGTCGTCTTCATGGTGCTGAGCAACTCAACTGACAAACCTGCAGCCTGAGTCAGACTCAAGCCAGTAATCTGATTGGTCAACATCGCATTAAATTGTGTGCTGCTCAAAGCATTCACCTGTGGAATATCCAATGCTTGCAGTTGCGTGGTGCTAAGCACCGTCAAATCGGCAGTCTCAATAACACCCATTTGATCGGTGGTCAGGGCAGCCAATTGATTGCCTTGCAAACCGCTGAATTGTTGGGTTGACAAGTGAATGACCAAATCATTGGTCAACGAGCTGATTTGACCTTCGGTCATGGTCACCAAGTCGCGCACTTCAATGGCCGAGACTTGGGTGGTTGTGACAGATTGCAGCTGTGTCGTACTCAAGTTAGAAACTTGGGTGGCGGTCAAGGCTGCAATATCGGTGGTTTCCATCCAAGAAATTTGTTGGCCCGACAAGGCATTCAGGTTGTCGACCGTGATGCTGGCCACTTGGCTTTGCGTCAAGGCCATCATTTCAGCCTCGTTCAGCGCCTTGGTTTGGTCATTATTAAATGCAGCAATTGCCACGGTTCTCAAGCCTTGCAATTGAGTCGTCAACAAGGCGGCAATTTGGTTTGTGCTGAACGACTGGATTTGAGCCGCCGTGATGCCTGCCATATCACTTGTTTCAATGGCGTTCAATTGGCCATCGTCCATGACTTGAATTTGTTCTGCGGTCAGACCGCCCACTTGAGTTAGTGTCAAGGCTTTGATTTGATCGGTGGTGATGACACTGAATTGACTGCTGTCCAGTACTTCCAGTTGTGACACGCTCAATCCAGAAATGTCAGCGGTTTCAATCGCCACTACTTGATCAGTTCTCATGGCAGACACTTGGGATAATCCCAAAGCGCCAATTTGTGAGCGCCTCAAGGCTGAAATTTGCTCTGTACTGATGGTCGCGAAAACATTTGCCTGTAAAGATGAAATCTGCGTTCCACTCAATGCAGAGATATCGGTAGTTTCAATTGCCACGGCCTGCGTTGAAGACATGGCGGCCAACTGATCGGTGTTTAAGTACTTGATCTGACTGGCACTGAGGGCAATGATCTTGTCAGCATCAAAGGCTGAGAACTGATCTACTTCCAGCTGGCTGATCTGGTTGCCAGTCAGCGCAGCCACTTGAGTGGTCAACACGGCACTCACTTGTGTCGTCGTCAGTGAATTCAACTGATCAACTTTTAGCCAACTGATGTCTGCAGTCTGAATGGCCACAACTTGCGCTGTGGACAAAGAGGTGACTTGTTCATTAGTCAAGGCACCCACTTGCTGACCAGTCAAAGCAATCATGTGGTCGTCGGTCAAGGCTGCGATTTGACTGGTGCCCATAGAAGTTAGGTTGGCTATATTGATTGCTTGTATTTGATCTGTTCGCAATGCAGCTACTTGATCGCTGGCTATGTTTTGCCATTGTTCTGGCGTGAAGCTGGCAATGGTTTGATTTTTCAGGGCATTGACTTGATCGGTACTCAAGTTGGTAACGAAGCTAGTTGTCAAATTTTTAATCTGTGTCACGAGCATTGAATTCAATTGAGCAGACTGCAAAGACTGGACTTGCGTGGAGTCCAAGACGGCCAAGTCGACATGATCAATTGCTGGGATCTGTGACAACTGAATGTTGCTAAGTTGCGTGGTGTTCAATGCCTTGAATTGACCGGTGGTCATAGCTGTCACTTGGCTGTTGCTCATCGCGGCCAAGTCTTGGGTTTCCACATTGCTGATTTGATCAGTCGTCAAATTGGCAATTTGGGCGCGGGTCAAAGCTTGTAATTGAGCAGAACTCAACAGAATCACGTTTTCAGTGGTCATGCCCACCAAATCTTGGGTTTCAAGGGCACTTATTTGTTTGGCTGAAAGCACGCCCAATTGGGTACTCGTCAAAACATTGACTTGACTTGAACTCAAAGCCCGGATTTGGATCTGGGACATCGAGACGATGTCTGTGTCCTCAACGGCCGCAAATTGATCGGTATTAAGTGCGCCAATTTGGACTGCCGTCAATGCAGCCAACTGGCTGCCATTCAGTGCAGCAACTTGTGTGGTTTCTAGCCCAGCCAATCCACTCAAACTGATAGCTGACACTTGTGTCCCACGCATGCCAATTACCTGATCGGTGCTCAGCGCCGTGACTTGCTCTGAAGCCAAAGCTGAGACCAAGGTCCATTTCAGATTGGACAGTTGGTTGGTGGTCAGCGCATTGATTTGATCGGTACCCATGCCAACCACTTTGGCATTATCAAAATTACCCAATTGCGACACGGTCAGGTTGCTGATTTGACTGGTGCTCATGGCGTGAATTTGAGCCGTACTCAAAGCCACAACTTGATTGCCTGAAAAGGACTTTATGGCGGTGGTGTTGATCCAAGACACTTGGTTTGTGTCCATGGCACCCAATTGTGAGGTTGTCAACAAAGCGGCTTGTAAGCCACTGAAGTTTTCAACTTGGTCTTGCTTGAAACCGGTCAGTCCAGTCAAGCTGAATGAAGACATGACTGCTGGCTTAAGGGCCAGTACTTGGCTGGTTGTCAAGGCATTGACTTGTTCACTTAGCAGACTGCTGATTCCGGCCCGAGACAGCGCACCAATTTGACCGGTGGTAAGTACTGCCACCTGATTGGTCAACATGTTGGCCACTTTCACTGCATCTAAACCAGTAACTTGATTGTTCTTAAGAGCCGTGATCTGGTCTGTGCTCAGGGCATTAAACTGCGTTGTGGTCATGGCAGCCAGCTGAGCGGCACGCAATGCACCGATGTCTTGTGTGCTGATTTTGTTGATCTGATCAGTCCTCAAAGCCTGCATTTGCGTGGCGTTAAAGCCAGTGATCTGATCTGAATCCAACTGATCAATTTGACTGCTGGTCAATCCTGCCAAGTCAGTAGCTTCAAAGTAACCAATTTGCACCCTGTTCAAGCCAGGAATGGCTGTGGTGGCGATATTGCCTACTTGGTCACTGCTCAATGCAATCAGCTGAGCTGCTTTGAGTGAACGAATTTGTGTGCTGCTGAGAACGTTGACTTGAGCCGACGTCATGGCTGCAATACCCGCATTGCTCAAACCACCAATTTGATTGGGTGACAAGGCTGAAATCTGGGTTGTGGTCAGCTTCTGAACTTGAGAGCTGGTTAACGAGCCAATTTGAGCCACTGACAATGCTTGCAAGTCCTCGGAATCAATCGCTTGCACCTGTGCCGTGGTCATGCCGGCCAATTGAGCGTTGTTGAAGGCTGCAATTTGAGTTGCCGTGAGCGCTTTGACCTGGGTAGTATCGAAACCATCCACATGGTCAACACCAATGGCGCGCAGTTGCAAGCCTTTCATGCTTTGCAATTGGGTGGTGCCGATGGCCCCCAACTGTTGATCCAGAAGACCGATGATTTGCAGTGTGGTCAGCGCTTGAACTTGCGTGTTATTTAGGCTTTGCACCGAGTCTGTGGCCAAGCCTGCAATGGCTTGGTTGTTGAATGCGGCAATTTGACCGGCATTCAGGCTGCTCAAATCAGTGGTGCCGATCGCATTCAGCTGGGAAGATGTCAGCGCATTGACTTGCGATGCTTTGAGACTGTTGAGTTGAGAGGCGCTCAGTGCATGAATCTGAGAAGAATCAAGTGTCTTGAGTGTGTTGTTGTTGATAGCCTGCAATTGGCCCAGATTCAGCTGTGCCAAATCCGACGTTGTCACGCTGGCCACTTGCGTGGGCGTGATCAAACTGATTTGTCTTGCGGTGTAACCTGAAATTGTTGCCATGATTGCTTTCTACCTTATTGGTATTCAAATACCTTCACAAGCAAGGAATCGGCACAGAAAGCAAATGGTTTAGCAAGACCCCACAAACTACAAACGAAAAAAAATCCAACGCATTCAAGAATGCATTGGATTAATTCTAAAACCAATACCTTATAACTATTTCAGCTTGGCCAATCATTTCTGGCTGCAGTTTGTGGGTTATCCAACAAGGCCACTTGGGCGGTGCTGAAATTATTGACTTGTGTGGAGGTCAGTGCGGCCAGTTGACTGGTTGTCATCACGGACAAATTGGTGGAATTCAAGTTGTTCAACTGATCTGAACTCAACGACTGTATGGCTAATGTGGACAAGGCAGGGATTTGCGTTGAACTAAAGCTATTGAGCTTGGTCGAAGTCAGCGTTTTGAGCTGATCACCAGTCAACACTGCCACATCACGGGTTTCCAAATAGCCGATGTGGGTACTGTTCATTCCGTTCAACTGCGTGCTTGTCAGGGCCTGCACTTGAGAAGTTGACAAATCTTGAATGCTGGTGCTGTTCAAGCTGTTCAGCAAGGTCGAGGGCAGACTTTGCAATTTGCCGCCTGTGATAGCTTGTTGTTGCTCAGAGGTGAACGTATCGAACAAAGTTGCACTCAAGCTGCTGAGTTGTGTTGAACTCAGATTGATAAGCTGTGAAGTTGTTAATGCTGCAATTTGAGCTGTGCTCAATTCATTCATCCGCGCTGTTGTGAAGCTGTTGATTTGTCCTGCTGTCAAAACGCGCAAGTCATCCGTACTGATAGCACGCAAAGTTGCGGAAGCCATGCCAATCAATTGGCTGCTGGTAAGTGCCTGAACTTGAACAGAGGCCAAATCCTGAACTTTTGATGTGCTGGCATCTAGTTGAGTCGTGCTCAATGCTTTAACTTGCGAAGGTGTTAAGGCCTGCAACTGCGTCGACAACATCGCATTCAATTGAGTACCAGACAAGTGACTGACTTGTGCAGTGCTCAGCGCTTGAATATCAGCTGTTTCAATCGCCACCAACTGTTCGGTGGAAAGGTTGTTCAATTGTGAACTTGACAGTCCGGCCACCTGCACAGCCGATAAAGCCTTGATGGCTGCAGTGCCTATTTTTTGCAATTTCACAGAGCTCAAGGTATTGAGTTGAGCAGCACTGATACCAAGCATGTTGGTGCTGCTCAAAGCACCAGTTTGTGAGGTAGTCAATGACTGAAACAAATCAGTTGTAACCGAATTCCATTGAGATTTGGCAAGGTTTTGGACCACCGATGTGCTGAGTTTAGAAAGCACATCAGAGCTCAAGCTGCCAATTTGTGTAGGCGTCAATCCCTGTGCTTGCGCACTGGTCAAGGTGCCGATTTTGGTACTGCTGATATTGTTGATCTGGCTGGCAGTGAGATTTTGAATTTGAGTACTGGTCAATGCGGTGAACTGGGATGCTCCAAGATTATCAATAGAAGTGGAGTTAAGTGTTTTGATTTGAGAATCACGCAGCGCCCTGACCAGTGCGGTTGAGAGTGCTTGTAAATAGTTCGAGTCCAAACTGTTGAGTTGGGCGCTGCTGAGAAAAGCCATCTGATTCGTTGACAGACCTGCAAACGTGGTTGTACCCATGGAGCTGACTTGGTTGGAAGTCAGGTTCATAATTTGTTGGGGTGTGATGGCAGCAAGTTGCCCTGTAGTCAATTTGTTGAGCTGGTCGGTGCTGAGATTGCTGATCTGACTTTGACCCAAAATGACCAGATCGGCGGTTTCAATCGCTCTCAATTGGTCGCTTGTCAGCAAATTGAGTTGCGTGCTGGACAAGCCCGCCACTTGCGCAGCGTTCAATGCTTTGATGTTGGATGAACTGATGGCTTGAAAGTTCAGACTGTTCAGGGCGTTCAACTGTGCTGGCCTCAAACTGCTTACCTGGGTGCTGTTGAGTCCAGACATTTGATCGGTGTTGAGCCCAGCGGCGGCTGTGCTACTGATTGCCAACAGCTGATTCACACTCAGTGCGCGGATACCGCTGCTGTTCAATGCCTGAACTGCTGCAGAGTTGAGTCCTCCAATTTGTTTGATGGTCATTGATGTCACCTGGGTTGAAGACAAGCCACCAAGTTTGGTGCTGCCCAGCATGTTCAATTGTGTGGATGTCAGGCTGGCGACTTGGCCAGTTGTCAACGCCATGGTTTGAGCTGATGACAAGTTGCCCAGAATGGTTGTGCTCAGATTGGTCACTTGCGATGCAGTCAGTGCTTTAATATTGGCTGTACCCAAGGCTTGCGCATTGGCAGCGTTCAATGCATTGAGTTGTGCCGTGGTCAAACCAGCCATTTGTCCAGTGGTTAGTTTGTTAAGTAACGTCGTACCCAAATTGGTAATTTGTGAAGTGCTCAAACTACCCAGTTGTGAGTTGGTCAGGCTTTGGATTTGCGTGGTTGACAACTTTTGCAAGTTCGTGGTTGAGATCGCTGCTAACTGATCTTTCGTCAGGGTTTGAATGCCACTGGTGGAAAGGGCTTGCATCAACGTTGTCGTGGTTAATGCATTGAGCTGGTTGGTGGTCATCGACTTAACTTGCGTGGCTGCTAAAAATGCTAGTTGGGATGTTGCCACGCCTGAAATTTGAGCTGTTGTCAGGGCTGTAACCTGAGCCACATCCATGGCTTGAATTTCACTAGAGCTGAATTTGTTCAGTTGTCCTGTGGTCAAGTTGCTGATTTGTGAAGTGGTCAGCGCCTTGACTTGTGTATCCGTCATGTTTTGAATCAAGGTCGAACTCAAATTATTCAGTGTGGTCGACGTAAGTGATTTGATTTGTGCAGATTTCAGCTTTTGCAAATTGGTCGTGCCAAATGCATTCAAGGTGGTGGTGCTCAATGTGCTCAATTGGGTGCTGTTGAGCGAAGACACCACGGTCGATGTCAAAGCTGCAGCTTGGTCTGTGGTCAAGCCTTGCAATGCCGTGGTTGTGAAGTTTGCGAATTTGCTGGCAGTCAGGCCTTGCAAGCTGGTGGTATTGACTTTTGCAAGATTGTTAGACGTGAGTACCGCGACTTGGTCTGTTGTCAGACCATTGAGTTGGGTAGAAGACAAGTAGCCAATTTGTTTGGTGGTTAAACCGGTGACAAAAGTGGTTGTAAACGCTGAAATTTGCTGACCGGACAGTGCTTTGACTTGATTCGACGTCATGTTGTCAAAGGTGGTCGTGGTCATTGCGGATACTTGCGTGACGCTCAAGCCTTGAATATCAGCCGTGTCCAAGGCTTGCAAATTAGTTGAACTTAAACCATTGAGTTGGTTGCTGTTGAAGGTTTGAACTTGTAGTTTGGTCAGTGCAGCCATTTGGCTTGTTGACATGGCATTGAATTGGTCTGAACTCAAGCCGACAATCTGTGTCAATTGAAGCGCTTGTACATCGCGGGTTTCGATGGCAGTCAATGCCACCGAATCCAAGTTATTCAGTTGGGAGGTGGATAAGGCCTTGATTTGAGCTTCAGACAAATTGGCAATCGTGTTGGGGGACACTGCATTCAACTGGGTTGACGTCAACGCAGCTACTTCAGTAGCGCTTAAGTTTTGTAGTTGGGTGCTGGTCAAGGCATCCAGTTGATCTGAAGATAGTGCTTGCACCTGGGTGGTTTTAAGCCCTTTAATTTGGGTGGCACTAAGTGCATTCAGTAAAGCTGTATCAAGCTTATTCATCACAGTTGTGGTGATGGCCCCTAAATCCGTCACTTCCATGGCGCTGATTTGGGTCGTGCTGATGGCATTCAGTTGGGCTGACACCATGTTGATGATTTGGTCGGTGGTCAATGCTGGAATTTGCGTCACGGTCAGTGCGCCAACCAATTCCGTGTTCAAGCCAGCCATCTGACTGCCCCTGATCCCTTCCACCTTCATGACTTTAATTTGACTGGTCGTCAAAGCATTCACCTGGGCAGAAGTCAAAGCGCTGACCTGGGCCGAGGACATAGCTTTCATTACATCCGTGGCCAATGCTCTGGCTGACGCAGTGGTAACTGTGCTCCATTGTGTGTATGTCTTCACAGAGGAAATCGTGGGATTCGTCATGTCAGTCTCTCAATCTTGAGATGTTCGGTTAGTGTTTATTGCATCCTTACAGCTATGCACATGCTTAGCCGTGAATCGAATTAATCGGCACGTATTGAAAATTCTTTAGCCAACTCATCAAAATAAATATATTTATTTTTTAATCCTAAATAATTTTTTTTTAAAAAATTAATAATTAATTGGTATCTGTATATGTGTTGAGACGCAGGAGGACTGACATTTATTATCAAAATACCTTGGCTGGCACTTTAATTGCTTGAGTTGTAGGAAGTTTGTTGGCCATTGGCCACCAAAGACCCATTTTTTGACACTCTAAAAGGAATTCTCATGTCACTCATGCAAGAACTCATGAACCAAGCTGCCATTGGCGGCGCATTCCAATCCACCCAAATTGCCCGTTTCAGCCCCGCCGAAATTCGCGAAACCATCCAAAGTTTGGTGGCGACCGAGCAATTGGATCTGGCCAATGCCTTGGCGGATGCCGGCTTGAGCATCCATCCTCAAAGTCAAGACATGTTGGCCATTAACGGTTTGTTGGCGCTGATGAGTCAAGAGTGGGAGCAGGCAGTTGAAATGCTTGAAGCTCTGATGGATTTGCAAGGCGAAAACACCCAACCCTTCACGTATGTGATGTTGGTTCGCGCCTTGCGCTGCAATCTCGACCCGGCTCGTGCCCTGCAAGTGGTAAGAATCGGTCTGAAGTACTTTCCAGAACAACTGGAACTCGTGGCTGAAAGTCTTTCATTGGAAGACTTCGCCGATTTGGTGTCCGAAAGCACCCAAATTCAGTGAAAGAGTAAGTGTGAAGTCAACCTGGCAAACCTTTGCCGCTTGTGCATCAAAGCTTGCCGCTCATTTGAAAAGAGCGGCAATAGCGGCAAAAAAGTCACATTTTGAGCTTCTAGGAAAAGCTTTTTAAATTGGCATACAGCTTGCTTAATCAGGATAGACAAATCAATGACCAAAGTGGTCAGGAGAAGTAAATGGCAATCATCAACACCAACGTCAAGGCATTGTTTTCACAGGCCGCCCTTCGTTCTACCGAAAGGCACCAAGCTGTCGCAATGCAAGAGCTGTCAACCGGTAAACGGATCAATTCCGCCCGAGACGACGCTGCAGGCATGGCTATCGCCACACGCATGACGCATCAGATTCGAAGCTTGAACCAAGCTGTGCGAAACGCTGGAGATGCTATTTCGCTGATACAAACCGCTGAGGGCGCAACCAACGAAATTACCGACATGCTGCAACGCATGCGTGAGTTGGCAGTGCAAGCAGTCAATGACACCAACGACAACGCACAGCGCAGTTATTTGGACTTGGAGTTTCAACAACTCAAGCAACAAATCGTGCAAATTGCCGACAGCACCGAGTGGAATGGTTTCCCGCTGTTGAGTGGCAAAGCGGGTCAGCAAGTTGGTGAGATGCCTGTCTACAAAACAACATCGATCAATCAGTTTGGTGAAATCTCGATTCAACCCACCACCACCCGCACTTTGGAAGGCGCAGGCGCAGGTGAGCAGCAAGCCATCAAGTTCAATGATCCCTCTTCATTGAGCATCACAGGCACTCAAAAAATCAAAGTGGGCGGTGAAGACGTTAGCTTTGACAGTTCCTACACAACTTCTGCAGCTGTATTCGCTGCCCATGTGAAAGAAGAGCTTGAAAAGACAGCGGCGTTTGGCTCTGGCTCTGGCCGCACCATCACCATCGACCTCAACGCCACTGACACCTTGTTGTTTGGCTTTGAAGCCTCCAAGGGCGATGTGCCTGATGTGAAAGTTGAAGACCCTGGTCTGGTGGGCATCACTGCAGATGCAGCTGTGTTGAAACAAAGCGCGATTGTGTCCACCCATGAATCTTTCAGCAACAACGGGAAATTCATGTTGAGCGGTTCATTAAATGTGACACTGCCAGCAGCTTCAACCCCCTTGGTTGCCAACTTCTTGACCAATGACAACATGGTTGTCAAGATGACCGGCAGCTTTGATTCAACTAAAGGCCAAGTCACTTTCTTGGCCAAAGATGGATCCAACGGCAAAGTCATCTCTGATGATCTGGTCTACACCTTGCAAGATGTCGACGGTCACGCCTTTGATGCCTCCAGCGCCAAACTTGATTTGAGCGAACGCGCTGTCAAGTTGTCCGTGAATGTCTCCGGCACCATTCCCCCATTGCGCGCTGGTGACTTGATCATCAATGGCGTGGACATTGGTGGCTCATATGCCGCTGACGATAAATTGTCACCTGTAAATAACGCCTCTGGTTCGGCCATTGCCAAAGCGGCTGCCATCAACCGCAAAGCCGCCACCAGCGGCATTGCCACCGGCGAATCCCAATCCATCACTTTTTCGGGCAACCCGTTGCCTGGTCTCATCAGCATTGGAGGTGTTCAAGTTCAATTGACAGCTGCTGAAAATACTTCTGCCTTGGCCACTGCCAAAATTTCCGCAGAATTGAAAAAGAGTCCTCAGTACGGCCCAGATACTGGCCGCAGTGTGACCTATGCCCAAGGTGGCTCGGTGATCAACATCGACTACCCCGTGTCTGATGGTGATGTCTCTGAAATTAACATCGAACAAGGCCAAACAGCCTTGACCGCTGTACCCACCACCACCGCCAAATACAGTACTTCCTCGCCTGGCACCGGTGTTTATGCCAAGGTCAATGAAAACATCTTCACAGGTAAGGCCATGTCTGGCACATCAGTGGTGACAGGTGTGGTGTTCATCAACGGTTTTGCATCAGCGAATATTCAAACGGTGATGAACAATCCGCGTGAGACACGCGCCAATGTCGCCAAAGCCATCAACCTCATCAGTGACAAAACAGGCGTCAAAGCGATTGACTCCGGCTCAGAGAGCCAAGGCATCAGCTTGGTGGCCGCCGACGGTCGCAACATTGAAGTGCGCTTTGAAACCAGTGCCAACGCCAGCGTGTTTGGCGACCGCATTGGTATGCGGGAAGGCGTTCAAAGTTCCACTATTTCTTTGGAATCCAAAATCCCAGCGCCTGTTGTGCTGAGCAACTCGGCCACGGGTGATATCGCCCGTGCTGGTTTGATTGAAGGCAACTTCACGAAAAACCAATCGGTTTACAACACCAAGCCGCGTGAATTGGCGCTGCCCGCTGTCGCTCAAGTTTCTAGCGTCCAAATCGCTGCTGGTGCCGCTGGCTTTGCCGAAGGTGACAAATTCAATGTGGTGGTTAATGGCAAGTCATACGAATACCGTGTCACGGCTCAAGACATCACTGATTCCATCACTGCACAAGGCGTACGTGACAACTTGATTGAAAAAATCAATGAAGATTTGGACGTTGGCGCAACTGCAGGCAGTGGAACAGGCGAAATCCTAATCAAGTCCAAAACACCTGGTCAACCCTTCACGATCACTACGGCACAAGCTGTTGATGCTGCTCTGAGTACAGGCAGTATCAAAGCACCAGAAACTTTCGTGGACAGCAAGCTTGCCACCTTCAAGCCCTTGGGTATGGACGATCTGCAAATCAACGGCGTGAAAATTCGCTCCACCACGTCAGCCGACGACGAGTTTTCCAACACTGTGGCTAGCAGCAGCGACCGCGCTGCCAGTGGCATCGCCTTGGCGGCGGCCATCAATGCCAGCACACCTGAAACGGGCGTGAAAGCGGTTGCCAATCCTGCGGTCATCAAAGGCGCAGATACACAAACTTCCAACACCACAGTCACTGGTCTTGATTTGAAATCCCACGACGTCAAAGCTCCGACAGGCCTGCAGCATTTGTATGTCAACGGAATTGATATTGCTGTAGATTTCAAATTGAATGAATCTAAGAAAGACCGTATTGACAAAGTGATGTTCGCAATCAACGAACGCACAGGCCAACACGGTGTAACAGCGGTTAATAACGGCAAAGGCGTCACCTTGAATTCCGATGGACGCAACTTATCTGTCTGGTTTGACTCTTCAGTTGAAGGTTTGTCTGGCGCCAGTTTTGGCCTAGATCAGTCTGGTGCGGCTGCTCAAATTTCCAAAGTCAAGTTAGGCGGTTTGCCCACCATCGGCAAAGTTGCCACGGTCACCATCAATAACCTACCTGTGAACACGACAGCCACTGGAACAGGTCCTACAGCATTGGCTGCCGACATGGTTTTGGCTATCAACAGCAAAGCTGGACTTGAAAATGTATTTGCTTACGTCAACCCCGATGATCCTGAATCAATCTTGATTCAATCCAAGGTCCCTGGTTCGCCAGCTGATGTTAGTGGTGCATCCAACACCGATTCGACCAACATCACGATGTCGATTGGTGTCGTCAAGCCCAACAACTACGGCAGCTCTCAAATCACTGGCATTGCTGGTGCCTCCACATTTTCAGACAGTGCCCGCACTCTTTACAGCACGGTTCGCTTGGTTGCTGTGGCAGCCCAGTTGCCTGCACTGCCTGGTGTGGCTGGAATCACACCAAATTTGTTGGGCGTCTCTGGTCGTCCGATTGAAATCAGCACCGGTGCTGATGGCTTTGGCAAAAACAGCAATTTTGCTGACTTGGGTTTTCTGGTTGGTGGATTCGGTGGTCGTTCCAGCTCAGAGATGGATCCTCCTCGTGTTGGCCGCTTGGCTTTCCAAATTGGTTCTTCTGCCGGTCAAACGGTCACCATTGATTTGGCTGACTTCGGTAAAGATGGTCCTATTACGGGCGAAATCACTGGCGACGTGGACCAAGCGCTTGAAAACCGCGCTGTCAGGATCAACACAGGCGACGGAGCCACGGCGGTTCTGAACTTGTTGGATGATGCAATGGACAAGGTGAACGCCACACGCGCCACCATGGGTGCTGTGATGAACCGCTTGGATCACGTGATCAACAACTTGACCAATGTGTCCATGAACATGTCTGCGTCACGCAGTCAGATTGAAGATGCGGATTACGCCGCAGCTTCAACCGACATGGCAAAGAACCAAATCATGCAGCAAGCTGCTACTGCTGTGTTGGCTCAGGCCAACACCAGCCAACAGTCTGTCTTGAAATTATTGGGCGGTTGATCACGCGAAGACCTGAACACTTACATTTAGATTAATGGATAGCGCCCACTTACCCGCCGATGGAAAATCGCAGTCGCCAAATTGTTGGCAATGTCGACACTTCGCCATCAGTTGGGACTCACGAGCCCCTTATGTGTGCAGGCTCATGGGGTTCAAGAGTCGCTTGGTGCCTTCTTTTGAGGTTTTTCGAGCCGATGGTCACCATTGCCGTGGCTTTTTGCAAAAACCAGTGCCCTTGGAAGCAGAAAAAGTTGTGGACATGCCGCGCAGCGTCAAACGCACGTCACGCTTTTTGTGGGAGGCCTGACAGACGTATGTCGGATTGCCGACTTGATACGATATAGGTATTCATATAAATTTAAATTTTCTAAAAATATAATTTTAAAATATTAATAAATAAAGCTGGCATATGCATTGCTTATCAACCATACCTTTGTTACTGGTTGATCAATGTGAAACCTACCACTGTTAACGCCCTTCAAGCCGTCTGGTTGGACCCTTTCAGCCCGTTGGGTGAGTCCGAGCGTGTTCAGCTGAGTGCTTTTGGCATTGAACTCAATGCCATCAACACCCTGGGCGACCTAACCCTGGCCTTGCGACATGCCCATGTGTTGGTGATCCGTTTGGGTGATAGCGCAGATCTGCTGCGTGAAGTTCAAACCTTGATTGGCCAGTTGGGATTCAATGCACCGGTGATCTGCCGCGTTGAGCGCCGACGAATGGAAGTGGCTGTTGACGCCATGCGTTACGGCGCATTGCATGTGTTGCCCGCAGATGAGTGGGGCCAAGACGCTTGGCGTTTAGCCACTGAAAGTCTCAACACCGAAAAGAACAAACCACGTAGCTATGTGTTTGTAGACCCTGTCAGTCAACATTTGTTGGCCTTGGCGCAACGGGTTGCCCAAACCGAAGTTGCGGCTTTGCTGGTGGGTCCCACAGGAGCAGGTAAAGAAGTGTTGGCACGTGTACTGCACGAGTCGTCATTGCGCGCCAAAGGCCCTTTTGTCGCCATGAACTGCGCTGCCTTGCCAGAGCATTTGATTGAAGACATGTTGTTTGGCCATGAAAAGGGCGCATTCACCGGCGCGCACAAAGAACACAAAGGTTTGTTTGAACAAGCCCAAGGCGGTACGGTTTTCCTTGATGAAATTGGTGAAATGCCGATTCAGCTCCAAGCCAAGCTCTTGCGTGTATTGCAAGAGAAAAAACTCAACCGTTTGGGCAGCGAAACACCTATAGATTTGGATGTGCGCGTGGTTGCCGCCACCAACAAGGATTTGCGCCAAGCTATTGTGGACCGTGAATTTCGCGAAGACTTGTACTTCCGTATCAGCACGTTTCGTTTGCGCATCCAGCCCCTGAAAGACCGTACCGGCGACATCTTGCCTTTGGTGAGTCAGTCTTTGAGCCGCCATGCCAAAGGCTCTGTGCCTTTGTCTGTGAATGTGGAAGCACAGCAGATGTTGTTGCAATACCCTTGGCCTGGCAATGTGCGTGAACTTGAGAATGTGGTGCAACGCGCCGTGGTGTTGTGCACCGGTCGCGTCATCACGCCTGCGCAGCTCATGTTTGATGAAGCCCAAACCATGGATTTACAGCTTCTGCCTGAGGCCTTACTGGCGCCCCTTCCCATGCCAGCGCCAGCGGCACTGCATACAGCCAGTCTGCCTGATGAAGTTGTGGCTGTCAGCCCTTCAGAGCACAGTTTCATGGCGCCCGCCAGCAGCGACAGCTTGCTTTCTGGGGACTTGTTTTCTGCGGTGAAAAGCAGCGAGCACCAAGTGATCTTGGCCGCTTTGCAAGCCAGCGACAACCGCTTAGATGCCGCTAAAAAACTGGGCATCAGCCCACGTACCCTGCGCTACAAGTTGGCGCAGTTGCGCGAGCGTGGTGTGGAATTGTCCTTCGCAGATTGAATGAGGAGCACACACCATGATTGATCGTATCTCCGCCGGTAGTGTCAACAGCATGATGGAGACCATCCGTGCTTACCAAAACAAGGCCGCCAATGGTGTTGATCACATCGACATCAAGCAGCCAGGCGTGCAAGACATTCAAGCGCCTAAAACGGAGTTGCCCAATTTCACCGATTCGGTGAAGAACCTGCTCTCCAAAGTCAATGAAGTGCAACTCAAGTCCAGTTCGCTGCAAGAAGCGTATCAACGTGGCGAAGACGTACCTTTGACCGATGTGGTCTTGGGTATGCAGAAATCATCCTTGGCATTTGAAGCGACCTTACAGGTGCGCAACAAAGTGCTCAAGGCGTATGAAGAAATCATGAACATGCCGGTTTAACCTTTAAGAGAACACCATGGCCACCGCAAGCGCAACACTCAATACCCCAATGGGCACCAGCAACAACGCCTTGACCACCACCGATGGTTCTTCCACAGGAACTTCCATGGTGAACAGTGGCACTCCGCTTCGCAGCAACGATGTGGCTCGCTCGGTTGCCAACACGGCACTCAGCGACCCCATGGGCATGGTGCGCGATTTGGTGCGTCAGCCTACCGTGAAAAAAGCCTTGCCCTTCATCGTCATCTTGATGGTGGTGGCGGCATTTGGTCTGGCTTCCATGTCGATGAAGACACCCAGCTACCGCGCTTTGACCATGATGCTGCCCGAGACCGACAAGCAGTTGGCTATTGAAACTTTGAAGGCTGGAAATTTTGATCCCCAAGTGGACAACAACACCGGCCAAATCATGGTGCCTGGCGACAAATACCAAGAGGCCCGCATGCTGCTGGCCTCCAAAGGTTTGCCCCGAGCCGAAGCCCAAGGCATGGAAACCTTGAAAGACATGCCCGCCATGACCACCAGTCAGTTCATGGAACAGGTTCGCTACAACAACGCCATGGAGCAAGAGTTGGCCAAAACCATCTCGCAAATTGCCGGCATCCGCAGCGCCCGTGTGCATTTGGCCGCCCCCAAGCAAAGCGTGTTTGTGCGCGACCGCGTGCCCACCAAAGCTTCGGTCATCATCACCCGCTCGCCTGGCAAACAAGTTTCATCTGCCAATGTGCAAGCCATTATTTCTTTGGTGGCCTCTAGCGTGCCTTACCTCGCGCCTGAAAACGTGTCGGTGGTCGACAACTACGGCACCCTCATGAATGACATGCTGGGTGAAGCGCCTTTGGGCTTGACCGGCGCACAGCTGCAGCAAAAGCAGCAAATGGAAGATTTGTACCGCACGCGCTTGATTCAATTGTTGGCCCCCATCGTGGGCGAGGCCAACGTCAGCGCGCAGGTGAGTTTGCAACTTGACTTCACACAAGAAGAAATCACCACCGAAGATTTTGACCAGCGCGAAAAAGGTCCCAAGACCCGTTCAGAGTTGTATGTGGAAGACCGCAATTCTTTCAAAGACGCGATTGGTGTTCCTGGCTCCTTGTCCAACACACCGCCCAACCCACCGCAAAACCCAGCTTCCACAGAAACCTCGGTATCTGACCCCAACAAAGGTGTCAGCGAAAAAGGCGTGCAAGTGGTGGCGCGTTCAACCAAAAACTATGAGCTCGACCGTGCGGTTCGCCACACCAAGAGCGCCATGGGCAATATCCAAAAACTGGGTGTGGGTGTGCTGATCAATGAGCGCCCCATCCCCGCGGGCACCAAGGTTGAAAAACCCGCTGATGGCTCAGCCGCGCCCACCACCATTCCCTATACCCAAGAAGAACTCGATCGCTTAAACCAGTTGGTTCGTGGCGCCGTGGGCTTTAACGACACACGCGGCGATATCGTGACGGTGGTTGCGACCCGCTTTGAAACGCCTGTCGATCCTGATGCCGTACCTTGGTACAAAGACGAATCATTGGCTTCATTGGCCAACAGCGGCGTGGTGGCTTTGTTGTTCATCACTTTCTTGATGTTTGTGGTGAGACCCATGATCAAGAAACTCAACAAACCTGAAATTGACCCCGCTGCCTTGGCTGCTGCTGCTTTGGCTGCTGCGTCTGCCGAAGCCGCCAGCGCAGAAAAAATGCGCACCGAGCGTATCGCCTCTGCCGAAGCCGAAGCCACTGTGCGTGCCACTGCCGAGCGATTGGCCCGTGAAGAGGCCGCAGAACTTGCTCGCAAGGCCAAAGAAGAAGAAATGATGCAGTTCCAAATGGCCGAGGAAGCCTCGGCTGCCGAAGCGGTGCGCATGGCCGAAGAGGAAGCCGCCCGCGAAGCCGAACGTTTGGCCGCGGCCAGCGAAGAACCCGATGGACCTACAGATGTGGAGCTAGCCGAAGGTGAATCCTTGGAAGACCTCAAAGCGCGCATGGGCAACCTCAAACCCAAGAAGCAAGCCATACCTTCCGATTTGCTTAACAATGCCAACTCGTATGACGATAAAGTTGCACTGATTCGAATGATCGTGGCAGACAACTCCGGCCGTGTGGCGGGTGTGATGCGCGGCATGATTGAATCATGATGCGAACCTTGATGAAAAAGAAAGAACCAAGGAATAAACATGGCTGATAACGACACCATTCAATGGACACCGGAGCTGCGCACCGAGATGGCTGCGATGACTTCCACCCAACGCGCAGCAGTGCTGATGCTGTTGTTAGGTGAAGAACAAGCTGCCGAGATTGTGAAATACCTCAGCCCCAAAGAAGTGCAAGCTTTGGGCGCGGCCATGGTGCAAGCTTCCAGCTTGTCGCAAAACGCGGTCAATGTGGTGCTGGATCAATTCGTCGACATGCTGAAAAAACAAAACAGCGTGGGACTGGGCGGCTCAGACTATGTGGACAAAGTCATGCGCTTGGCCTTGGGTGACGACAAGGCCAACTCGGTGCTCAACCGCATCATGCCTGGCCAAGGTACCAAGGGCTTAGACATTCTCAGCTGGATGGACCCGCGCTCGATTGCCGAGATGATTCGCACCGAACACCCGCAGGTGATTGCGATTATTTTGTCTTTGCTCGAAACCAGTGTGGCGGCCGACGTGTTGGTGTATTTGCCACCAGAAGTGCGCCCCGAGGTGATTCAACGTGTGGCCAGCATGGACACGGTGCAACCTTCTGCCATGGCCGAACTCGAGCAAATCATGAAGCAACAGTTTGCCAAGAATTCATCTTCTAAATCTTCTAGCTTTGGCGGCATCAAGGCAGCTGCTGACATCATGAACAAAACCAAAACCGACCTTGAACGCTCGGTCATGGATGGTTTGGAAGAGATTGATGTCGACCTGATGCTGAAGATTCAAGATCAGATGTTCACCTTCGACAACTTGGCGACTGTGGACAACAAAGGTATTCAAGTGCTGATGCGTAACGTGGAACCCGAGCAACTGATGGTGGCCCTCAAAGGCGCACCTGAAGAAGTGCTGGCACGTTTCATGGACAACATGTCCGAGCGTGCGCGCGGCATGTTCAAGGACGATATGGATGCACGCGGCCCGGTTCGTGTGGCCGATGTGGAAGATGCGCAAAAGAAAATCATGCGTTTGGCGCGCAAGTTGTCCGACTCTGGCGAGCTGATCTTGGGTGGAGCAGATTTTGTTTAAACCTGACACCCATCAGCCCCAAGCCCGTCATTGGTTGAATGACACTTGGCTGCACTCGTCTGACAAGCTCACGCAAACATTTGGCGAGCAGGATTGGTCGCAAGTGCCGAAAATGGACTTTGCCTCGGTGCTGTTCAAACAATTGGCCACGCCTGAAGCGGCCAAAGTGTTTGATGACAGCGAAGGTTTCGTGTTGGAAACTTTCGGCCACCCTTTGCCAACCCCACGCGCTGAAAAGAAAAGCGAATTGGCAGCCATGGCCCAAGCCCAATCAGCTGCTGCTGTGGCAGATGAACAAGCCAAAGCATTGCCTGCGAAAGCGGCAGAGCCCCAAGAAAAAATCGATACCTCTGTGCTTTACGGCGAGACAAGTTTTTGGGCGTCAGCCAACCCCGAGGTGTGGGATATGTTCACCGACGACGGCGTTGCTGATGAAATATTTGATTCCGCCGACTGGGCTGCCGCACGAGAAGCGGCTTACCAAGAAGGTTTTGCTGCCGGTCGTGTTGAAGGCTTCCAAGCAGGTCATGCTGAAGGTCATGAATCCGGCCGCACAAACGGCATGGCCGAGGGCCAGTTGCTGGGTTTTGACGCTGCACAAACGCAGGCCGACATCACCCAAGCACAAGCGCTAGACGCACAAAAGCAAGAAATTTTTGCCACCTTGGATGAGCAAAAACTCTTGCTCAAAGAAGTGACCGACAAACTGCAAGCCCTGAGCGACAACCCGCAAGCCTTGTTTGAACCACTTAAGCGCTTGGCATTGCATATCAGCGAACACATGGTGTTGGCCGAACTAAACCTGTCTGGGCAAGCCATAGAGCGTTTGGTGCAGCGTTGTTTGGATGAAATTGATTTGCATGGTCAACCGCAGGTGGTGATTGAACTCAACCCCCAAGACAAAGCGCGGCTGCAAGAAATGGCTGGACACGTGATGAGCCAAATGCAAATTCAGGCTGTGCCGACTTTGCAACCTGGCAGTGTGCGGGTGCTGATCAACGACACACAAATTGAAGACCTTGTGCAAAACCGCATGCAGTCGTTGGCCAACAGTTTGTTGAACCAGCCCGAAGCATGGCGAGAACAATCCGTGTTTTTCAACCAACCGCTGGCGCAACGCGAAGGACAGGCGCAAGACGTGCCCCAACGCGTGGCTTACCAAGAACCTGTGGCCGATACCGATATTTTGGATGGGGACCTCCATGCTTGATTTCACCAATGTGGCTTTGCGCACCCTGATGTGCTTGGCTTTTCTGTTCTGGGTTGTCAGACCCATGCTGATGTCCATGGTCAGGCGCGAGCCCAACTACATGGAACTCGAAGAAATGGCGCAACTGGCCGTCAACAGCGCTTACCGCCAACAGTTCTCCGGCTTTTATGTGCCCCGCCTGCCAGAAAAAGCGCCTACACCGGTGGTTGAAGAAGTGATTAAAGAAGAACTGACTCCCGTCACTTTGCCCACAGCGGCCGAGCTAGAACAGCGGGCCCAACAAGAACAAGCCATGGCCAACCGGTACAAAGGCCATGAAGCAGAACTTGCGCGACGCGCCCTGGTGGCGCAAGAAGAAGCAGACCGCTTGGCCCTTGAAGCAAAAGCCTTGGCAGACCTTGAAGCTGGCGTGGATGAAGATGAAGGCGATGAGGAACTGAAGAAAATGCGTGAGAGCATGAAGAAAGAAAAGAAAAAGCCGGCGATTCCTGCCGAGCTGCTGGCGGGCAACAGCTACGAAGACAAACTCATGGTGGTGCGTTTTGTGGCCGAGCAAGAACAAAACCGTGTGGCCAACACCATCCGCTCCATGATTCAAATTTAAGTGGCCAACATGATTGATTTCGCCGCGGAAGTAGAGCAAAGCCTGTCTGGTCTGCGCACACCACAGCCGCAACGCAGCGGCACATTGGTGCGTTTGGTCGGCATGACTTTGGAGGCGCGCGGCGTGATGGCGCCTTTGGGCGCTTGCTGCGAAGTGGTGGGACGACACGGACACCGTGTAGAAGCCGAGGTGGTGGGTTTCAACGACAAGGTTTTGTTCTTAATGCCTTTCACCGAGCCTGCAGGCGTGGGCCCAGGCGACATGGTGCGCGTGCTCAGCAATTCTTCTTTAGTCAGCTTAGGCCCCGAACTCTTGGGCCGTGTGATCGATGGTCGCTGCCAACCACTAGACGGCAAACCTGCACCTGTGTGCAAAGACTTGCTCAGCCTCTTGGGTAGACCCATCAACCCGATGGAGCGCGGCCCTATCAACAAAATTTTGGATGTGGGTGTCAAAGCCATCAATGGCATTCTCACGCTAGGGCGTGGCCAACGCTTGGGCTTGATTGCCGGTTCTGGCGTGGGCAAAAGTGTGTTGCTGGGCATGCTCACGCGTTTCACCAAGGCAGACATTGTCATCATTGGTTTGATTGGTGAGCGCGGTCGCGAGGTGCAAGCGTTTATTCAAGAGTCTTTGGGCGAAGAAGGTTTGGCCAAGTCGGTAGTCATTGCCGCACCGGCCAATGTGTCGCCTGTGTTGCGCTTGAAAGCCACCCACTTAACCCATGTCATTGCAGAATATTTCCGCGACCAAGGCAAAGACGTGCTGATGCTGTGCGACAGCTTGACGCGTGTGGCCCATGCGCAGCGCGAGATTGGCTTGGCCATTGGCGAGCCACCCACCGCCAAAGGTTATCCGCCCTCGGTGTTTGGTTTGTTGCCCAATTTGATTGAGCGCGGCGGCGTAGGCCGTCATGGTCATGGCTCCATCACAGCCATTTACACCGTGCTGGCCGAAGGCGATGATGCGGCCGACCCGATTGTTGACATCGCCCGCGCTTCTTTAGATGGACAAGTGATGTTGTCGCGCAAATTGGCCGACTCGGCGCATTACCCCGCCATTGACTTAACCGGTTCTATTTCGCGTTTGATGCAAACCTTGCTCAGCAGCGAAGATTTGAAGTTGTCCAATAAACTGCGCCGTTTGTGGTCTTTGTACCAGCAAAACGTCGACTTGATTCAAGTCGGTGCCTATGAAAACGGCTCTAACCCCGAGCTAGATGAAGCCATTCGTTTGCACGACCGGATTGTGAATTTTTTGCGCCAAGACATGCATATCAGCCAAGACTACGAGGTCACGCGTGCACAATTGCGTGATTTACTCATCCAGTAAAACAGGATTTCAAAATGCAAGTACGCAGTTGCTGGTCGGTGTTGACCAAAAAAGCCAAGGATACCGAGGAACTCTTGCTGCGTGCCTATGCAGACGCACAAAAAAGAATACGGGACTTACAAGAAAGTCATCAGCGTATGGAGGCATTGCTGTGCGATTACAAACAACGTGCGATAGCTTCCCAAGCTTTGCTCCACAGCATGGCTGACGCTACAAACCAACGTCAATTTGTCTTGCAATTGCAAGATTTGGTTAACCGTATACAAGCAGACGTTGACAAAGCTTTAGTAGATCTAGAAGGTATCAAATTGGCTTTATTGCAAGCCACACACCAGCGCATGAAAATGGAAACCATGCAGGAAAAAGACGCGCAAACCGTGAAAACCTGGGAACGCAAGCGCGATCAAAAAGAGATGGATGCTTTGGGCCTGACCCTGTTTAACCTCAAGGCTTAACCCAGCCCGCTTCCAACCAATGCCAGTAGTTGGGCTTGAAGGCCCAAGGCATGAGGGTGGTCTGTGTACGCGGCTCAAACACCTTGGCAGTGGCATGGTCTAGCCAAACACCTTGGGCATTGACTTGGGTCAGCAGGCTTTGCGCAGCTGTACTCAAGAGCTGTTGCTGGCCATTCATTTCCACTTGCGCTGTGTCTTCATCGGCTTGATCTAAACGACGAAAAGCATGGGTTTGTATAGCGGGCATAGCCATGGCTGTGTCTACAGGCCCCGAATACACATCATGCAAACTGCCCCAAGCGCGGCCTTGCAGCAAGCGTTTGAGGTGAGCCAACTGACGTTGTGCAATTTCTTCGTCGCCCAGCCTGATCCTGACTTGGCCCAGCACATTGTCAAACCACACACAGGCCTGAGGGTGCGCACGCAGTATTTTGGGCAGACCCGCAACCGCGTCTTGGCGATGAAAGCGCAGCGCAATACCGTGGTCGCGCAGCAATTTGCCATGGCGCAAACCAAACAACAACGGTACCAAAGGGTCTATGTCATACACATCAATTTGCTTGAAGCGGGTGAGCCATGGGGTGGGCAACATCCAACCAGCGCTGGGCCCTATCAGCAACAAATGGGTTTGCGTGGGTTCGATGTTTGCCAAGAATTGGGCAATGCACTCTCGGCTGGGCAGCCAGCGGTTCAAGGAGCGCAGCGCATGCACATGCCAGTTGATGCCGCCGGTTCCACCGGCATGAACCAGATCCCGAATCCAACTGGCCCAACCCAAGTGTGCCGAGACTTTAGTGTTCACACACCACCTTGAACATGGTGAATACGGGCGAGTTGGGCGCAAGCGCTTGCCATGCGTCCAAAACACCTTCGCTGGTCAGAGCCTCGCCCCCAAGGTGGTGGCCGCTGTACAAAGCGATGGAACGGGTGCGGACTTGTTTTTTCACGCAATCCATTTCCATCAGTGCGCGACTGGAGAGATAAGTCTTACCTTGGCTTGTTTTTTGCGCCTCGCGGTAGTCCAACTTGGTCCACACGCGGCGCAGGGAGCCGTCTTTCTCTATGGACGCTCGGTCAATACCGTAGGTGCCCAGGTCGACCATGCCCAAAGAGACCCAGTCGGCAGCATTGGCGCACAGCGACAAGGCTGTCAGGCTCAGGCAGACAAGGAATTTGTTGGAGTGGGTTAGATTTTTCATGAATTGAAGCTTCTACAGTAGATAATGGCGTCCATGCCAAACCAAGACTGGGTTCAGTATTCTCTCAGTATGACATTCGTCTTGTTGCTGTTGGCGGCGGTCCTTTGGTGGCTGTCGCGTCGCAACAAGGGCTTTCTTCTCCCTGTTGGTAAACGCCGTATTCAAATTTTAGAGGCCTATCCCATGGGCTTGCGGCACAAACTTTTACTGGTACAGGTCGATTCTCAAAAAATATTGTTATCGATCAGCCCTAACGAAATTCAAAAGCTGCACGCTTGGCCTGCAGATTCCTCACCCCCCTTAGAGCAAGGTGTTTCTGATGCGCACTAAACATGCATGGTGGTGCTTTGCACTGATGCTGCTGGTCTTGGTTCTACCCGACCTGGCTTTGGCCCAAGGCTTGCCCTTGGTGACTGTCAACAGTGGCAAATCCGGTCAGCAGTACAGCATGACGCTGCAACTGCTTGGCTTGATGACGGTGCTTACCGTGCTGCCGTCCTTGTTGTTGATGATGACCTCGTTTGTGCGCATCATCATCGTCTTGTCTATCTTGCGCCAAGCGCTGGGCACAGGGCAAACGCCGCCCAACACGGTGTTGGTGGGGTTGGCATTGTTCTTAACCCTGTTCATTATGTCGCCGGTGTTTGATGAGGTGTACACCAATGCGGTGGCGCCTTATATGAATGGCGCTTTGGCCTTTGATAAAGCCTTGGCGGTGGCCGAGGTGCCGGTGCGCAATTTCATGATGCTGCAAACCCGGGAGGACGATATTGCCATGTTCATGCAAATTGGCCAGAAAAAAGAACTCGCCAGCGCGGACGATGTGCCTTTCACCACCTTGGTGCCCGCCTTCATGACCTCGGAGCTTAAAAGCGCCTTCATGATCGGCTTCATGATTTACATCCCGTTTGTGGTGATCGACTTGATTGTGGCCAGTGTGTTGATGTCCATGGGCATGATGATGCTTTCCCCCATGATCATCTCTATGCCATTCAAGTTGATGTTGTTTGTGTTGGTAGATGGGTGGACGCTGGTGATGGGTTCACTCGCGGCAAGTTTTATTTACAAGTGAGGCAGCAATGGATACAGCCACGGTGATCGATTTAGGGCGGCAAGCTTTGTGGATGACGATACTGATTTCTGCGCCCATGTTGTTGGTGGGCTTGGTGGTGGGTTTGATCATCGGTGTTTTTCAAGCAGCCACCTCGATCAACGAGCAAACTTTGAGTTTCATCCCTAAGTTGGTGGCGATTGGGTTGACGGCCGCTGTTTTTGGTGGTTGGATGATCAACAGCTTGGTTGACTACACCAAAATTTTGTACGGTCGCATACCTGGTTTGTTTGGCTAAGCGCTGATGAATATAGAGATGCTCAATTTGCTGGACAAGTTTTATGCCTTGGTCTGGCCCATGCTGCGCATCTCAGCTTTTTTGGCTTTTGCTTCTATTTTTTCGATTCGCGCTGTCAGCCTTCGCATACGCTTGTCTATCTCTATCGTGCTTGCCGTGTTTTTGTCTTTGCACATGGACATTCCGCGCATTGACCCCGCCACGGCAGAAGGCCTTAAAGAGATTGTGAACCAGTTGTTTGTGGGTTTGGTCATGGCCTTGATCATGCAACTCGCCAGCGCCAGCATTGTGGTTGCGGGTCAAGCGGTGTCGGGTTCCATGGGTTTGTCTATGGCCAACATGATTGACCCGTCGTTTGGTAATGTGCCTGTTGTTTCACAGTTTTTCACCATCCTTGGCACCTTGGTGTTTTTGTCCATTGGTGGGCACTTGATTGTGTTCAGTTTGCTGCTGGAGTCTTTCACCTTGTTCCCGATTGGCAAGAACTTGTTGACACAAGACTTGCTGGGCAAGGTCACCGCTTGGGGCGCGATGATGTTTGTAGCCGCCCTTCTCATTTCTTTGCCAGTGGTCATCACCTTGTTGTTTGTCAATATCGGTGTGGGCTTCATCACCCGCGCAGCACCGAGTTTGAATATTTTCTCGGTGGGCTTGCCGGCTTTGCTGATTGCGGGTTTTGTGGTGCTGTGGCTGTCTATTCCCAGTGTGATTCAACGCATCACTTGGCTGTGGGTGCAAACCTTTAGCCAAATGCGCAGCCTGTTGACGGGAGGTTGACAGCATGGCTGACGATTCCGCAGAACGCAATGAAGAACCTACCGCGCAGCGGCTGCAAAAGGCGCGTGAAGAAGGGCAAATTGCCCGCTCGGTGGAGTTGTCGACAGCTGCACTTTTGGTCACGGCCACCCTGTTTTTCAGCTTGGCGGGTGGTTATATGTTCAGCCGCTTAGGCGCTTTGTTTACAACGCAGCTGCAGTTCGATCGCAAAGTGATGGACAAAGCCGAGTTGCTGCCCGCCATCTTTTTTCAATCGGTGCTTGATGGCTACACCTTGATATTGCCCGTGATGATTTTGTTGGCGGTGGTGGCCGCTCTCTCAACTGTGCTGAGCGGCGGCTTGGTGTTCTCTTTGGGCATGGTGGCCCCCAAATTCAGCAAGCTCAATCCCTTGTCCGGACTCAGCCGCATGTTTGGTATCAAAGCCTTGATTGAGCTGGTCAAGTCGATTTTGAAGTTTGGCCTCATCACTTTGATTTTATGGATCTCGGTGTCCAACAACATTGAAGATTTGATAACACTCAACCGCCTGGATTTGGGAACGGCCGTCAAACATGCAGGCACCATGATTTTGGATGCGTGTTTTTGGATGAGCATGGGCTTGGTGTTGATTGCCTTGCTTGACGTCCCCTTGCAGCAATACCAGGTGAGCAAAAAACTCAAGATGACCCGCCAAGAGATCAAAGATGAGATGAAAAACTCAGAGGGTCGCCCCGAGGTCAAGGCCACCATTCGCCGGCTTCAGCGCGAGATGGCCAACAATCGCATGATGGCCAATGTCAAGGATGCCGATGTGGTCATCACCAACCCGCAACATTTTGCGGTCGCGCTAAGTTATGACCCCAACTCCGATGGTGCTCCCACTTTGATCGCCAAGGGCACGGATGAATTGGCCAAGCGCATTCGCGAATTGGCCAAGGAGGAGGGGGTGTATATATTCGAGGCTCCCGAGCTGGCCAGAGCCCTTTACTTCACCACCAAACTGGAGGAGCCCATTCATGAGGCGCTCTACCATGCGGTGGCACAAGTGATTGCTTATGTGTTTAGCCTGAACCAGTCGTATGCGCCGGGTGAAGGTGTCATCAAGCCCACTTTGCGTATCCCTGACAATATGCGCTATGACGAAAATGGTTTTCTCTTTCAATGATGAGCCCCAGAAAACAAATCGACCATGAGTGATTTTTACCAAAGCCCGGCAGACAAACTGCGGTTTGAGATTTTGCTCAAGTCCTTAAGAGAAGGGCGGCTGAATTTAGCTATTCTGGGCGACGACGAGGTGGCGCTCACCTATTACGGCAGGCGCATCTTTCAGCATCTCAAAGAGCAGGGCGAGCAGCATGTGGAGTTGTGGACCTCGGCTGACTCGGAAAAACTGGTCGACCGCTTCAACGAAATACTCTCCGAACTCACGGTTGACCAAGCGGTAGACAAAGGCAACAAGGCTGCTCCCAAGCGCTTCATGATCTTTCCCGACACCCAAGCCATACAAGAGTTTGAGTTGCAGTTGTTGGCGCGCTTGGTCAATGGCTTTCCTGCCAGCAACATCAATTTGATTTTGCTTGTCAACAACCAAACCGCCTACGAGAAAAAGTTGGCCACCTTTGGTAAAAACCTGTTGCAATGGGTGTTGGAGTCGGAAAACCCCACACCGCCCAAGCTGCAACGCATAGAAACCCGAGATGAGGCTGCGGCGACGAGTACGCGTGCTGCCCCTCCCATGCCAAGCCTAGACAAAAATTTCACTCTGCCGCCAGCGCCTTTGCCTCCCTTAGAGCCGCCTATGGTCTCTTCGCTTTCGAAAGAGCCATCCCCATTGGGTGCGGCCGAACCCCTGTCAGCGCTTGACGGCCCTATGGAGCCTGTGATGGGCGAAGAACCTCCTGCGGGAACCACCCTCAGTGGTGAAGAGTTGGCCAAAGAATGGGCTGACAACGCAGCATCTTCAAGGCGCGGCACCAAAATTGCCGCTATTTTGCTGGTGGCGCTTTTGGGTAGCTTGGCGACGTTTGGTTTTCTTTACCAAGACACCATTGTGGAAGAAGCGGCCTCTTTGCAAGATTATTTGGAGGGCAAAAAACCGCAAGCGCAGTCCAAGCCCACACCCCCTGCAGCGCCCGTGGCTTCGGTTTCCATGTCCTCTAGCAACACACCGCCACCCAAATCCTCCGATATATTGGTGAGTGAGAAAGAAGAAGTGCTGAGTTCAACTGTGGCGTCCAGCCCGGCTCCCGCTGTGGTTGCGCCCGCAGCGCCTGTCGAGGTGGCGCCTGTTGTGCCCCCCGCGCCTGCACCGGCTGCAAAAAAACCTGCAGAGATAGCGGCAGAAAAATCTGTATCTCCTGATGATGCGAGTTGGGTCGCTAAGTTAGACGCCGATACTTGGGTCTTGCAACACGGTGCTTTTGACAGCTTGGCCGAGGCCAAGTCATTTCAAGCCAACTCCAGTTTGTTTAAATCAGCCCAAGTTTTGTTCAGCCAGCGTAAAGGTGGTAAATCTTTTTACATTGTCTTGACCGGTCCCTATGCTGACAAAGCGATGGCCGAAACCCAAATGCGTCAAAACCCCGCCATGGCCAAGGCCTGGCTGCGAACCTCGAAAGCCTTGAAAGCCCAGTTTCAGGACTGAAATCAGTAAGGATTTTTCAAGTTGTCCGTTTTGCGGTCGACTTCTACTGCGGAGAATGATGTATGAGCAGTGAAGATAATTTTGACGATCAACCTTTGCCCGTGGTGAACGAAAAAGACGCGGCCAAAGCTTTCAACGCCGAACATGTGTTCGAGCGCAGCAGCGCCGCGCCTGCCACGGTCATTCCTTCTGTCGCCAGCATTGACGAATTTCCCGATGAGCCCGAGCCCCAGACAGAGCCCATGCCCGAGCCGCAGGCGCTGGACGCAGAGTTTGTGGAGCCTGCAAGCAGCTACGGTATTTCAGACCCCGCCAGTTTGGCGGCCGCCGGAACAGGCGAATTGCATGACCCCGAATTGGTCGCTCAACAGGTCCCAGAAATCGCGCAAGCGACTTTAGAAGCGGCATCTGACCCAGAAGCCCCGTGCTTGGTCTTGGTTCCCAGTTCAGACCTGCTTGCCTCTCAACTCTCATTAGGCAAGGTTTTACAGCCCCATTTAGCCCATTTGGCTCAAGTTGGGCTGACTAATTCCGATACTTGGAATGAGGAGATCAAGCCAAGGATTGAGAATTTACAAGGACAAATCCTTGAAATCAACGACCGGCTGGATCATTTGACGACCCAAAAATACCGATAGATAAGGACTCTACCCATGGCGCAAGATCAGGAAACCCCAAAAACGGGCGAAGACGCTGCGTTTTTGGCCGAGCCTTCTGCTGCTTCGGAAGATGCGCTTGCCCAAGGTATTGGCAACTTGCAAGCTCATGCCTTAGACGGCAACGAAGTCTCGCGCCAACTTGAAGATCTCACGGGTGTGGTGCTCAGTTCAGCTGAGGTGTCCACCCGTTCTGCCGAAGTGGCCGCCAATATCAGCGAAGAAATGCGCAATGTGATGGTCAAAGTCGACGACTTGAGCAAACGCAATGTGCTGCATTCGCGTGTGATGTTGATTGGCCTGCTCAGTTTCTTGCTGATCGCTGTGGGTACTTTTTTTGCTATTTCTACCCGCTTGCAACAAAACATTCGCCAACTCGATGCCCTGTCTTTGGCGGTGGGCAAGCGCGTTGTTGAACTTGACGCCACCATCGCCGCATTCAGCGATGCCACCGACGGTTTGGGTGACACCGCCGAAAAACTCACTGGCATGGAAGAGCGGCAAGTCAAGCTCGATGGCAAGTTTGAAACCAAAATGGAAGACTTGAGCAAGCTGTTCACCAAGATGCCTGAGCAAATTGCCGGTCAGGTCAATGGGCAAAGCGAAAAAAGCCTGGACGCGAAATTGCAGAATTTGCAAAAAAGTATTCAAGCCGTGGAAGCCAAAATGCAAGCGTTGTCTGCCAAAGCTGCTGCGCCCACTGCTGCGCCAGTGCAAAACAACCAAGCGGTGATTGCCGAAATTCAAAAGCTGAAAAAAGATTTGGAAACCGCTTTAGCGGCCAACCAAGTGGCCACCAAAGCCGCTTACGAGCGTGAAAGAGCAGCTGAAAAAGCGGCCGAAAAAGCAGCGATTGCTGCAGCGCGTAACCCCCCTTTGAGCCTGGCTCCTGCCCCTGAGGGTAAATCGGCAGAAACCAAGGCTGCAGAGTTAAAAGCTGCAAAAGCTAAATTGGCCGAAGCACGAGCGGCCGAAGCCAAAGCGCAGGCCAAAGCGGCGGCTGATGCCAAGGCTGCTGAAGACGCCAAAGCCGCTGAAGCCAAAGCCAAGGCGGATGCCAAAGCGGCTGAAGCCCGCGCCAAAGCGATTGAAACCAGAGCGGCCGCCGAAAGAGCTGCTGCTGCCGCCGCTGCTGCCGCGCAGCCACCGGCCATTCCACCACGTGCACAGCCTAAAGAAGACCGCGTGGTTTATCCCCGCCCCAATACCGATAACTAAGCTGTCTCTGGGGCGCTTGGCGCTACAAGCTGGAAATGTTGGGCGCTGGCCAAGGGCCAAAATTCTTTAAATACGGGCGGCAACTCGCTGGTCACTTCTTGCAATAAACGCCCCTCAGACATGCTGGGGTACAAATCTTCCAGCGAACAGGTTTGGTGTGCACTGATACGGCGCATGATGTGTCTGGCTTGCAGTTGATGGGGTGTGTTTAAACCCGAGGCTTGCAGCAGCTCTCGCAATGACTCCAAGGTTTGGTGGTGAAAGTTTTTCACCCGCTGCGCTTTGCTGGGTACCACCAAGGCCATTTGCCGTTGCGGGTCTTGGGTGGTCACACCCGTGGGGCAGTTGCCGGTATGGCAGGTTTGCGCTTGTATGCAACCCAAGGCGAACATAAACCCTCTGGCACTGTTGCACCAGTCGGCACCCAAGGCCAAGACCCTCACCATGTCAAAGCTGCTGATGATTTTGCCGCTGGCGCCTAGGCGAATCTCAGAGCGCAACTTCACCCCTCGCAAGGTGTTGTGTACCAAGTGCAATCCCTCCAGCAAAGGCATGCCCATGTGGTCAGAAAACTCCAAAGGAGCGGCTCCCGTGCCACCTTCGGCGCCATCCACCACAATGAAGTCAGGGGTGATGCCGGTCTCTAGCATGGCTTTGACAATGGCAAACCACTCCCAAGGATGACCGATACACAGCTTGAATCCGGTGGGTTTGCCGCCGCTTAAGGTTCGCAGTTGCTGAACAAAGGCCAGCAACTCGGTAGGCGTTGAAAAAGCGCTGTGCGAGGCGGGTGAGACGCAGTCATGGTCACAACTCACACCACGCGTTTCGGCAATTTCAGGCGTCATTTTGGCTGCGGGCAGCACACCGCCATGGCCAGGTTTGGCGCCTTGGCTGAGCTTGATTTCAATCATTTTGACCTGCGACTGACTGGCTTGGCGGGCAAAGCCCTCGGGGTCAAATCGGCCTTGCGCGTCGCGGCAACCGAAGTAACCCGAGCCAATTTCCCAAATCAGGTCGCCGCCATACATGCGGTGGTAACGCGAGATCGAACCCTCGCCCGTGTCATGGGCGAAGCCGCCCATCTGCGCACCTTGGTTCAAGGCCATGATGGCATTCGCACTTAAAGCACCAAAGCTCATGGCCGAGACATTGAACAAGCTCAAATCGTAGGCTTGGGTGCAGTCCTTGCCGCCCACCCTTACCCGAAAGTCGTGGCTGGCAATGTGCGTTGGCGCCATCGAGTGAGTCAGCCATTCAAAGCCTTCAGCGCACACATCAAGTTGCGTGCCAAAAGGGCGCTTGTCGGATTGGCCTTTGGCGCGTGAGTACACCAAGCTGCGTTGTGCGCGGGAAAAAGGCGCAGCCTCGTTTTCGCTTTCAATGAAATATTGGCGAATTTCAGGTCGAATGAATTCCAACAAAAACCGTAAGTGACCCAAAATGGGGTAGTTGCGCAAAATCGCATGGTGGGATTGCAGCAGATCATGCACGCCTATGGCGGTGAGCACCGCAAACAGCAGCAACAACCAACTGGGTTGACCACTGACCATCAAGATCAGCGCATACAGACAAAAGCCGCCAAGGCTGATGAAGAACGTGGTGTATCTAACGGGGTAAGGAACGCGTATAGATTCAACGCGCTTGAGCAATAGGGACAAATCGAACATGGGTGGATATCTCCTTGAGCTCCACCCGAGCTTTAGGCATCAGGGTGGCGAATTGCGCAAGCGTGAAGCCAATCTTGCTTGCGCCAAAGAGGATACCTCAGCACGTAGACGTGCCATTGACAGTTGTTGGTCTGCCGAGCGTTGGATTTCTTGCAAGTCTTTCAAAATCGTATTGCGCAAAGCATCGAGTTCCACATCAATGGTGGATAAGCGCTTGCGCAACTCGCGTTGTTGGTTCATGCGCTGGCTGAGCAAACTCACACTGCCTGCGATGACTTTCCAGTTTTGCGCCAAATCGTCTTGCGCGGGACGGTTGAGCTGTTCGAAGAGTTCGCCAAGCAAGGGGTCGTGCAAAACCTCGCTAGACGCTTGATGGGTGTCTGGTGTTTCTTCTTTTTCAACAGAAGCGTTGCCAAACTGGTGCACCTGAGCCCAACCCATGCCTGGGTCGTACTGCTTCAAACCTTTGAAAGCGAGAAATTTTTCTTCAGCCATGGTCAGGTCTTTTGGTTTTTAAATTCAAAGTTTGGCCGCGCTGCCGCGTGCCAAACGTTTGAGGAATTCAGGAATACCCAATTGCGACAGGGAACGCGAGTTGACAAGAGCTTCGTCAGCTTCAGCCGCCTTGCGTTGGCGGTAACGACCCAGCACCGAGTATTGCGAAGCATTGGGAATGGACTCAAGCACACTGGGCTTGGCAGCCACCAAGGGCACGCGCACACGGCTGGCATCTTGTTCGGTCAGTTTTACCGGTGTGGGCTTACGCGGTTGATTCACTTGCGCCATGCGTATTTCACGCGCAGCGCAAATGGCTTGGCCAAATTCACGGAAAGATTCGCCACCCATGTCTTTTGCATCCATCAGGTAACCACGCTCGAACAAGTCTCGCGCAGACTGCGACTCCAGAATGGGCGGCGCCAACATAAAGCTCACAGGGAAACGTTGGCGGGTGAACACGTCGGAGTTGAGTTGCTCGTTGAGCACACGGGTGGGACACACCACCAACATAGGACGGCGCTCGGACGCGGATTCGAACACCCAGCGGTTGCGGTTTAAAAAGCCTGAAGTTGCGGCCAGTTCGATTTCAGCCACCGAGGTAGGAACCAGCACCATGTCGAACTCAAACATCAACTCGCCGGCCAAAGAGTCCGACCAAGTTAAATCGCAAACCAAAATATCGCATTCGCTGGCAGCACGGCGCATTTGTAAACGCGCTTCAAAGATTGGGCGGTTGCCGCCTTGGTCCACGGGCAAAGCCATGTGTTTGACTACAGCGCCCACATCGGGGGCTTGGTTCAACCATGTGCTGGAGGAACCATGCGGGTCCCAGTCGATCAGGGTCACGCCCAAATTCATGGCTCTGCTCAAATAAGCCACCAAATTGGCTGACAGCGTGCTCTTACCCACACCACCTTTTTGACTCGTCACCAAAATCTTGAATGCCATCATCAGCTCCAGAAAATACGGAGGTGTCTTATCCACTGGTGACTGAAAAGTGCAGAAACCAAATGAAGAAATTTCCGTAAGGGGACGTGGATATTAGCTTTTTTTACGTTTCTGTCAAATTTGTTGAATATTTGTATGTTGTTTAGTTGCTACTCTTAACAGGGTCTTTTATATAGTTCACAATCAACGCCAATGGACAAACTTCGCATAGATAAGTGGCTGTGGGCAGCGCGCTTTTACAAAACCCGTTCTATGGCAACGGATGAGATCAACAAAGGCCGTATTCAGGTGAATCAACAAACCGCCAAGCCTTCCCGTGAAGTGAAAACTGGCGATACCGTGGCTATTCGCCGTGAAGGCTTGGTCCGCACTGTCACGGTGGTGAGTTTGAGCGATGTCAGAGCTTCTGCGCCTGTTGCCCAAGGCCTGTATGCCGATACCCCAGAAAGTGTTCAAGCCAAAGAGGACTATGTGCAGCAGCGACGTTTTGCCAAAGAACCCGCATTGACCATAGAACACGGCCGACCCACCAAGCGCGACAGGCGCGATTTGCAGCAAGCCCAGCATGGCTGGGATGACCGTTGGAGCGCTTCCATTGACTAAACTTTTGGCCATGGCTTGGCGCGCTTTATGGCGCGATGCCCGTTCGGGCGAGTTGCGCTTGCTGTGGGTGGCCGTTGCCTTGGGCGTGGCGGCCTTGTCCTCGGTGGGTTTTTTGGCCGATCGCATACAAGGCGGCTTGCAGCGCGATGCGCGGCAGTTGTTGGGCGGCGATGCCGTGATCGCCAGCGACCATGCTTTTCCCCCCGAAGTGTTCACTAAGGTTAAAGCCATGGGCTTGACTTCAGCCACCACCTTGAACTTCCCCACCATGGCCAGAAGCTCGCAAGGCGCCAGCCGTTTGGTGGCTTTGAAAGCTGTAGCTGATGGCTATCCGCTGCGCGGGCGTTTGCAGATTGACCGGCCTGTGCCTAAGACCGACCGGATACCCGCGGTCGGCGAGGTTTGGGTCGAACCGGCCCTGTTGGTTGCCTTGGAGCTCAGCATCGGTCAAGATATTCTGCTAGGTGAGCGAACACTTCGAATCACTGAAATCTTGCTCAGTGAGCCCGACCGCGGGGCTGGGTTCATGAATTTCGCCCCCAGGGTGATGATGAATCAGGTCGATTTGCCAGCCACCCAGTTGGTGCAACCGGCCAGTCGACTGAATTGGCGACTGGCGGTGATTGGCCCGCCCGACAAAGTCAATGCGTTCGTTGCTTGGGCAGAGGTCTATGTCAAGCTGCCCGAGGTGCGTGGCATGCGGGTAGAAACCTTGGAAGCGGGCCGGCCTGAAATGCGCCAAACCCTGGACCGTGCCGAAAAGTTTTTGCATTTGGTGGCTTTGCTGGCGGCCTTGTTGAGTGCAGTGGCGGTGGCCTTGGCGGCGCGTGGATTTGCGGCAAGGCATTTGGACGACTGCGCCATGCTGCGCGTGCTGGGGCAAAGCCAGCGCCATATCTTGACGGTCTATGTGCTGGAGTTTTTCACTGTGGGCTTGCTGGCCAGCTTGCTGGGCTTGGTGCTGGGCTTTGGCTTGCATCAGGTGTTCATCACTTTGTTAGCAGGCTTGGTTGACACCGATTTACCCGCGCCTGGCATGACGCCGGTGTGGCAGGGTTTGGGCTCGGGCTTGACCTTGCTGGCAGCCTTTGGTTTGCCGCCGATTTTGCAACTGGCTCAAGTGCCGGCCTTGCGGGTGATTCGCCGCGACTTAGGGCCGCTGCGCGCCGCTTCTTTGGGGGTGATGGGTTTGGGGCTGTTGGGTTTTTCGGTTTTGCTATTGAGTGCCAGCAAAGACTTGCTGCTGGGCTTGATGGTGGTGGGTGGCTTTGCGGGTGCGGTGCTGGTGTTTGCAGGCATGGCTTGGCTAGGTGTGATGGCGTTGCGCCGCTCAATGGAAATTCCAGGCATGCCAGTTTGGCTGCGCATGGCGACTCGCCAGATAGGCGCACGACCAGGCTACACCGTGGTGCAGGTCAGCGCTTTGTCGGTGGGTTTGCTGGCACTGATGCTGCTGGTCTTGCTGCGTACCGATTTGGTGGACAGCTGGCGCAATGCAACGCCTGCAGATGCGCCCAACCGATTTGTCATCAACATACAGCCCACCCAGTCTGAAGCGTTTTTGCAAACCTTGCGAGACGAGGGCGTGGACAAGCTGGATTGGTACCCCATGTTCCGTGGGCGGCTGATTCAAATCAATGGTGAAAACGTTCGCGCAGACCGCTACACCGAAGATCGCGCGCAGCGTTTGATCGAACGTGAATTCAATATCTCTCACAGTGCTGAGGCGCCTGCGCACAACCAGATTGTGCAAGGCAGTTGGAAGCCCGAAGAGGCCAATGCCATCAGCATGGAAGAGGGCATTGCCAACACCTTGCAGCTGAAACTCGGCGATCAGCTGAGGTTTGACATGGCCGGTGTGGTTGTCGATGTAAAGGTCAGCTCCATACGTAGGGTGGATTGGACGTCGATGCGGGCGAATTTCTTTGCTATTTATCCGGTGTCTTCCATGCCCGAGATACCGATGACTTTTATTGCGGCCTACAAAGCACCCAGTACCTCAGGTTTTGACAACGCCTTGGTTAGCCGTTTCCCCAACATCACCAATGTGGACATGGGTGCCACCATCAACCAAATACAAAAAGTGCTGGGGCAGGTGATTGGGGCGGTGGAGTTTTTGTTTGTATTTACCTTGGCTGCAGGGCTGGTGGTGTTGTTTGCTGCGGTGACCGCCACACGCGAAGAGCGTGCCCATGAGTACGCGGTGTTGCGAGCGCTGGGCGCGGGCAACCGCTTGCTGGGCCAAGTGCAAACCGCCGAGCTGTTGGGCGTGGGTGCACTGGCGGGCGCTTTGGCCGGCCTGGTCGCTGTTGCCATGGGTTGGGGTTTGGCCCGCTATGTGTTTGAGTTTGCTTGGAACGCTTCGCCTTGGGTGCCCTTGTTTGGTGTTTTCAGCGGCGCATTGCTTGCGTGGGGCGCTGGTTGGTGGGGCTTGCGCGAGGTGCTGCGTCGCCCGGTCGTACAGACGTTGCGCCAAGTGAATTAATCGGTTAATCGGGGTCAGATCCCAATTAATCAATTGATTAATTGGGATCTGACCCCGATTAATTATTTAAGCAACACGACCAAAGCGCCGGCGCCGCCTTCCGACCCCTTGGCTTGAACAAAGGCCAGCACTTCGGTTTTTTGTACCAACCAGCGTTGCACCTTGGATTTAAGTACGGGTGTTTTGCCAGGCGAGCCCAAGCCCTTGCCGTGCACCACACGCACACAACGCCAGCCGCGCTTGCTGGCGTCGCGAATGAATTGGCCCAAAGCCTCGCGGGCCTCATCGCTGCGCAGACCATGCAAATCGATTTGCCCTTGCAAACTCCAATGGCCTTTGCGCAATTTTTGGGTGACGTCCGTGCCTATGCCTTGGCTGCGGTAGCTGAGCTCGTCATCGGTATCGAGCAAGGTGGAGACGTCGAAATCATCGCTGAGGCTTTCACGCAGCACATTGATGTCGTCGAGAATTTGTTGCTGCGCCAAAGGCGGGGCCGGCATGGGGGATAAATCGACTCTGGGCGCATGGTCTAGGGTGGTGACCACGCCCACCGCACGGACAAAGAGGTTTTTCTCCGCATTGGCTCGCCGCAGAGCCTCGCGCTTGGCCGCTTCAAGCGCCGCTGCTTGCTCGGCATCGGCCACGAGCTTGGCTTTGATGGCGGCCAAGTCTTGCAAACTGCGTGCTTTCACCATGGGCTGTGCTCCGCCATAGACCAGCTTTGGCCGGGACCGACGATGACATGGTCTAGCACCCGAATATCCACCAAAGCCAAAGCAGTTCTCAGGGTTTGGGTGAGTTTTTCATCTGCAGAGGAGGGGCGTACCTCGCCGCTGGGGTGGTTGTGCGAAAAAATCACCGCACAAGCGCCCAGCAACAGGGCCAACTTCACCACCTCCCGCGGGTAGACCGAGGTTTGGTTCAAGGTGCCGCTGAACATTTCTTCAAACCGCAACAAGCGGTTTTGCCCATCTAAAAACAAGACAGCAAACACCTCACGCTGTTGTTGCCCCAGTTGCAGTTGCAAAAACTGTTTGACGTTGTCTGGATCGGTCATTATGTCGCGCACACGCATTTTTTGCAGCAATGCACGGCGCGACAACTCGACCACCGCCAGCAACTGCGAGCGCCTGGCCATGCCGCCCAAGCCTTTGCTAGAGCGCAAATGCTCGGGGCTGGCATGCAGCAAACCCGCCAAGCCTTGAAAACGGTCTAGCAAACTTTGGGCGAGTTGCAACACACTTTGACCCGGCAAACCGCTGCCCAGCAGCACCGACAGCAGTTCCACATCGGTCAGCGCTTGGCTGCCCAGCGCGAGAAGTTTTTCGCGCGGGCGCATGGCTTTGGGCAAGTCTTGAAGCTGCATGGGAAAGGACAGGGCTAGGCGCATGGGTGTCAAACAAGTGTCATCATCGGGGTTGGCAGAGGCTGCGCCAAGTGCGCCAAGTCCGCTGGGCGTTGTGATCCATGGCCTTTCTACAATAGATTCAGTTTACAAAAGACCCACATGCAAGCAAACCCCAAGATTCAAGCCGACTCTTTTTTGACGCTGCACTACCGATTGAGCGGCCCGCAAGGCGACATCATCAACACTTTTGGCGGACCGCCTGCCACCTTGTCGTTGGGCAACGCCGAGTTGGCGCCCGCCATAGAGGCGCGCATGCTGGGTTTGGCTGAAGGCGAGCATGTGACTTTGCAAATGGCGGCTGGCGAGGCTTTTGGCGAACGCAATCCCGCTATGCTGCAATGGGTCCCCAAGCAACTGCTGGCCACCTTTGGCGACGCGGATGCGGCTTATTTATTGGGCGAGGTGGTGGAATTTCCCGCCTCCAACAATGCCGGCAAGTATGCGGGTGCCGTGGTGCAAATTGGGGATGAAGCCATTTTGTTTGATTTCAACCACCCGCTGGCGGGTCAGTCTGTCAGTTTGGAAGTTCAAGTGATAGGGGTTTTGTAAATGGCAGATGTGCAAGAAATTATTTTGGCCGAGCCACGCGGCTTTTGTGCAGGCGTGGACCGCGCCATTGACATTGTTGAGCATGCTTTAACCAAATTTGGCTCGCCTATTTATGTGCGTCACGAGATTGTGCACAACACCCATGTGGTGGACGATTTGCGTTCGCGTGGCGCCATCTTCATTGAAGACTTGAATGATGTGCCAGCGGGCGCCACCTTGGTGTTCAGCGCCCATGGTGTACCCAAAGAAGTCGAGCATGAAGCCGTGCGCCGCGGCTTTCGTATTTTTGATGCCACCTGTCCACTGGTCACCAAAGTGCATGTAGAAGTCGCCAAGCTGCACAAAGAGGGTTACGAATTCATCATGATTGGGCACAAAGGCCACCCCGAGGTGGAAGGCACCATGGGCCAACTGCCTAGCGGCATCCATTTGGTTGAAGACGTCGATGATGTTTGGACCGTCGAGCCCGGGCAAACCAGTTTGTTGGCAGTGGTGACCCAAACCACCCTCAGCGTGGATGACGCCGCTGAAATCATGGCCGCGGTGAAAAAACGTTTTCCTCAGGTGCGTGAACCCAAGCAGCAAGACATTTGCTATGCCACCCAAAACCGCCAAGACGCCATCAAGGTGTTGAGCCCGCAGGTGGATGTGGTAATTGTGGTGGGCAGCCCCACCAGTTCCAACAGCAACCGCTTGCGCGACGTGGCCGCTAAATACGGCACACCCAGTTACATGGTCGACCACGCCCGTGAGTTGCAAGCCGGGTGGTTAGAGGGCAAGCAGCGCATTGGCTTGACCGCAGGCGCTTCTGCCCCTGACATCTTGGTGCAGCAAGTCATCAGCCGCTTGCGCGAGCTGGGTGCTACTTCGGTACGCACCCTCGATGGGGTGCAAGAAACTGTGAAGTTCCCCTTGCCCAAGGGCTTGCGAAACGACTAACCAAAGATGCTCTCTACAATCTCTCCATGCTAGATATCGCTTTACTCCGCAGAGACTTGGCCCAAGTGGTCACTCGCCTGCAAACCCGCAAAAATCCCCAGTCTTTTTTAGATGTCACACGCTTTGAGTCTTTAGAAGCCGAGCGCAAAGAGCTGCAAACCCGCACCGAGACACTGCAAGCCAAGCGCAACAGCTTGTCCAAAGAAATTGGTCAGCGCAAAGCCAAAGGCGAATCGGCTGACGACGTCATGGCCGAGGTGGGGCAACTCAAAGACGAGCTTGACGCATCCGCCATCAAGTTAGATGTTTTGCAAAATGAATTGAGCCATTTGCTGTTTGCTGTGCCTAATTTGCCGCAAGACGGTGTGCCGATTGGCAGTGATGAACATGGCAATGTGGAACTTCGCCGCTGGAGCCCCGCGGGTACCGAACCCTCACCGCTGGGCTTCACACCCAAAGACCATGTCGATCTGGGCGAGCCTTTGGGCTTGGATTTCGAGATGGGCGTCAAACTCTCTGGTTCGCGCTTTGCCGTGATGCAAGGTCAAATCGCCCGCTTGCACCGAGCGCTGGCGCAATTCATGTTGGATGTGCAAACCCAAGAGCACGGCTACACCGAGTGCTACACGCCCTATATCGTCAACGCCGAGAGTTTGCGTGGCACAGGGCAGTTGCCCAAGTTTGAGGAAGATTTGTTTGCTGCCAAAAAGGGCGGCCAAGAAGGCGACGCCGATGGCCAAGCCCTGTACCTGATTCCCACCAGCGAAGTGCCCTTAACCAATTTTGTGCGCGACAAGGTGTTGGCTGAATCTGAGTTGCCCCTCAAACTCACTGCGCACACGCCGTGTTTTCGCTCCGAAGCCGGCAGTGCTGGGCGCGACACCCGCGGCTTGATTCGCCAGCACCAGTTTGACAAGGTTGAGATGGTGCAAATTGTCCACCCCGACCACAGCAACGCGGCCTTAGACGAGATGACCGGACACGCCGAAGCTGTTTTGCAAAAGCTGGGCTTGCCCTACCGAGTGATGTTGCTGTGCACCGGCGACATGGGCTTTGGTGCGGCGAGAACACATGATTTGGAAGTGTGGTTGCCCGCCCAAAACACCTACCGCGAAATCAGCTCTTGCTCGAACTGCGAAACCTTTCAGTCGCGCCGCATGCAAGCGCGATTTAAAAACGCACAAGGCAAGAACGAGTTGGTGCACACCTTGAATGGCTCGGGTCTGGCCTTGGGCCGTACCTTGGTGGCGGTACTTGAAAACTATCAGCAGGCTGACGGCAGCGTGTTGGTGCCCGAAGTGCTTCGTCCCTATTTGGGTCAGCTTCAATTTCTCAAACCCTGAACTTTTAACCCTAAGGATCTTCCATGCGCTTTTTCCCTGCTGTAGTCATGACGCTGTTGCTGACGCTGGTGGCTTGCGCCAACGTGCCCATGGGTGCGGGAAGAACCGCGTCCAGTGTGGACATGTCGGGTACCGATTTGCTGGGTCAAACCCAGTTACCCCCAGGCGCGCGCATCTTGCATGAGCAGTCGCTGGTGATTGGCACGGGCGAAAACTGGGTGGGCCGCGTGGTCATGGATTCGGCTCGCGACACCACTTCAGCCTATAGCTATTTCTTGGACAACTACCCAAGCCTTGGTTGGACCTTGCTGTCAGCTGTGCGTGCCAAGTCCAGTGTGTTGGTGTTCAATAAAGGCGAGCGCAATGTGACGATTGAAATCCAAGAGGGCAATCCACTTTCCGGTGGTGCTGCTTTGGTGATTTTGACCTTGGCGCCCCGCAGCGCCAATGTGGTGTCTCCCGCCTTAGCTAAAAAACCTGCGCCTGTTGTGGACGCAGCGCCCAGCAAGCCTTGAAGCTTTAGAATTTAGGCTCTATCGACAGACAGGAAAGATGGCAGAGTGGTCGAATGCACCGGATTCGAAATCCGGCGTACAGGTTTACCTGTACCGAGGGTTCGAATCCCTCTCTTTCCGCCGTAATTCCTCGGTTTTGCTGCCAAAAATAGTGATAAACCCTAGTAGGGACTTTGACAAATTTAAAATTTAAGCAGTTAACATCTTCTCCAAGGCTATGTTGCCTTTTTTGTTTAAGGAAATCCTAGTGAGCTTTCTAAAAATCTCTGCTGTCACCTTGGCAGTCTCTGCTTTGGTCGCTACATCCGCATTTGCACAAGACAAAAATCTGTCCACACTGCAACGCATGGGCAACACCGACACCAACATGAACATTCCTACCATCCCCCAAGAAGGTAAGAATGCTGACGCTATTCGCGCTAACTTGAAGAAAATCAAGCTGCCCGAAGGCTTCAAAATTGATTTGTACGCTGTTGTTCCTGATGCACGCTACATGGCTGTTGCACCTTCCACCAACATGTTGTTCGTCGGTACACGTAAAACCACTGTTTGGGCCGTGACCAACCGTAACAACGGTGACGCAGCTACTGAAGTCAAGCCTTTCGCTCCCGCCATCAAGTTCAGCAACCCTAACGGCGTTTGCTTTACCAAAGACGGTTTCTTGGTTGTGGCTGAATCCAACCGCATGTTGCACTTCCCTGCCGCTGAATACTTCTACGAAGGTCCAGATGTTGCAGTGGGCGTGATCGTGCCTGAAGGCAAGATGATCCCCGTGGAAGAGCAGTCTTTCAACCACA
>Ga0209768_10000035_pt1 | contig 77265 bp, 82 predicted proteins | sample LauGreSBDMM110SD_3_FD_187564 | JGI IMG/M metagenome (GOLD analysis project Ga0209768, IMG submission 187564) | Freshwater lake microbial communities from Lake Michigan, USA - Sp13.BD.MM110.SD (SPAdes) (version 2) | ecosystem: Environmental > Aquatic > Freshwater > Lake | place: Lake Michigan... | reverse complement strand
CCACTGAGTTGGCCGCAATGGTGCCGGCCGCCCCGGGCCGGTTCTCCACCCTCACTGTCATGCCCAGTTCGCGGGCCAACACCTGGCCGTACAAACGCGCCGCTGCGTCCACTGGCCCGCCAGCCGTATAGCCGACGATCAGCTTCAAGGTCTGGTTGTTTTGTGCTTGTGCTGTGCCAGTGTTCAATGCCCATGCCCCGGCCAGCAGTTCCGTCAACAGGCGGCGGCGTGAAGCTGAGGTGCTGTTCGTGATGGTCTGCATGGGCTGTCTCCGTTTTTGGCGTTGTACGCTTTTTTACACCGCTGCGCCAAACCCGTAGGCAAGCACATCTCGCTTACCGCCGGATTCAACCCTGCCTGCTCAAACCCAGTTTCTCTATCAAGGCTTTTTCTTTTTGAAACTGCTCGCGCGCAAACCGGGCGTAGTCCTCGGTGCTCATGTAAATCACCGACTGATCGTATTTGTCGAAAGTAGCCAGCACCTGCGGGTCTTCCAGCGTTTTTTTGAAGGTGTCGTGCAGCTTGCGCACCACCGCCGCTTCCATGCCTTTGGGCCCGGCAATGCCGAACGGTGAATCGGAAATGGTGTCATAGCCCAACTCGTGCAGTGTGGGCACTTTCGGCCAGCGCTTGGAGCGTTTGTTGCCGTAAGTCGCCAGCAACCTGCAAGTGCCTGCGTCCACATGAGACGCCCAGCTGCTGGAGTCGCTCATGGCCATGACATGGCCACCCAGCACACCGGCTAGGCCATCTGCGCCGCCTTTAAACGGAATATGCAACAGCTGAATACCTGCCTTGTTTGCAAACTCTTCAACCGCCAGGTGTGGCGTGGTGCCGTGGCCGGTGGAGCCGTAAGTGAATTGGCCGGGATTGGTTTTGGCGTAAGCGATCAGGTCTTTGATGGACTTGATGGGTGAGTCCGCGCGTACCACGATGCCGAAGGTATAGCCGGTCAAGCCGATGATGTAGGTGAAATCGGTCAAGGGGTTAAATTGCGTTTTTTGCATATGCGGCATGCGAAAAACGCCTATGACCATTTGGGACAAGGTATAGCCATCGGGCTTGGCCTTGACCAGTTCATTCGGGCCCAGCATGCCGCTGGCGCCGGGTTTGTTTTCTATCAGCACAGAGCTGCCCAAAATACGCGCTGCGCTCTCGGCCAATGCGCGCATGACGCTGTCGGTAGACCCGCCTGCAGGCCAGGGGCAAATCAATTTGACGGGGCGAGACGGGTAGGTGTTTTGCGCCGCAACGGGTAGCGTTACAGACACGGCACCGGCCAGTCCGGTGTGTAAAACATCACGTCGATTAAATCCGGTTTTCATAGCAAGCCCCCTTCATTTGCAGCGACCCATTCCCTCAACTTCCCCTTCAACACCTTACCCATGGTGTTGCGCGGCAATTCTGCCAGCACAAGCACTTGCTTGGGCAGTTTGTAGTTCGCCAGCCGCTCGCGGGTCCAGGCGATGACCTCAGCAGTTGTCGGCGCGTTGTTCATGTTGTGCGGCACCAGCACCGCCACCACGGCTTCGCCGAAATCCGGGTGCGGCACGCCGACCACGGCTGACTCTTGCACTTGCGGCATCTGGTTGATGACGTTCTCCACCTCGACAGGGTACACGTTGTAGCCGCCGCTGATGATCAGGTCTTTGGCGCGACCGGTGATGCTCAGGTAGGCGCTTTCGTCTATGCAGCCCAAGTCGCCGGTGCGGAAATACCCGTCTGGCGTGAACTCTTGCTGCGTCTGCTGCGGCAGTTGCCAGTAACCGCTGAACAAGCCCGGGCCGCGCACCTGAATCATGCCTATCTCCCCCGCTGGCAGCGGCTGATCCTGTGTGTCTGTGACACGCATGTCCAGCCCCGGCAGCGCCAGTCCCACACTGCCCGGTCTGCGCTCGCCGTTCTCGGGGTTGGAGCTGATGATCATGGCCTCGGTGGCCCCGTAGCGCTCCACGATGCCATGCCCGGTGCGCGCCTTGAACGCGCGGTGCACCTCGGCTGACAAGGGTGCCGACCCGGCGGTGAACAAGCGCATGTGCGCGCACAACCCGGGCGTGAGCCGCGCATCCGCCAGCAGCCTGTGCATATAGGTAGGCACGCCCATGAACACGCTGGCCTGAGGCAGCGCAGCCAGCACCGCGTCTACGCTGAAACCGGGTTGAAACAACATGCCGGCACCGGCGGCCAGCGCCACATTGCAAGACACAAACAAACCGTGGCCGTGAAAAATCGGCAGCGCGTGCAACAACACATCAGCCTGGCTGAACTGCCACAAGCCGCCCAGCGTCAGCGCGCAATACGACATGGCACGGTGGCTGAGCATGGCGCCCTTGGGCCGCCCCGTGGTGCCCGAGGTGTACATCAAGCACGCCATGTCTTCGCCGTCCACGGCGCAGGTGTCAAACCGGGGAACGCACGCCCTGGCCAGGTCGTACAAACTGCCTGCGCCGTTGACATCCAGGTCCATCCATTTGACGGCTGGCGGCAGCTGGAGTTGCGCTTGCAACTGCTGTTTGTGGCTAGGTCTGCAAACAAACAAAGCAGGCTTGGCGTCGCCCAGTAAAAAGGCGAGTTCATCCGGGGTGTACGCGGTGTTCAGCGGTAAAAACACCAGACCGGCGCGCACGCAGCCCAAATACAAACACAGCGCTTGCACGGATTTCTCCACTTGCACCGCCACCCTGTCGCCGCGTACACAGCCCAGCGCCAGCAGCGCGTTCGCATAGCGGCCCGACATGGCGTGCAGCCAATCACGGCTCAGCATTTCGCTGCCGCCTGTGTACACACACGGCGCGTCGGGCGCGGCCAGCGCGTGGCGTTCTATGTGCTGGTAAAAGTTGCCCGGGTAATTCATGTGAAAGACATCAGCCTTGAAACGCGTGGTCTATGGCGCCAGTTGCCAAGGCCGTGGCCAGCGTGCCCGCGTCTTCGTCTTCGGCTTTGTTCAAGGCTTGCATCGCCGCTTTGGGCAACACGTACAAACGCGCGCGTGGGCCCATGGACACGCTGCTTGCCCCGGCGGCCAGCGCTGCTTGTATGCCACCGCCACCACTGCCGCTGACCACCACATCCACATGCTGACCTTGGCGGTGCAACCAGCGTATGGCCAGGCTCAGCAAAGCCAGCACTTCAGAAAATACCAACTGTTCATCTTCGGGCGTGGCGGCGTGACCGGGCGCATCCACCAGCAACACGCTGCGCGTGTACGACAAGGCTTGCGGGCGCAACAGCTCGCGGGTCAATGCCAGCGCGTTACGCGCGGTGCAGCCTGTCGGCGTCATCAATGCCAGCACGCGGGTGTGCGCGTCATGCGTCGTTTGCGCGATCAATACGCCTTCGCATGCATGCACGCCGCTGTGTGCGGGCAACACGCGTTCAAGCAGATCCTGCGCATGCGCGGGCAACATGGACGAAGGCAATGCCAAGGCTTGCGGTTCAGACAGCGGTTGCGGCAGGCGCGCGCACAAATCTGCCAGTTGATGCTGCAACCAGACAGCGTCCACAGGCGCAGGTGCGGCGTCTGCCAGCCACGCATCCAAGGCCGACAAATAGGAAGGCAGGCTGGCGTCTACCAGTTCGATGTCTGCTGAACGCGCCGCGCGCGCCGCGCCGCCCAGTAAATCGCTGACCGCGGTTTTGTCAGACGCATTGAAACGCTCTGCCCCGACACTTTGCTCTATCAACTTTGGCCCGCTCATGGACAATAGCGTGCCGGCGTTCATCACACGGCGCTCGCACACCGAGGTGAGGACGCTGGCGCCGCCGAAGGCGCTCTTAAACACCATGGCCAGCAAGCGCAAGCCGTTTAAGCGCGCGTCCTGTACATCGCGCAACACCCGGCGCAAGGAAGCGATACCAGCGGTGCCGTCTGTCACACGTATGCCGCTGCTCTCAATCAACCACACCAGGTGCAAACCGTGTTCGCGTGCGTGGCGCACAGCGGTTTGCAATTGATCGGCTTCGGCCATGCCTATAGAACCTTGTTGCAGCGCATAGTCAAAACACAGCAGCAACAAACGCTTGTCGCCCGCCGAGGTCAGCGTGGCCTGCAAATTCCCCGAACCCAGCGCCAGCTGCGTGGACGCTGCGCGTGCACACACGGCGTCGCGCAACTGCGGTGCTGTGCATATTGAACTGACAAATGGAAGTGCTGCGGTATACGGAAAAAGATTCATGCGGTCTGACGCGGGTCGCGACCATCCACACCGGTGATGAAATTGAACACAGCACGGTTGAACGCATCGGGTTCTTCCAGATTGACGGGGTGCGAGGTACGCGGTACCACCAGCAACTGTGCATCGGGGATATGCCGCTTCATGAACACCGACGGTTCAAGGCATGGCTCGTCGTCGTCACCGGTGATGACCAGCGTCGGCACATGCAGCTTTTGCATTTGCTCTTTCAACTGGTAAATGGTGGGCCGGCGTTGCTGGCAACCGCGCAAAGTCATGGCCGAGCCATAAGCCGAATGCCCCGCGAACTGCTGGTTGAACTCTTCAAAACCGCGCAAGTCTTTTTCGCGGTAACGGCGGCGGTTCGGGCTTTGCGCGTAGTCTGCAATCGCGTCCGGCATGCCCAGGGTCAGCAAGCGTTGCGCCAGTTCTTCAAACTCTTTCATGGACTGCTCACGCATGTGCGGGTCAGAGCCGTGACCGGCACCGGCCACCACCAGCGACAGCGCCATGTCGGGGTGGGCGATGCCGAAATTCAGCGTGGCATACGCGCCCATGGACAAGCCGACGATGTGCGCCTTGGCAACGCCGAAATGCTGCATGACCGCGGCGATGTCTTGCACCGCGTGGCTTTGGCTGTAAAGCTGCGGGTCTTGCGGCACGTCCGACGGCGGATAGCCGCGTGCGTTAAAAGTAATGCAGCGGTATCGCCTGGCGAAATAACGCACCTGGTTTTCCCAGTTGCGGTAGTCGCCCGCAAATTCGTGCACAAACACAATAGGCGTGCCGCTGCCGGTGGATTCGGCGTAAAGGCGGGTTCCGTTGGAGTCAGCTAATGGCATGTTTATCTCTGTCAGATGGAGGTTGTTTATCGATAGCAAGCGATGTCGGGGGTTGTAACCAGCATCAGGGTTGATCCTAGCGATATTTACCCGTAATGCCTTGGTGACGGGCCGACAATGCCTGATTACCGCCTAAGCGGCAACCAGTAGAGAAAAAGGAAGCGCAGTGAAATCCCGATTTGTTCAAACCACCCACGCGTTGTTAATGTTCACTGCCCTGGTATTTGGCGGAAGTGTCCTGGCCGCCGACCCTATCAAGATAGGCTGGATTTCCTCTCTTACCGGCGCGCTGTCGTCTGCCGCGCTGGCCGAAAACCAGGGCGTGCAATTGGCGGTCGATGAGATCAATAAAAACGGCGGTATTTTGGGTCGCCAAATCGAACTGCTGACCCGCGACACGTCCGGCGACCCAACCAAGGCGGTCAACTTCGCCCAGCAACTGGCGTTCAGCGACAAAGTGCATGTGGTCATAGGCCCGGTCAACTCGGGCGAAGGCCTGGCGGCCATTCCCATTTTGGCGCGCGCCGGTGTGCCCAATATCGTCATCGGCTCCATCGACGAACTGATAGACCCGCAAAAATACCCGCGCGCTTTTCGCGTCATTAACACCAACCGCCAGTGGATTTCCACGGCCAATGACTACGCACTGAAAAACCTGAAGAAAACCAAAATCGCCATCATTGCCGACACCTCGGGCTACGGCACGGCCAGCGCCAAAACCGCCACCGAATTGTTGGAAAAAGCCGGTATCAAACCGGTGTATTCGGTGCTGGTCGACCCGAACAAAACCGACCTCACTGATGAAATGAACAAAGCGCGCGCCGCCGGTGCCGACATCGTCATGCCCTGGTCTGCCGCCACCGGTTTGCTCGGACGTTTGCTGAATGCGCGCGGCGACATGGGCTGGCGCGTACCGGTGGTCGGTCACCCTGCGCTGATGGCGGCGCAAATCCGCAAGCTGTTGAACAAGCCCGAGTACTGGGAAAGCACATTTGCCGCCGGTTACCACAGCACCACCTTTGGCGCGGACGGCAAACTGCCCCAGCGCACACAACAACTGGTCGACAAAGTGCGGCCCAAACTCGGCGGCGGCGAAATCGATGTCTTGTTCTGGTGGGTGGCCATGGGCTACGACACGGTGAAAGTGATAGAGCACGCCATCAAGACCAGCGGCTCCACTGATCCGGTCGGCATACAAAAAGTATTGGAAAGCACCAAAGACTTCAAAGGCGTGTTTGCCACTTACAGCTGGAGCCCAACCGAGCACAACGGGTTTCCCGACAGCAACATGACGGTCAACTCGGCCAATACCTTCAAGGACGGCAGTTTCAAATCCGCCCCGAAATGATTCACCTTGCATCGGTCTGATTCATGTTGACTGTTCTCATCACCGGGCTGGCCACCGGCATGCTGTTCGCAGCGGTGGCGCTGGTTTACAACGTCATGTACTCCACCTCCAAGGTCTTGTCGGTGACCACCGGCCATATCTCCATGTTGGGCGGCGTCTTCGGCGCTTATGCCATTTCAGTGTTGCAACTGCACTGGACGCTGGGCCTGCTGGCGGCGGTGGTCGCGGGCGGGGCATTTGGCGCACTCACCGAACTTCTGGCCATACGCAGAGTACTGAACCGCAGCGACGAACACCTGTGGCTCCTCAGCACGCTGGCCTTGGCAACCATGGTGCAGCAAGCCGCAGGTTTGTGGTGGGGCACCGAGCCCAAACCCTTTCCGCGCTTGATTCCGCAAGACTTCGGCGTCGGTGTGATGGACCAGAAATTCTGGTTGCCCATAGGCATGACACTGTTGATGGCTATCGGGCTGGAGTTGTTTTACAAACGCACCATGTACGGCAAGGTGTTCATGGCCATGTCCGAAGACGCGTTTGCCGCGCAGGCGCGCGGCATTTCCACTGACCGCATTCGGCTGATGTCGTATGTGTTGTCCGGTGCCTTGGGCGGGCTGGCGGGTTTTGCGGCGGGTCAATTAACGTTTGCTTTTTTTGCGCTTGGCCTCACGCTCACGCTCAACGGTTTCATTGCGCTGGCCGTCGGTGGACTGGGCAGCAATGTGGGCGCGATATTGGGCGGCGCGGCGCTGGGTTTGTTGAATGCCTACGCCAGTTACTGGTTCGGCGGCGAATACCAGCAAACCATTGCCGTCGGGCTTTTGATGATCGTTCTGCTGGTCAAACCCGAGGGCTTGCTCGGTGACCGGCAGGTGCGCCCGGTATGAACAGCTTGACCCACACACACAAAGCCTGGTTGCTGCTAGGCGGTTTGCTGATCGCCACACTGCCTGGGTGGGCGGGTGACCAGTACCAGTTGCACCTGGCTTCCTTGATCGCCGTGTATTGGATTTTGATTGCTGGCCTGAACATGGTGGTTGGCTTCACCGGTCAGTTGTCTATCGGCCACGTTGGCCTTTTGTGCATAGGCTCTTATGCGTTTGCTGTTCTTGCGGGCAAATCGGGCTGGCACCCGGCCTTGGCCTTGGTTGCTTCGGGCGTGCTGGGCGGGGTTTGCGGTCTGGCGCTAGGTCTGCCCTCGCTGCGCTTGCCGGGGTTTTATTTCGCCATGGCCACCATGGCGTTTGCGCTCATCGTCAACGATTTGGTGCTGGCGCAAGTGGATTTGACCGGCGGCGGCATAGGCTTGCCCGGGCCGTTGTTTCCCGCGCCTTTTGACTCACCCTCGGGCTTTTATTACCTGGTCAGTTTGCTGGCTTTGGGCGTTACCTGGCTGAGTTGGAACCTGGGACGTCACATGTGGGGCCGCGCCCTGATTTCCATACGCGACAACCCGGTGGCCGCGCAGTCGGTGGGCGTGGCGGTGTTTCGCGCCAAGCTGACCGTGTTTGTGTTCAGCGGTGTCACCGCCGGTCTGGCCGGGGCTGTGTTTGCCAGTTTGCAAAGCTACATCACGCCGGACACCTTTGTGTTTGAACTCAGCCTGTTCTTTTTTGTCTGCATCATCATCGGCGGGCGCGGTAGCATCATCGGCCCGTTCATAGGCACGGTGGTGTTGACGGCGCTGCCTGAGCTGGTAGCACCCTTGGCCAAGCTGGGCAATTTCTTTTACGGCTTGTTGCTACTGGTAGTGGTGCTGGTGGTGCCCGAAGGCATAGGCCGGGTGTTTGACATCATCCGCGAACGACTACGCCCGCGCGTGGTGCACCGTGAACCCATCTCCCCTGACCTGGCCCGGCTGGACCGCGCCTTGAAGTACAAACCATGACAAACACCGCTCAACTGCAAGCCGTGTCTGTCAGCCGCGCATTCGGCGGCATCAAGGCGCTGGACGATGTGTCGCTGGAATTGCGCCCGGGCGAAGTCCACGGATTGATCGGCCCCAACGGCAGCGGCAAAACCACCTTACTGAATCTGCTTTGCGGTTTCTACCAGCCCAGCAGCGGCGTGATCCATTTGGGCGAACAAGACTTGTCGCAAGCCAGCGTGCAAATGCGCGCGGTCAACGGCATTGCCCGCACCTTTCAAAAACCTCGGCTCATGCCCATGCTCAGCGTGCTGGACAACTGCATGCTAGGTGCCTGGATACACGCAGACGCCGGGTTCATGAGCACGGCGCTGGCGCTGCCGCACGTGGGCGCGCAAGAGCTGGACATACAAGCTCGCGCTATCGAGCTGCTGCACGGCGTCGGCTTAGGCCATGTGATGCAACGCCAGGCCAGTTTGTTAGACCACGCCGAGCAACGTTTTTTGGAAATCGCGCGCGGCTTGGCCATGCAACCGCGTTTCATGCTGCTGGACGAACCTGCTGGCGGTTTGACGCACCAGGAAATCGACCACCTGGCCGACGTGGTGCGCACGCTGCGCGACAACGGCATAGGCGTGCTGCTGGTCGAGCACCACACGGATTTTGTGTTCCGCATTTGCGACCGCGTGACCACGCTGAACACCGGAAAAATGATTTGCCACGGAACCTCTGAGCAGGTGCGCAACGACCCTGAAGTCATTCGCGTTTACCTGGGAGCCTGATGATGCATACCTCTGCGCGACCCGACGACGTTTTGCTGGATATCGATACATTGGATGTGGCCTACGGCAAGGCGCAAGTGGTGCACGGGCTTTCCCTGCAAGTACGCAAAGGCGAGTTTGTGGTCATCCTCGGGCGCAACGGCGCGGGCAAAAGCTCGCTGCTGCATGCGGTCTCAGGCCTCATACCCAAGCAAGCCGGTCGGGTGCATTTCAAAGGCCAGGACATCAGCCAGGCCACGCCGCGCCACATCGTGCGCCAGGGTCTGGTGCAAGTGCTGGAAGGCCACCGCGTGTTTCACCATTTGTCGGTGCAAGACAACCTGTTGATTGGCACGTACGCGAATGCGCCTGCTGGCGACCGCAGCAAACTCGACGCTATCTACGCCATGTTCCCCGAACTGGCTGATCGCAAACAGCAAATGGCCTCGCGCTTGTCCGGCGGCCAACAGCAAATACTGGCGGTGGCGCAAGGCGTGATCGCCGAACCGGTGTTGCTGATACTGGATGAGCCCTCCAGCGGCTTGGCGCCGCTGGTGATAGAGCGCATCCTGGACGTGGCTTCGCAACTGTGCACGCAAGGCATGTCTATTTTGTTGGTCGAACAATTGGTAGACAAAGCTTTGCGGCACGCGCATTACGCTTACCTGATGGAAACCGGGCGCATTGCAGGTTCAGGTTTTGCAGACGATTTGCGCGACAGCGATTTGCTGCAACGCGTTTACTTGGGCGGCCACGGCCCGGCCAAAACGGAGGCCGCATGAGTTACCTCACAGGCAGCGGCCTGACGCCCTTTGGCAAACTGCCGGGTAAATCCGCGCTGGACCTGATGTCCGACGCGGCGACGCTGGCGTTGAACGACGCCGGACTGGAGCACAAAGACATAGACGGCCTGCTCTGCGGCTACGCCACCACCTTTCCGCATTTGATGCTGAGCACGGTGTTTGCCGAACACTTCGGCTTGAAGCCCGACTATGCGCACTCCATACAACTGGGCGGCGCCACGGGTTTTGCGCTGGTGATGTTGGCCCACCATTTGGTGGAAAGCGGCGCGGCCGAACGCATACTGGTGGTTGCCGGAGAAAACCGCGCCACCGGCCAAAGCCGCGACGCCTCGGTGCAAGTGCTGGCACAAGTCGGCCACCCGGTGTACGAGGTACCGCTGGGCACCACCATTCCCGCTTATTACGGTTTGCTGGCATCAAGCTATATGCATAAATACGGAAATACCGAAGCAGATTTCGCCGAGTTGTCGGTGCTGATGCGCCGTCACGCCTCGCTGCACCCGGGCGCCCAGTTTCAAACGCCTATCAGCGTGGCAGATGTGTTGGCATCGCGCCCGATTGCCTCGCCATTGAAGCTGCTGGACTGCTGCGCCGTGGCCGACGGCGCGTGTGCTTTTGTGGTGTCGCGCCAGGCCGTAGGCGCGCACGCATTGCGCATCAGCGGCACCGCGCAACGCCACAACCCGCAGCACATCACCGCGTCTGCCGATTTGCTCAACAGCGGCGCGGGCGATTGCACGCACCGGGCTCTGGCACACGCCGGTCACACGCTGGCCGATGTAGAGTACGTCGCCATTTACGACAGCTTCACCATCACGCTAAGCATACTGCTGGAAGAAATCGGTCTGGCTCCGCGCGGGCGCGCTGGTGCACTGGCGCGCGACGGCCACTTTGACCGTGACGGTGCCGTGCCACTGAACATGCACGGTGGTTTGCTGTCCTACGGGCATTGCGGTGTGGCCGGTGCCATGGCGCATCTGGCCGAAGCACATTTGCAAATGACCGGGCGCGCCGGTGCGCGCCAAGTGCCGCGCGCCGGTGTCACTTTGTTGCATGGCGACGGCGGCGTGCTGTCTTCGCATGTCAGTTTGGTGGTGGAACAGTGATGAACTCACACACTTCAAACTCTGCACAAGACTGGACCCAGGGCGGCTCTCAACTGCTGCACCAACATTGCAAGGCTTGCGGCCATGTCTGGTATTTCTTCAGACCCTTTTGCCCGGCCTGCGGCGACGACAGTCCTGAACAAACAGCAGGCAACGCACTGGGCATGGTTTGCGCCACCACGCTGGTGCACCGCGCGCCGGACGAACGTTTCAAAGCCTTGGTGCCTTACCGGCTGGTGCTGGTCGATATGCAAGACGGCATGCGCGTCATGGGCCACGCCGCTGCCTCATTGCACATAGGCGACAAAGTGCGCTGCGAGATACACACCCTGGCAGGCCAGCCCCTGCCGTTTTTCACCCGGACAGACCATGAAGCTTGACCCCAGAGACGCCATCCGCAAAGGGCTGACACCGCGCTCTATCGCCGTCATCGGCGCATCCGACAACCCGAACAAGATAGGCGGCAGACCGTTGGCGTATTTATCGCGCTTCGGTTTCAAAGGCAAGGTGTATGCGATCAACCCGCAACGAGATACCGTGCAAGGCTTTGCCAGCTTCACCGGCTTTTCGGCTTTGCCCGAGGTGCCGGATCTGGTCATCATCGCTGTGCCGGGGGAACTTGCCGTGGCAGCGGTCAGCGAATGCGCTGCCGCCGGGGTGGCCCTATGCATCATCATGAGCTCGGGCTTTTCAGAAAGCGGCGACGCCGGTCGTTTGCAAGAGGAAAGCATGGTTGCTTGCGCGCGTGCCGCCGGTATGCGGTTGGTGGGTCCGAATTCGCAAGGCTTGGCCAATTTCAGCAATGGCGCGGTGGCGAGTTTTTCCACCATGTTCTCCGAGGTGCAACCGGCTGACGGGCCGGTAGGCATCATCAGCCAAAGCGGCGCCATGGCCGTCATTCCCTTCGGCTTGCTGCGCGGGCGTGGGATCGGCGTGCGGCATGCGCACGCCACCGGTAACGATTGCGACGTGACGGTGTGCGAACTCGCCACCGTGGTCGCGGAAGACCCGGGGCTCAAACTGCTGATTTTGTATTTGGAAGGTATTCCAGACCCCTGGCATTTGGCTGAAGCCGCCGGCATCGCGCGCGCGCGTAAATTGCCGGTGATGGCGCTGAAATCCGGTCGCACTCCCGCTGGACAAATGGCGGCCATGTCGCACACCGGTTCGCTGGCGAATGAAGACCGCGTTGTCGACGCTTTTTTCGAAGAGCACGGCATCTGGCGCGCGCAAAGCATGGCCGATCTGGTCGACACCGCGCCGCTGTATTTGCAAGGCTGGAAGCCCAAGGGCCGACGGCTGGTGGCCATCAGCAATTCAGGCGCGGTCTGTGTCATGACCGCCGACGCCGCCACCCGCGCCGGCATGCCTATGCAGCCGCTCTCACCTGACACACAAGCCGAACTTAAAAGCATATTGCCGGGTTTTGCGACCACCACCAACCCGGTGGATTTGACAGCGGCGCTGCTGTCCAACAGCGGTTTGTTCGGCGCCATCCTGCCGCCTATTGCCAAAGACCCGGCGGCAGATGCGTTTTTGATAGGCGTGGCTGTGGCCGGTGCGGGCTACGACGTCGAACGCTTCGCGGCAGATGCTGAATCTTTTGCGACGCAAACCGGCAAACCGCTGGTCGTGGCATCGTCGCAAGACAACGTGGCCGCGCGCTTTAAAGACAAGGGCTTAGTCGTCTACCCCACAGAAGGCCAAGCGGTTAATGCTTTGTCGAATTTTTTATCCCACGCCAGCCTGCTCGAGCACATGGGCGCGCGTCAGCCTTTGATAAAACCACTGCCGCTGCAACCGGTGGATGTGCAGATGCTGGATGAACTTGACAGCATGTCTTTGTTGAAACAACTGGGCGTGGACGCGGTGGCGCACGCCATCTGCCACGACGCTCCACAAGCCGTGGCGGCGTTCAAATACCTGGGCAGCCAGCCTGTGGTGGTCAAGGGTTGCAGCAGCCAAACCTCGCACAAATCGGAATACGGTTTGGTGGCTTTGAACCTGCGCAATGAAAACGATGTCGCGAAAGCGTTTGACGACATCACGCGCAACGCGAAAAAACACGGCCTGACATTGAGCGGCGTCATCGTCGCCGCCATGGCCCGGGGTCAACGCGAACTGATGATAGGCGCCAAGATAGACCCGGTGTTCGGGCCGGTGGTGCTGGTCGGCGACGGCGGTAAATACGTCGAAGCCATGCCCGATATGCAAGTGCTGCTGCCGCCGTTCAACACCGCCCAAGTGAAAACCGCTTTAGGCAAATTACGTATCGCGCCGCTGCTGCACGGCGTGCGCGGCGACCCGCCCATGGACGTGGATGCATTCGCCCGCATGGCGGTGGCGGTGGGGGACTGCATGGCCGCGGGCAAGCACGGCATCACCCAACTTGATATCAACCCGGTCATCGTTGCGGCGACCGGCCAAGGCTGCGTCGCGGTAGACGCCGTGGTCTACCGGGGACAGATTTCCACACCGACACAGGACAAGACATGAAAAAAATCTTACGCATAGGCGCAGGTGCCGCCTGGTGGGGCGACCGGGTTGAACCGGCGCAATTGAGCGCCGAGCAAGGACAGCTGGATTACCTGTGTTTTGAAACCATGGCCGAGGCGACGGTGTCGGCTGCGCAAGTGCGTGCGCGGCGTGACCCGACGTTCCAAGGCTATGACACTTACCTGGACGACCGCATGAAAGCCGTACTGCCGGCTTGCATGAAACAAGGCACGCGCATCATCACCAACCAGGGCTGGATCAACCCGGATGCAGCCGCCAAACGCATCGTGCATTGGTTGCAGGAGTTCGGTTACACAGGCGTGAAAGTGGCGTCGGTGAATGGCAGCTTGATCACCGAACACGTGCTGGGCATGACCGACACCATTTTGGAAAACAGCAAGCCCACGTCCTCGCTGAAAGACACATTAATTTCCGCCGAAGCCTATCTGGGTGCCGAACCCATCGTCACCGCACTCAAAGCCGGGGCGCATATCGTGGTGACCGGGCGCGTGGCCGACCCGTCCATCTTCATGGCGCCGATGATGTTCGAGTTCGGCTGGGATCCGATGGACGCGGCCAAACTCGGCCAAGGCATGGGCATAGGCCATTTGCTGGAATGCGGCGCGCAAGTCACTGGCGGTTATTTTTCCGATCCCGGGTTCAAAGACGTGGCGCAACCGTGGAACTTCGGCTTTCCGATCGCCGAGGTCGAAGCCGACGGCACCACCGTCATCACCAAAGTGGCGGGTACGGGCGGCGCGGTCAATTTGCAAACCGTCAAAGAACAAATGCTGTACGAGGTGCATGACCCGGCCAACTACCTGACACCGGACGTGGTGGTCGACTTCACCACGGTCAAGCTCGAGCAAGTCGGGCCGGACCGGGTCAAGGTGTGGAACATCAGCGGCAAGCCGCGCACAGCTACCCTCAAAGTCTCCATCGGTTGCATAGAAGGCTTTATCGGCGAAGACATGTTTTTCTATGCCGGGCCCGGTGCGCTGCGCCGCGCAGAGTTAGCCAAAACCATACTCACCGAGCGCTTTCGCATCGTCGGTCTGGTGGCCGAAGAAGTGCGTATTGATTTCCTGGGCATCAACGCCATACACGGCGCGGCCACCCCGGTGGATGCGCCCGAACCGTATGAAATCGCCGTGCGCGTAGCCGCGCGCACCGCCACCCGCGAGCAAGCGCTCAAGGTCGGACGCGAGGTCGACGGTATGGCGGTCTCCGGCATAGGCCACACCGGCAAGCGCGTACCGCATGCTGAGCGCACCCGCGAAATCATCGGCGTCTGGTCTTCATTGGTGCCGCGTGAAAAAGTACCGTTCTCCATCAGTTATTTCGAAAGCTGAATATGAAAATTCAATTGCAACACTTAGCCCATGCACGTTCGGGCGACAAAGGCGATACATCGAACATCGCGGTCTTCGCTTACGAGCCGGAGTTTTACCCGTTGCTCAAAGCGCAATTGACCGCCGAGCGTTTTAAAGCGTTTTACCGTGGCGCCATCAAAGGCCAGGTGCTGCGCTATGAAGTCGACAACATAGAAGCCATGAACTTTGTGTGCCACGGCGCACTAGGCGGCGGCGTGTCGCGCAGTCTGTGTCTGGACAATTACGGCAAAGCGCTGTCTGCCGCGGTGCTGGGCTTTGACATCGAAGTGCCGGATCACTTGATGGACAAACTGCACGGCAAGCAATTGCTCAAACCCAGTCACTGAGGATCGCCAATATGACACGTCGCAAACACACCATTCTGATCGCAGGTGCCAGCGGCGTGGTCGGCGCGGCGGCCACCGAACATTTCGCCGCCCTGCCCGACTGGGAGGTGCTGGCCTTGTCGCGCCGCCCGTGTGCGCTGCCGCCTGGCGTGACCCATGTGCCGCTGGACCTGACAGACGCAGCAGCCTGCCAGAGCACCGCGCACAAGCTGCAACACGTCACCCACGTGTTGTTTGCCGCGCTGTTTGAATTGCCCGAACTCGTCGCCGGTTGGCGCGACCCGCGTCAAATGCAAACCAACGAAGCCATGTTGCGCAATTTGCTGGATGCTTTGCAGCCGCAGGCCAAAGGCTTGCGCCACATCAGTTTGATGCAAGGCACCAAGGCCTACGGCGGCCACGTGGAACCGGCGCCTACACCTGCTAAAGAACGCATGCCGCGCCACAAGCACGACAACTTTTACTGGTTGCAGGAAGACTTGCTGCGCGAACGTCAGCCGCATTCGGCCTGGACATTCACGGTGCTGCGCCCGCAGGTGGTCATGGGCTATGCGGTGTCAAGCCCGATGAACCTGGTGGCGGCGCTGGGCGTGTATGCCAGCGTGATGCGCGAACTGGGCCGGCCGTTGCATTTCCCCGGCGGCGGTCGCTATGTGAATGTGGCCACCGACAGCCGTTTGATTGCGCAGGCCGCCGAGTTTGCCGCGACTCATGAAATAGCGGCCAACGAAACCTATAACGTGGTCAACGGCGATGTCATGGTCTGGCACGACCTGTGGCCGTCCATCGCCAAACGCTTTGGCATGGTCTGCGGCAAGCCTCTGCCTATGCAAATGAGCACTGAGATGCCCAAGCTTGAAGACGTTTGGCAAAAGGTAGTGCACACGCACGATTTGCAAGCCTTGACCATGCAGCAACTGGTGAACAGCTCATGGGAATTTACCGACCGGGTGTTCGGTCACGGCGTTGAGCAACCGGCCATGTCTTTTTTAAGCGGCATCAAATTGCGGCAGCACGGCTTCGCCGGGTGTATGGACACGGAAGACGCTTTGCATGAGTGGCTGGACAGGATGCAGCAGAAGCGGTTGTTGCCTGTTTGATGTCGAGGTGTCACTAAGTCACGCTTTGGCCGAACCATCCGGTGCGATTTTTTTCTGCGCTTTCGCTGGAAAAAAACGCCCCCTCCGATTCGGCCTCTGAAATGTTTTAGGTGCTAGCGCTGTTTCGTTTTCGTGGTGGCTGATTTATCGAACCACAGAATCGCTATCGGAGAAAACGTCGAATGGACGACGACATGGCGGGCGGGCCGACGCGAACATTGGCGCGAAGCGGCAGTGAGAGGCGACCGTCCCGGCGTGGCGTGAACACTTCACATCAAACCGAGCCGGCGTGGCGTAAACACTTCACTCATAAAGTCAAACAGCCAGCGGTTGCACCGACAAATAACCGCCGCCACCATACGCCAGCGGCTTGCGCTCATTCATATGGATACGTACAACCCGGCCGACAAACAACACATGGTCACCGCCGGGGTAAGACGCCTCCAAACTGCATTCCAGATACGAAGTGCATCCATCTATCAGCGGTACACCACCCAGTCCCGGTGTATGAGCCACACCGTCAAAACGATCAGCAACCGAAGACGCAAACCGGTTAGAAATGTCCACCTGATCTTCAGCCAGAATGTTTACCGTGAAACGCATTGCGTTTTTGTACGTGTTGAAACTGCGCGAACTCAAACGCAAACTCCAGACAATCAAAGGCGGATCCAAAGATAACGAACTGAATGAGTTTGCCGTGATGCCCTCGGGCTTGCCGTCAGCATCCAGCACTGTCATCACCGTAACACCGGTGACAAAGGAACCCAGACACCGGCGCAGTTCCAGCGGGTCAAGTGCAGACTGTGCCGCTTCTGTAGAAATAACTGTCATGAGGGTCCGGGTAAGAGGGTAAGAGGTTGTGCGTCACTGGTGGAATGCAGCGATTGTCGTTCAAGCAAGAAAGCTTAAAGCCGGTAAGCGCAAATCAACCCTGACACGCGGTTTGTTAGCATGCCTGCCAAACACTACGAAGCACGACATGACTATCAAATCCCTGCTGTTTGTCCCCGGCGACAGCGAGAAAAAAATGGCGAAAGCCGCCAGCACCGGCGCAGACGCCTTGTTGCTTGACTTGGAAGACTCGGTATCTCACGAACGCCTGCCCTTGGCACGCGGCCTGGTGCTGGACTATTTAAAAACCCACGACCGCGCACACCAACAAGTGTGGGTGCGCATCAATCCGTTGAACACTACGCGCTCATTGCCCGATTTGGTGGCGGTCATGCCCGGTCAACCCGACGGCATCATGCTGCCCAAGCCCCTGAACGCCGATGACGTGCGCCAACTCGACCATTTTTTAAGCGCACTGGAACAACGCGAAGGCATTGCGCTTGGTCGCACCCGCATACTGCCGGTGGCCACTGAACTTGCTGGTGCCATGTTTCAACTCAACAGTTACGCCGGTTGTTCACCGCGGCTCGCAGGTCTGACCTGGGGTGCGGAAGACCTGGCAACCGATGTCGGCGCCACCAGCAATAAAAAAGACGACGGTGATTTTGACGACGCTTTTGTGCTGGCACGATCGCTGTGCCTGCTGGCAGCCACGCATGCCGGGGTGCAGGCGATTGACACACTGACCGTTGACTTTCGCAACAACGAAGGCTTGCAGGCTGATGTGCGGCGTGCACGCCGCCAGGGCTTCAGCGGCAAACTGGCCATACACCCTGACCAGGTCGGCATCATCAATGCGGGCTTTACCGCCTCGCTCGAAGAACTTCATTATGCACAGCGCATCGTCGACGCATTTGCCCAATCCAGCGGTGCCGGTGCCTTGCAACTCGACGGCAAAATGATTGACAAGCCGCATTTGACGCAAGCCCTGCGTCTGCTGGCAACACGCAAAGGACATTGAGCATGGCTGGCCTGTATTTCGAAGAATTTTTTATTGGACAAACGTTTAAGCACGCGATACGCCGCACCGTGTCCGAGATGGACAACGTCATGTTCTCCGCGCTGACGCACAACCCGGCGGCGCTGCATTTGGACGAGGAATATTGCAAACACCACACCGAGTACGGACAACGCATCGTCAACAGCGTGTTCACTTTGGGTTTGATCGTCGGCGTTTCGGTGGGTGACACCACACTGGGCACCACCGTGGCTAACTTGGGCTGGGACGAGGTGCGTTTTCCCAAACCGCTGTTCCATGGCGACACCGTGCATGTAGAAACCGAGGTGCTGGAGTTACGCGACAGCAAGTCCAGACCGCAAAACGGCATCGTGATTTTTGAGCACCGGGGCTACAACCAGCACAACGTGTTGGTGGCATCGTGCAAACGCTCTGCGCTGATGTTGCGCAAACCCGGTAACTGAGTCTGGTGCAGGCCTGGCTCCTATCAGGAATAAATCCTTAGTAGGCATTTTTTCGCGGTTTTTCCCCGGAAACCAAGGTAAACCCTAGTAGGGGCATTACCTATTAAACAAATATATGTCGCTAACATCTTTCTTAGGCAATATTGCCTGTTTCTCTGCTTAAGGATCATTAAGTGAGCTTAAAAAACATCTCTGCCATCACTTTGGCCGTTTCAGCCTTGGTAGCTACCTCAGCATTTGCTCAGGACAAAAACCTGTCCACCCTGCAACGCATGGGCAACACAGACACCAACATGAACATTCCTACCATCCCCCAGGAAGGTAAGAATGCAGACGCTATCCGCGCTAACCTGAAGAAAATCAAGTTGCCTGATGGTTTCAAGATTGACCTGTACGCCATCGTGCCTGATGCACGTTACATGGCTGTTGCTCCTTCAACCAATATGTTGTTCGTCGGTACACGCAAGACAACCGTTTGGGCTGTGACCAACCGCAACAACGGTGACGCTGCCACTGAAGTCAAAGCTTTCGCACCTTCTATCAAGTTCAGCAACCCCAACGGTGTTTGCTTTACCAAAGACGGTTTCCTGGTTGTTGCTGAATCCAACCGCATTCTGCACTTCCCTGCCGCTGAATACTTCTACGAAGGTCCGGACGTTGCTGTCGGCCAAATCGTTCCCGAAGGCAAGCTGATCCCCGTGGAAGAGCAGTCTTTCAACCACACTGGTCGCGTTTGTAAAGTTGCCAACGACGGCAAAATCTACGTGACATTGGGCCAGCCTTACAACGTCCAACCCAAAGACAAAGTTGCTTTGTATGACGAAGTCGGCATCGGCGGCGTGGTTCGCTACAACGGCCTTGACGGCACAGGCCGCATGGTCTACGCCAAAGGCATGCGCAACCCGGCCGGTATCACCATCGGACCAAAGGGCGACATCTGGACCACCGACAACCAGGTTGACGGTCTGGGTGACGACATTCCTCCCGGCGAGTTGAACAAGCTGAGCAAGGCTGGCGAACACTTCGGTTTCCCGTTTTACAACGGCAAGTTCAAAGTCGCAGGTTCTGCTGCCGCGCCTGATCTGGCCGACATGAAAGAACCCGTAGGTAACGTGTACCCGCAAATCGAGTTCCCTGCTCACCAGGCGCAACTCGGCGTGGCTCACTACACAGGCACTGCATTCCCTGCCAAATACCAGGGCGGTTTGTTTGTAGCATCCCACGGTTCATGGAACCGCAGCACACCTAGCGGTTACCTGATCAACTTCGTGCCAATCAAGGCCGATGGCAATGCAGGTCCTGCCGAAGTGTTTGCTGATGGCTTCCTGGACAAGAAAACCAACCGCGCGCTGGCTCGCCCGGTTGACGTGGCCAACCTGCCTGACGGCTCCATCCTGGTGTCTGACGACTACGCCGGTGCGATCTACCGCATCAGCTACACCGGTCAGTAATCAGGCGTGATCACAGGCCTCGGCCTGTGTTCTATTCTGTAGCGGGGTCTCTCACGAGGCCCCGCTTTTTTACGAGGAAAAAATGAAGAGATTTCTGTGTTTACTGGCGTTGTGCGCCTTCAATAGTTTTGCAGATGACGTAGCTGAAGGCCGCGCCAAAGCCGATGCGGCGTGTGCGCTTTGTCACGGTCCAAATGGCGTGTCCACCATGCCCGGTGCGCCTAATCTGGCCGGTCAACAAGCGATTTATCTGAGCGAGCAGCTGAAAAACTACCGCAGTGGCAAACGCCAGCACGAGGTGATGAGCTATATAGCCAAACCTCTGACTGATGCGGAAATTGCGCAACTCTCCGCTTGGTACAACGCAATCAAAGTAACTGTTGAAGCACCCTGAGCAACTTTTTCAATCGGTATGTCTGGCCGGCGCCTTGTGTTTAATGCCGCTGACATCTGTTCATGCCGCCAAAAGCATACGCTTTTTGACGGCTGCCGAATTGCAGTCCAGTCTGCTTTCTCCTCAGGAAGACGTGCGTTTCAGCGGGCGCAACTACATCATGGGTGTGGTTGACACCTTGATGCTGACGAAATCCTCGCCTATTTGCATGCAGGAACAAACCGAGATTAACCAGGTCACAGAACTGGTGATACTGCAATTGCAGCAGCGACCGGAACTGATGCGCTACAACGCCGCCAGCGTGGTGCGCGAAATCATGGTGGCGAACTACCCTTGCGTTTGAACTTTCACCGGGGCGACACGATCGCAGGCACATGGGTGGCAACCTGACCTTTGGTACAAGCTTCAAAGATGGCACGCCGCGCGTCGTAATTGATATCCCGCTGCTGCGCCCATTGCTCGCAGAAAAAAGGGTTGGCGGCCAAACCCAGCTTGTGTGACTGCAAACCCGGCGTGGCCATGCCACTTGCACAACGGTTCAACTCCAGCGCTGTCGCGGGTTCATACACAGGCGGTGCCTGGTCATAGGACAAACGGTTGCATGCTTGAATATTCTGTGTATTGGCGCAAGCTGTCAAAGCAGTCAAAAATAAACACAGCATCAGCGGCGAACAGTTACGTAAGATAGAGTTCATGGTAGTCACGTGTTTCAGTGTAATCCTTCGCTGAATTACTGCCGCATGTAAGGAGATAAACGTCATGCTTTACATCGTTGCCATAGGCTGGATGTTCGTGGTTGTTCTGATGAGCGTAGTGGAAGCCACCGCACCCAACGGCAGCGTACTGGGCGCATTGTTCACTTTTCTGATTTACGGCGTGATTCCGCTGGGCCTGGTGTTGTATCTGCTAGGCACACCGCTTCGCGCCAGACAGCGACAGCTGCAGGAATCAGAAAAAGAATGAATCAAGTGGCATGTCTTCAAACTTCAGTAGCAAATATGCAAGTCGCTGCGGAGTCAGCCCTCTTCTTCTGACAAAAAACCCACCACCGCCGCCATGCGTTTGACCGGGTCGGACTCAATCATGAGCTGAAGTTTTTGCTCAGGCTCCATAGGTAAAACCTCGGCGAACCGGTTAGCTACCCAACCGCATTCGTCGAGGTGGTAAGGCGCAAACAAAGGCAATCTGTCCTGCAATCCCTGCTGCTGGGCGGTACGAATCCATTTGCCCAGACGATCAGCGTGCAATTGCCAATCGGGTGGCATATCGACCGGAGGATCCTGCGGCAAGTAGCTCACACTTCCCTGCCATACTCCGTAAGCGCCGGGTTGGATACCGTGCAACTCAAAACGCAAACCACCTTGACAAAGAATACGCAGCAATGCAGGTTGAACCTGTTCAAACTCGCGGATGTGAGCCATGCAACCGTGCGTGTGCATCAGCGGTTGCTCGCCCGGCACTTGTACCTCGCTGCCCTTTTGTAACCAGGCCACACCAAACGGTTTTTGTTCACGATGACAGCGTTTGATCAAGTCCAGGTAACGCACTTCAAATATTTGCAACTGCAACATGCCGTCGGGGAACACCCCGTGTGACAAGGGGAAAAGCGGGATGGTATCGGTTACAGCGGAGGTCATTGCGTGGCTTGTTCAAGAGAGGTCATGTGGCATTCTAAGAACGCATAGGCATTGATGCGGTTTACTGTCAAGGAGACCCTTGTAAATAAATCTTTGGAAGAAATTCATGACATGCTTTCAAAACTGATGAAGTCAATGCTTGGCGCTTGAGTGCTTGCCGTCGCCGTGTGCCAATACCAAGCTACTCGTCAAACAGACCGAGATGCCAAAAAATGAGAATGTAATTTCATGTGTATCTGCGTTTAAGTGAGTTTAAATCCGTTGAATGATTGTTTGAATTTCGGCCATCTGCGCAAAGCCTATGACCAAGCCAGCCCTCAGTGTCAGAATCCACCCATGAATGCATTTTTCCTCCGTCTCGCGCCCGCTGTTTTAATCTGCGGCCTGCTTGCCACCACCCTGCCCCACACCGCCTTGGCGCAAAGCAAAACCATGTTGCGCATTTCCACCCCTGCCGTGCCGCAAGACTGGCACGCCAAAATGTGGACCGTCTTCAAAGAATCCCTGGATGCGAGCGCGCCCGGTGAATTTGATGTGCAGATTTACCCGAGCAGCAGTTTGTTCAAACAAGCCGCTGAGCCCGCCGCCATGGCGCGCGGCAACTTGGAACTCAGCACTGTCTCTGCCGCAGACTTGTCGCGTCAGGTGACGTATTTTTCGGTGTTCACCGCAGGCTATGTGCTGCGCGATGTGCCGCACCAACAAAAGGTGTTCAATGGGCCTATAGGCGAAGAAGGCTTTAAGCAAGTGTCCGAGCGCATGGGCATCAAGGTGCTGGCCACGGCTTATCTGGGCACGCGCCAGTTGGTGCTGCGCGAACCGCGCAACGTCAAAACGCCGGCGGACCTCAAAGGCATCAAGCTGCGCATGCCGGCGTCCAAAGAATGGTTGTTTCTGGGCGAGTCGCTCGGTGCCACTGCCACGCCCTTATCTTTCGGTGAGGTCTACATGGGTTTGAAAACCGGCACTATCGATGCCCAAGACAACCCCTTGCCCACGGTGCGCGCTGCGCGTTTTTACGAGGTCAGCAAACAAGTTGTGCTGACCGGTCATTTGGTCGACGCTTTGTTCATCGCCATCAGCCAAAAAACTTGGGACGGTTTAAAGCCTGCGCAACAAGCCAAAGTGCAACAAGCCGCGCAAGCTGCCGCACGCTTTAACAACGACAACCGTTTGCAAGAAGAAAAACAAATACTTGATTTCCTCAAACAGCAAGGATTGAGCATCAGCACGCCGGATGTCAGCGCTTTTCGTCAACAAGTCACCAACGCCTACAAAGCCTCAGACATCGCTAAAAGCTGGCCGCCCGGTTTGCTCGACAAAATACAAGCGGTGCGCTGACAGATGCAAACATTCAAGCGTTGGTTGGATCACATAGGCGGCGCATTGTTTCTGGCTTTGTTCGCCGTGTTCATTCTTCAAATCGGCGCGCGTTTTGTGTTTAATCAACCGCTGCCTTGGACCGATGAACTTGCCGTCGTGCTCTACATCTGGACGATTTTTTGGGCTTGTGCTTTCATGGTGCCTGTAGCCTCACATGTATCGCTGGACATACTCAGTGCGCGGTTGCCACCTAAGCGGCGAATGTGGCTGCAAACACTAGGACAAGTGCTGTTAGGTGGACTGGCATTGCAAGCCCTACCTGCGAGTTGGGACTATTTGCTGTTTATGCGGCGCGAGGCCACTGCGGTCTTGGGTCTGCCCTTGTTCTGGGTGTTTTTACCTTTGCTGGTATTGCTGGTCATGCTGGTGCTGCGCGGCGTGTGGCAAACGGTGCAAGCCGTGAAAGAAGGCTTATGACGCTGGCTTTGTTAATAATGATTGTCGTGGTGGTGGTCGGCATGTTGCTGGGTTTGCCTATAGGTTTGGCCATGTGGATGTCGGGCGCGGCGTATCTGGCGGTCAAAGGCCAAGACATGGCGCTGGTGATCGAGCAAGTCGGCCAAGGTTTGTTCAACAGCTACGTGCTGCTGGCCGTGCCCTTGTTTGTGTTCGCGGCCAACTTGATGAACGCGGGCACAGTCAGTGAACGCATTTTTGATTTCTGCCGCATTCTGGTCGGTCGCATGCGGGGCGGCCTGGCGCAAGTCGATATTTTGGTGAGCGTGGTGTTCTCGGGCATGAGTGGCAGCGCCTTGGCGGATGCAGCCGGACCTGGCTTGGTGACTATCAAACAAATGTTGAAAAAGCCCGAGTACACGCCGGGCTTTGCGGGTGCCGTGGTCGTGGCCAGCGCAACGCTAGGACCGATGATCCCGCCGTCCATCCCCATGGTGATTTACGCGCTGGTGTCCGGCTCTTCGGTCGGCGCATTGTTTTTGGGCGGGGTGATGCCCGGCGTGTTGATGACGCTCTTGATGATGTTGACGGTGCACATCATCGCGACCAAGCGCAATATGCCGCGCGACGAACCGATACCGCGCAAGCAGTGGGCAGGCATTCTGTGGCGTGGTGCTGCGCCGCTGTCATTGCCTGTCGTGTTGCTGGGCGGAATTTACTCTGGTGTGTTCACGCCGACCGAGGCCGCCGCTGTCGCCGCCTTGCACGCCCTCGTGTTGTCCGCCTTTGTTTTCAAAGCGCTGAGTCTGCGTGCGTTTTGGGACGTGGTGATTGAGTCGGCGCGCGCCAGTGCCGTTATCACCATCATTTTGGCGGGCTCTTTCATGTTGCAGTATGCGTTCACCGCCGAGGGCGTGCCGCAAGCTTTGGCGCTTTGGGTGGAGCAACAGCATTTGCAACCGCTGGCATTTTTGTTCATGGTCAACGCTTTATTTTTGGTGCTCGGTTGTTTTCTGGATGTGTCGGTGCTGCTGCTGGTGTTTGTGCCCATGCTGTTGCCAACTGTCGACTTGCTGGGCATAGACAAAGTGCATTTCGGTGTGTTGGTGGTGTTAAACATGATGATCGGCTTGATTCACCCGCCGTTTGGCATGCTGCTGTTTGTGACCAAGGCGCTGACCGGTATTCCCATCATGGCCATGGTGCGCGAGGGCTGGCTGTTTCTGGTGATGTTGCTGACGCTGCTGGTGGCCATGACCTTATTTCCGCAGATCGTCTTGTGGTTGCCAACGCAAATGGGGTATGTGACGGGGTAGTTTTCGGCGTTTGATTGGTCTGATGCGTCGGGTTGTGAACAACATGCCGGTTCGGTCGCCGCTCATCGCCGTAAAAAGTAACTTTCTCAAAATCATGCTAAAAAATAGCTTAATCATGCTAATATATTGAAATGTCACTTTCCCTTGCCCTATTCACAGACAGACAAGCTAGGCTGTTTCGGTGGCTGTTTGGCCAACCCCAGCGCTCGTACCACTTGAACGAATTGCTGCGCCTGACTCAACTCAGCAGCGCATCCATTCAGCAAGAACTCAAGCGCCTGTGCGAATCCGGCTTAGTCAACAGTTCCCGCCTGGGTAATTTGCGCCTGTTTCAAGCCAATGCAAGCAGCCCCTTGTTTCCGGAACTGGTGTCGCTGACCCGTAAAACAGCAGACATAGACAGATTGCTTGAACTTGCTCTTGAGCCTTTGAAATCCAAACTCACTCGGGCATTTATTTACGGTTCGGTGGCAAAGCAAACCGACTCATCCGCCAGCGACATAGACTTGATGCTGATAGGAAAGTCGCTGACTTTGTCCAAAATATTTCACTGTTTGCAAGCCCTGGAAGAAAGCCTTAGACGCAAAATCAATCCCACGTGCCTCACGCCACAGGAGTTTGAATTGCGTTGCCAAGACCCGGATTCCTTTGTGAGCAAAGTATTGTCTCAGCCGGTCATAGAACTATTCACCAGCAGTCATGGCAACTGAAGCCTTAGAAAACTTGGCTCGCATTGGCCAACTTAAAGTTGAACCACGGAATAAGATTGAAATCGACCGGCTTATTTCAATCGCCAAAACACGACTTGCCGATGCACGAGTTTTACATTTGTCTAGTGAAGGTCGCTTTATCAGTGCTTACAGCGCTGGACATGCGGCGGCATTGGCTGCTTTGCGTTGGCACGGTTACCGAAGTCAAGCAATTGATTTTTTGAAAAACCGTAGCGGCTGCGTAATACCCATTCTGTTTGCAACAAAACCAATTCGCTTTGAAAATCTCCTGTTCGAACGCCGTCTTACCCTTTAAAACCTCGCTGCGCCCGTTTCCTTATGATGCAAGCTGTTTTAACCGCCTCCCTGATTCGCACTCAAATCTGCTAAGCCTTCATGACTCAACACCTTTGCGCACGCTTGTCCGGGCTGGTTTTGCTCGCAAGCCTTTCAGGCTGCGCCTGGCGCACTTACACGCCGGCACCGCTGGATTTGCCCAAGGCCGCCGAATTGGATGTCGCGCGCCGCCTGGACGACGCTAGCGTGCAAGCCGCGCTGGCCGCCAACAGGCAAGACACCGCAGGCTGGCCAAACATCGTCTGGAACCGGGACACACTGACCACGGCCTTGCTCAACATACACCCTGAGCAACGCGCGGCCCGCGCCAAAGTCATTGCCTCCCTCACCCGCATAAAAGCCGGTTTAAAGCCATCCGCGCCCGACCTCACCACGACGATGGAGCGCCACAGCCAAACCGGCGACGGTCAAAATTCACCCTGGGCAGTGGGCGCAGGCCTGCAATGGGAACTGGTGCCCGGTTCAGTGAAATCCGCGTTAATCCAGGCTGCAAGCATTGAATCTCAGGAAGTCAAGTTAACCGCAGGCGACACCGCCTGGCGCTTATACCGCGCACTTGGCGCAGGCATGCTGGACAGGCAACTCTCGCTGGGCCGCGTACAACTGGCGGCGACAGGAATGGAACTGGCCCTGGCCCGCGAGAAAAGTGTGGCTGTGCGCGAACGCTACGGTGTGGCCAGCGCTATGGAGGTGCAACTCACCGCGCAGCGTTTGCAAAATGCACGACGTGAATCTGCCGAGGCCGACGCTGCCAAGGTGGCCGCCCAAGCCCAATTGGCCACTGCGCTGGCGGTTTCATTTGAATCATTGAACAACTTGCGCATGGATGACTGGCCGGTGCCGGAGATTCCAGACGCGGCATCCGCACGCCAGCTTGCATTGAAAAATCAACTGGAGTTTGCGCGTCAGCTAGTGCAATACGACATGGCTGAGGCTGAACTCAGACTGCAAGTAGCCAGGCAATTTCCCAACTTGAAGTTAGGACCGGGTTTGTTGTGGAGCCAAGGCGATTCAGTCTGGCAGTTTTCTTTTTCACTGCCGGCCGCTTTGCTCAACCGCAATCTGGTCGGCATTCAAACCGCGGAGGCCAACCGCAGCGCCCAAGGGGCTGCAGTGTTGGCCAAACAGTCCGAGATCATCGGTGAGGTGGAACGTTTGCGCTTGAAGGTGCTGACACTGACACAACCCTTGACTATTGCAAGGGCTTCGCTGAAGGCAGCACAATCGCAGGTCAAGCTGACCACGGCGCAATTTGATGCAGGCAATGTGGACGCCTTGAACCTGATTGATGCGCGCATTTTGCAATTGCAGGCCGAAGGCTCTGTGTTTGATGCGCGTGCCGCACTCATGCGTGCCAGCTGGGAACTGGAACTGGCCATGCAAACACCTTTAACAACGATTAACACTCAATAAAGCGCGGGGAATGTATTTTGGAAAAACCCTGGAAAAACAAACTGATACTGATACTTTCCCTGGTCATACTGCTGCTGGTATGGGCCTTGGCCTGGATGGGCAGAGACGAGTTTCAAAACGCACACGAAGACGACAATATATCTGCTGTCGACCACGAACAAGCCGAACCCAATGTGGTGGTGATCGATGCTGAAGCGCAAAAGCAGGCCGGTATAGCGGTTGAAGCTTTGAGGCAAGCCAAATACTCGGCCTCGCACATATTCGCAGGTGTGGTTCTGGATTTGCGTGCCCTGGTCGAAGCCAGGCAACGCTATGTCAGCTTGTCTGCGCAGCTTGCAGGATCGCAAGCGCAAGTGCTGCAACGTCGCAATGAACTGACACGCACGCAAGGACTTTATGACGACGGCCGTAACGCATCCAAACGCGACTTGGAAGCCGCACGCGCCGCTCTCGCCTCCGAAGAACAGCACGATATCGCCTTACAGGCAGAGCAACGCGCTGTTGTCGACGGTGTTCGCATGCAGTGGGGCAATGCTTTCGCCGAGCGCTTAGGCGACAAAGACGGACTGGTGGCGCGCGCCATCAACCATCAGCTTGAAGTGGTTCAATTTGCAATGCCTTTCGGCTCCACACCGCAACAGCAGCAGTGGCGTGTAGATGTGGCCGCTACCTCGCAGTCAAGCGGCGTGTCTGCTGTGTTGATAGGCCGTGCATCCCAATCCGTGCCCGGCTTGCAAGGGGAAAACTGGTTGTTGACAACCTCGCCCACCGGTGCCGGTACGGGTACCCGGGTGCGGGTGATATCGCAACAAGGCAAACCGCAAAAAGGTGTGCTGGTGCCGGTGTCAGCCATGATCCGCTTCGCCGGCAAGAACTGGGTGTATGTGCAAACCGAAGCAGACCGGTTTGAGCGCATGCCCTTACCGGTTGACCGCGCCATGGGTGACGGTTTTTTTACAGATACATTCGAAGCCGATGTGTCTGTAGTCACCGGTGGCACACAGTTGTTGCTGTCCGAAGAGTTCCGATTCCAGATCAAAAACGAGAACGAGGATTAACCGCATATGCTGGTTCAAACCATTCGATTTTCGATCCGCCATCCGACGGTGGTGCTGGTATTGGCGCTCATGCTGCTGGCTTACGGCGCTTACTCAACCCGTATTGCCAAGCTCGACGTGTTTCCCGAGTTTGCGCCGCCGCAGGTGGTGATTCAAACCGAAGCACCAGGGTTTTCAGCTGAGCTGGTGGAGTCCTTAGTCACGCGCCAGATTGAATCCGCCATGTTCGGTACCGTCGGTGTCGCCAGCATGCGCAGCCAGTCGATTCCCGGCCTGTCGATAGTCACCGTCATCTTCGGTGACGACAGCGATTTGTACCGCAACCGGCAACTGGTCAGCGAGAAGATGACCACGCTGACCAATCATTTGCCGCTGGGTGTGGCCGCGCCCAACATCACGCCGCTGACATCTTCGGCCAGTTCGGTGCTGGGCATAGGTTTGACCTCGGACAAACGCGATCTGATGGATTTGAACGACATCGCTGAATTCACCGTCAAACCGCATTTGCTAGGCGCCACAGGCGTGGCTGATGTGAATCTTTTCGGCGGCAAAGTGCGTCAGTGGCAAGTGCAGTTCGATACAGAAGCCTTGATACGCCACGGCGTCACTGTGGAAGAAGTGATTGAGGCCACGCGCCGGGCCAGCGGTTTGCGCCCGGGTGGCTTTGTCGAAGGCGGCAACCAGCGCGTCATAGTCAGCGCTGACGGCCAGATTGAGAGCTTGGAAGAACTGGCCCAGGCCAAGCTTGTCATGCGCGGCGGTCAGGTGTTGCGCATGCATGATGTGGTGAACATTGTCGAAGCCCCGGCGCCGTCCATCAGCGCAGCCAGTATCAATGGCACGCCAGGCGTGTTCCTGATGGTGCAAGGTCAGCTCGGTGCCAATACGTATGAAACCACCTTGCGGATTGAAGAACGGCTAGCGCAACTCGAGCCCATGCTCAAGAGCGAAGGCCTGACGGTGCATAAAAATCTGTTCAGACCGGCCGGCTTCATAGAAACCTCCATCAGTAATATTCAACTTGACATATTGCTTGGCTCTGCCCTGGTGGTGGGCGTGCTGTTTTTATTTTTGTTCAATGCCCGCGCTGCTTTGATCTCTGCGATTGCCATTCCGCTGTCGTTGCTTGCCTCCGTCATTGTGCTGGTGCACCAGGGCGTGTCATTGAACATCATGGTGCTGGGTGGCCTGGTGATCGCGCTGGGCGAAGTGGTGGATGACGCCATCATTGACGTTGAAAATATTTTCCGCCGCTTGCGCGAAAACCGCGAACTCGGCAATCCGCGCACTGACTGGCGGGTGGTACTCAATGCTTCGCTTGAAGTCAGAAGCTCTGTCATCTATGCCACCTTCATTGTGGTGCTGGTGTTCACGCCCATGCTGTTTTTGTCCGGCGTGGCCGGTCGCATGTTTCAACCGCTGGCGCTGACCTATATTTACGCGCTGCTGGCTTCGCTGCTGGTGGCGCTGACAGTGACACCCGCCCTTTGCTATTTGATGCTGCACCGCGGCGTGTCGTTTCGCAACGGCGATCCGCCGCTGGTGCATTGGCTCAAACATCGTTATGAAAAACTTCTCCGCAGCATTGAGGGCTCGGCCAAACCGGTGATATTCACTACCTTGATGGCAGTGCTGATTGGCATGGCGGCACTGCCGTTGTTTCGCATTGAATTTGTGCCCGAGTTGCGCGAAGGGCATTACATTGTTCACATGACGGCATTACCCGGCACTTCGGAGTCTGAATCGCTGCGCATAGGTGCCAAGGTCATACAAACCATACAAAGTGTAGATCGGGTGAAATCCGTCACCCAATGGGTAGGCCGTGCGCAAAACGGCGCTGACACCTTCGGCATGCACTACAGCGAAATAGAAGTGGAAATCGGACCACTGCCGGCCCGTGAGCAAAAAGCAGTGCTTGATTCCATACGCAAGAAACTCAGCACCGTCGAAGGCAAGCCAGGCGTAGCACCGTTTCCCGGGGTGAGTTTCGGCATCAACACGTTTTTGGCTGAACGTATTGAAGAAACAGTGTCGGGTTACGCCGCTGAGTTTGTGGTTGAAATTTTCGGACAAGACCTGGACTTGCTAGACCGGGACGCCAAACTGCTGGCCCAGGCGATCGCAGCCATTCCCGGTGCGCGCGATGTCACCACCCAGTCTCAACCGGGTACACCGCAACTCGAGTTCAGGCTGGATCCACAACGCATTGCTCAAAAGGGTTTGCACACCACCGACGTGCTGGATTTGATTCGCACGTTTTACGGCGGTATGGAAGTAGGCCAAGTAGTACAGGAAGGCCGGGTTATTCCTCTGGTGGCCATTGCCGCGCTCAACCAGCGCACGGCTTTGCATCGCATCCATCAATTCCGTTTTCCCATGGCCGACGGCGGTTCATTCGCTTTGTCCGATGTCGCAGAGGTGAGAGAGACCAACGGGCGTAGCAAGATTTTGCGCAAGGACGGTAAACGGGTTCAAACCATCACCTGCAACATCAGCGGCCGTGATATGCCGGCTTTTGTCAATGAGGTCAAAGAGGTGGTCTCGCGCATCGGTCTGGCTCCGGGCAATTACATAGGCTTAGGCGGCGACGCCATAGCCATCGCGCAAGCTCGCAATGAATTACTGACCCATGCTGCATTGGCCATGGTCGGCGTCATGGTGCTGCTTTATTTGGCCTTGGGTAATCTTCGGAATTTGTTGATCACTTTTTTGAACCTGCCTTTTGCATTGATAGGCGGTGTGTTGGCGGTGATGCTGACCAGCGGCTGGTTGTCCTTAGGTTCGCTGGTCGGTTTTGTGACTTTGTTCGGCATCACGCTGCGCAATACCATCATGCTGGTGTCTTGCTATAAAGACCTGGTTGAAATAGAGGGACTGCCATGGGGGCTGGAAACCGCGGTACGCGGTGCTTCAGATCGACTGCCTTCTATTTTGATGACAGCCATCGTCACGGCGCTGGGCTTGTTTCCGCTGGTCATAGGCAGCGGAGAACCTGGACGTGAAATTGAAGGCCCAATGGCCTGCATCATTGTCGGCGGCTTGTTGACGTCAACCATTTTGAATTTACTGATACTGCCGGCCTTGCTGCTTCGCTTCGGACGCTTCGGCAAACCCAAATACCATTGATCTGAACTCAGATGAATCCGTGGTTAGGCAATACGCCTTCTAACTTGGGAATATTCGGCGTACGTGTTGTCACCTTCAGTCATGGTGTTTCCTTGAATGGTAAGGCGTCAAATCAAACCCTGAGCAACGCAGCGCTGACCCAACGCGCCAAATCGGGGGCCGACATCGCCCCAGGCTGTCTGGCAATTTCACGGCCACCTGCAAAAACAGCCAAAGTCGGAATGCTTCGTATGTTGTATTTCGCCGCCAGGTTTTGCTCGTCTTCGGTGTTGACCTTCACGAAGCGGGCTTGGCCTTGCATGTCTTGGCTGACCTTCTCATAAGCTGGCGCCATCATGCGGCACGGGCCGCACCACGGCGCCCAGAAATCCACCACCACAGGCAAATCACTTTTTGCTAATTGGGCGTTGAAAGCCACCTCGCCCAGGTTGTCCGGGTGTGCATTCAACAGTGATGCGTGACAACTACCGCAGTTCAACTCTGCTTGCAGTTTGTCCGCAGGAACGCGGTTGGTGGCGTTGCAATGCGGGCAGACCAGATGCATTTTGTCGCGCATGTTTTGATCCTCTTTCAATTTCAAAGTGCATTCAAAGGAATCTTGGCGTAGGCAATACCATTGGCTTCTTTGGGTGGCAACTCACCTGCGCGTATGTTGATTTGCACCGCTGGCAGAATGAGCACCGGCATTTCCAAAGAGGCGTCGCGCTGGGTGCGCATGTCGACAAACTCAGCTTCGCTGATGCCGTCATGCACGTGTATATTTTTGGCTTTTTGCTCGGCAACGGTAGTTTCAAACGCAACCGGTCTGTCATTTGGCGGATAGTCGTGGCACATGAACAAACGGGTACCGGATGGCAGGCTCAAAATCTTGCGGGTAGAGGCATACAAAGTTTTAGCGTCGCCGCCAGGAAAGTCGCAACGCGCCGTGCCGACATCCGGCATGAACATGGTGTCGCCCACAAACACCGCATCACCAAACTGGTAAGCCACGCAGGCTGGGGTGTGACCGGGGACATACATGGTATGACCGGTCAAACCGCCCACTTGGATGGCGTCACCATCGGCAAACAAATGGTCAAACTGTGAGCCATCAGGCTTGAAATCAACTTCCATATTGAAAATGCCTTTGAATACTTTTTGCACGCCGCTGATGTGGTCACCGATGGCGGTTTTGCCGCCTAAGTGTTGTTTCAAATAAGGCGCAGCGCTCAAATGGTCAGCGTGAGCATGGGTTTCCAAAATCCACTCAAGCTTCAAACTATTGGTTTTGACAAATTCAATGACTTTGTCAGCTGATTTGTGGCTGGTTCGGCCCGACTTGGGGTCGTAGTCCAGCACCGAATCGATGATGGCGCAGGCCGAGCCCGGTTTTTCATAAACCACATAGGTGACGGTCCAGGTGGCAGAGTCAAACATACCGTGGACTTGGGGTCGAGCGAAAGCGGTGGTCATTAGCGTCCTTGTGAATTCGTTTTCTATAATATATTGACAAACAAACTATTTGTCAATATACTTTTCACATCACCACCCCAAAGCTCAGGAATTCACCCCATGCAAGCCCTCACCTTTGACCTTGAAAAAATGAAAGCCTCGGCTGCGCTGGCCTCGCGGCTGATGAAAGTCATGTCCAACCCGGACCGCCTCATGCTGCTTTGCCAGTTGTCGCTGGGCGAAAAACGCGTCGGCGAACTCGAAGATATTCTGGGCATCGTTCAGCCCACTTTGTCGCAACAACTCACTGTTTTGCGCGAAGAAGAACTCGTCACGACCCGGCGTGACGGCAAAAACATTTACTACCAGATCGCCAGCCCTCAGGCCATGGCGATCATGACGGTTATGTACCAGCAATTTTGCGAACCTGACACAGGAGACAAAGCATGAACATCGATTGGTTGCATTTCACCCCCTGGGCCTCGCTCAGCGGCGGCGTCCTCTTAGGCGTCGCCTCGGCCATGTTTATTTTACTCAACGGCCGCATCTTGGGCATCAGCGGCATTCTGGGCGGCTTGCTGCCACCCAAGCTCGGCGACAGCGTTTGGCGGGTGGCTTTTTTGCTCGGCATGCTTGCCGCCCCACTGGCGTTCAACGCGTTGGCGCCTGCAGGCTTTGCATCTACCCCGCGCATAGATGCATCTGAATTGACAGTGATCGCAGCTGGGCTTTTGGTTGGCATAGGCACTCGCTACGCCGGAGGCTGCACCAGCGGCCACGGCGTTTGCGGCTTATCCCGCATGTCACCGCGTTCGCTGGTGGCCACGTTGTCCTTCATGGGTGCAGGCTTCATCACTGTCTACCTGCTACGTCACATCATTTAAGGAAACAGCCATGATTAAAAACAGCATTCTTCACCGCCTCAGCGAGTTTCTGGTCGGCCTGTTATTCGGCCTCGGACTCATTCTTTCCGGCATGACCGACCCGGGCAAAGTCACCGGTTTTCTGGATCTTTTCGGCATTTGGGATCCGTCTTTGGCGCTGGTCATGGGCGGCGCTATCGCCGTCGGATTTTTCGCTTTCACGCTTGCTCGAAAGCGCACCACCAATTTCCTCGGCGGTATGTTGCGCCTTCCCACCAGCAGTCAAATTGATAAGCCGCTGATCATCGGCAGTCTGTTGTTCGGTGCCGGATGGGGGCTTGCCGGGTTTTGTCCCGGCCCGGCGTTGGTCTCCATGGCCTCGGGTCAGCCCAAAGCCTTGATCTTCGTTATTGCCATGCTGATCGGCATGGTCGGTTTTGAGTTGATGGACCGCTTCATACACGCGCCCCGCAAAGCAGCATTCAACCCTCACTGAAGCTGGCGTCATAAGGGATATGTTCTGAAACATCCAACGCATTCTTCCCTCAGAGATTGGCTGCCCTCGCTGCCAGTGCTGGGCTGGGGCCGCAACTACAACAAACAAAGCTTCAGCAGCGACATGGCGGCGGCTGTCATCGTCACCGTCATGCTGATCCCGCAAAGCTTGGCGTATGCGCTGCTCGCAGGCTTGCCGCCCGAAGTGGGTTTGTATGCCAGCGTGGCGCCGCTGCTTTTGTATGCCTTGCTAGGGAGCAGCCGTGTTTTGGCCGTTGGTCCGGTGGCCGTGGTGTCGTTGATGACGGCAGCCACGGTCGCCGAACACGCCGCCGCAGGCACGCACGCGTACTGGCAGGTCGCCATGACCTTGGCGTTTTTATCCGGCGGCATGTTGTTACTCATGGGTTTGCTGCGCCTGGGTTTTCTGGCGAATTTTCTGAGTCACCCGGTGATCTCCGGCTTTATTTCGGCCTCAGGTTTGCTGATTGCGCTCAGCCAAATGAAAACCATCATGGGTGTGAAAGCCGAAGGACATAACTTTGTAGAGTTGATAGGCGGATTGGCACAGCAAATCACACACACGCACACGCTGACGCTGGCGGTCGGCATTGCTGCCACTGTGTTTTTATTCTGGGTACGCAAAGGCCTGAAACCGCTGCTGATGCATTGGGGACTGCAAGCGCGCTCAGCCGACATGAGCGCCAAAGCCGGACCGGTTGCAGCGATTGCCTTGACCACGGTGCTGGCCTGGCAACTCGATTGGCAAGGTCAAGGCATGAAGCTCGTGGGTACGGTGCCACAAGGTCTGCCGCCCTTGACAACACCGTTGTGGGATATGGCGCTGTGGCAAGAGTTGCTGGTGCCTGCGCTGTTGATCAGCGTGGTCGGCTTTGTCGAATCGGTATCGGTCGGCCAGACGCTGGCGGCCAAACGCCGCCAGCGTATCGAACCCAACCAAGAACTGGTTGCTTTGGGTGCCAGTAATTTGTCAGCCGCATTCACCGGCGGTTTTCCGGTCACCGGCGGTTTTGCACGTTCGGTGGTCAACTTTGACGCGGGTGCCGTCACGCCTGCCGCCGGTGTGTTTACCGCTGTCGGCATCACGCTGGCCTCGCTGCTACTGACGCCTGCCCTGCATTACCTGCCGCAGGCCACACTGGCTGCCACCATCATCGTGGCGGTGTTGTCGCTGGTCGACCTGAGCATCTTCAAACAGACTTGGGTGTTTTCCAAACCAGACTTCATCGCGGTCAGCGCCACACTGATGGCGACTTTGCTGGTCGGCGTGGAACAGGGTTTAGTCACTGGTGTGGCCGTGTCGCTGGCTTTGTTTTTATGGCGGGCCAGCCGGCCGCACATAGCCACCGTCGGCCTGGTGCCTGGTACCGAACATTTCCGCAATGTGCTGCGCCACGATGTACAAGTCAGCCCGTACCTGCTGTGTTTGCGCGTGGACGCGAGCATGTTTTTTGCCAACGCACGCGGCATCGAAGACCGGGTCAACGCCGAGGTGGCCACACGCTGCGAACTGAAACACGTGCTGCTTCAATGCTCGGCGGTCAACGACATAGACGCCAGCGCCATGGAAAGCCTAGAAGCGATTTCGCAGCGCTTGAACGATGCAGGCATTGCTTTGCATTTATCGGAAATCAAGGGCCCGGTGATGGACAAATTGCATCGCACCGACTTTTTGCAGCATTTGAGCGGCCAGGTTTTTTTGACCAATTACCAGGCCATACAGGCTTTGACGCCGGAAGTAATTAAAGTAATTCAGACATAGGCCGATACCGCTGATACCGGATAAGGGGATCGGCCATGATTGTTGAACCTATTGACTTAAAACGCATCAAACCACATGACAACGTGACCACGTTAATGTCTATGGAGATTGGCGACAGCATATTCAGCGAAGACGCGAAAAAAGCCGAAAGCCTGCGGGTCTTGTCCTACTATCTTCGTAAATCGCGCAATCTGGACTGGAAATTTGTGTTCCGCAAAATGGACCGGGGCTGGCGCATCATTCGTACAGAGTAATCGCCGGGCCTCAGCTCAGCGTACCTTTCAATAAATAACTGACCACATCCTTATTGATCGTATTGGCCTGGGCCAACATGGCGCTGGCGGCCGTCTGCCTGATTTGCGCGACAGCCAGATTCGCGGTTTCCTTAGCGATGTCGGCGCTCATCAAATTGTTATACGCCGTGGTCTTGTTGGTGATCATGGAGTTGGTGAAACTGGTGCGTATGTCCATGATGTTGCCGTAAGCGCCCATGGTCGAGATGTAGCTGTCGACCGTGTCCGAGGCAGTACTCAGCGCGGTGATGGCCGCCGCCGCACCTGATGAAATATCCAGACTGCTGATACCTAAGGTCGAGGTAGACGCATCAATCATGGTGAATGTGCGGGTGTCGCCTGCGTCTATGCCTACCTGGGCCGAAATCGTGGTGGTGCTGCCATCCATCACCGAACTGCCGTCCACCGTGACATCGTCGAGCAAGTTGGTGATATCAGTGCGTAAACCGGAAAAACTTGTTTGGTAAGCCGCCAAAACGGTAGTGTCGGTTTCTGACGTTGCCTTCAAAGCCAAGGCGCTCATGCTGTCAATGATGCTCGAGATGTTCGTCAGCGTGCTGGAAACGTTTTGGATCACCTCGTTGGTGTTGCTGAGGTTGTCCAGCACCCGGGTGTAGGAACCGACCTGGGTTTTGAAGCCCATGGCCTTGACCAGACCTGCCGGGTCATCTGACGCCCGGTTGATTTTCAACGTGGTGCTGATGCGCTCTGACGATTTGGCGGCCAGGGCATTGGCTGAATTCAAAGCATTGGCGTAAACCAGGCTGGAAGCGTTGCTGCTGCTGATCATGGGGTTCTCCTGCATGCGAGCGGCTTTCAGAGCGAAAGCGCGACATCTCGTGCGGCAAGAATACGTGCAGAAACAGCGTTTGCCTAAACTTTAGTTTTTTTTACGTTATTTACACTTCTTTACAGGTTTTACGTTTTGCAAGGCTCAAGTTTCCACTTGCCGGTATTTTTCAAAACCGGCATGAGTAACAAAAACAGGGGGTTCAGCTACCTTTGAAGTCCGCCGGCCTGCGTTCTTTGAACGAGGCGAGGCCTTCCTTCAAGTCATCGGTGAAAGCCACGTCGCGGAACGAGCGGGATTCCCATTTCAAGGCCTCATCCATGTGCATGCCGACCGAGCGGCGAACCACTTCTTTGGCAAACCGCTGTGACAAAGGCGAGCGTGAAGCCAGCATCTGGGCATAGGCCAAGGTTTTGGCTAGCAATTCGTGTTGAGGATAAATCCGGTTGACCAGACCGATGCGGTAAGCATGTTCTGCGTCTACACGTTCACCGGACAAAATGATTTCCATGGCGTGCCCCATACCGACGATTTGAGGCAAGCGGATCAGACCGCCGTCGCAGGCATGGAAACCCCATTTGGCGTCTTGCAACGCAAACTCGGCATCCGGCGAGCAAAACCTTATGTCGCAGGCCAATGAGAGTTCGAAACCACCGGAAATGGCAAACCCGTTCACGGCAGCCAGAATCGGTTTATCAATATCCAGATTGCGGGTGATGCCGCCAAAGCCCGGGCCGTTGGTGAATTTGCGTCTGAATTCAGGCGCCGGGGCTTGCGCAAAATTCAGCGTGTAATTGGTCAAATCGGCACCGGCGCAAAACGCTTTGTCGCCTGCGCCGGTGATGACGGCCACGCGCGCTTGGTCGTCGTTTTCAAACTCGCGCCACACATCAACCAGTTCGTCATTGGCAGCAAAGTCCAGCGAATTCATTTTGGCGGCGCGGTTGATGGTGATCAAGCGCACCGCGCCGTGATGTTCGTAATTGATATCAGACATGTGACTCCACTTTGAAAGTAGCTATACCGGATGCAGCTGTAGTGTCTGTCGCCACCACTCTCTGGCCCGGCTTGTTGCCGTCAGCCGCCAGAAAACGGCCGCTGATACGTTGACCGTTGTCCAGATCGAACACGCCGACGTGGTAACTGCCTTCGGCCTTGAAACGCAAGGGCGGCTTGCGTATGGTGGTCCAACTCACCAGCGTACCGCTGGCAGGTACTTCGACTGTTTGCATCGCACTGCCCAGGCAGTTAGCGCAAATCAGTATGTCGGTATTCGCCAGCGCGCCGCAAGCGGCACACGCGTGAAACTTCAGCCGGGGTATGTCGCTCATGCATCTGCTCCCAGAATATGCACGGTGCAAGCCACGCCGACACCACCCAGGTTGTGCGTCATGCCGGTGCGCGCGCCTTTGACCTGGTTGGCGTGTTCGCCGCGCAATTGCTGAATCACTTCATAAATCTGGCCGACACCGGTGGCGCCTACGGGATGGCCTTTGGCCAGCAAACCGCCACTGGGATTGATGACGATATCGCCTTGCATGCCGGTGCGCCCCTCGGCCGCCCAATGTCCGCCTTGACCGCGCGGCACCAGGCCCAGGTCTTCGCTGTCTATGATTTCTGCGATGGAAAAACAATCGTGCAATTCGACCAGATCGATATCCGCGGCCTGCAAGCCGGATTGGGCATAGGCCTGCTGCGCGGCCAGCACGGTGGCATCAAAAGAACACAAATCCGGGTGGTGCGAAATACGCGCTGAGCCGCTGGTCTGGGCACTGGCCATGACACGTATGCCTTGCTGCCGCGCCTTGTCTGTCAGCAATTCACGCCGACTGACCACCACGGCGGCGGCGCCGTCGCTGGGCGGGCAGCAGTCAAACAACTGCAAAGGATCGGCGATCATGACGGAGGAAGCGATTTGCTGCTGAGTCAGGTCTGCGCCCATTTGCGCCAGCGGGTTTTTCAAACCGTTGGCCTTGTTTTTGATGATGACGGCGGCAATGTCTTCGCGGGTGGTGCCGTATTTTTCTGCATGCACGCGCCAGGCCAGGCCGAACACGCCGGGGAAAGTCAGGCCGCTGGGACCGTCGTTTTCATTGTCCATGGCACAGTTAAGTGCGGAGGTGATTTCGGGTGTGGAGGCATGCATCATGGTTTCAACGCCGACGACCAGCACCGCATCGCACATACCGCTGGCCACCGCCATGCAAGCGTGCCTGAAAGCAATACCGCCCGAGGCACACGCACCTTCGACCTTGGTGCATGGAATACCGTGCAAACCAAGTCGCTCAGCAACAATCCCGGCCAGCACTTCTTTGCCATTTAAAGGGCCGCTGACAAAATTACCCAGATAGACCGCGCCTATGCGCGAGCGATCAATACCGGACTCCACAATAGCGCGTGCAGCGGCGTCTACCGCCAAAGCTTCAATCGTCGTGTCCGAGTGACGGCCGAAACGGGTCGAACCGGTGCCGGCGATATACACAGTGTTCATTTTGTGTCTCCTTGTTTAAGTTGCTGGCGCAAAGTGGTTTTCAAGATTTTTCCGTAATTGTTTTTCGGCAGGTCATCAGGGAAAAAATACTCGCGCGGCCGCTTGAAACGCGCTAGGTTGTCCAGGCACAGCGCGTCAAGTTCCTCTGCCGTCACCGTCATTCCTTTTTTCAGCACCACGAACGCCACGGGTTCTTCCCCAAGGTCTGCGCTTTCTGCGCCTATGACCGACACCTCGGCCACAGCCGCATGGCGCAACAGCACTTCTTCGATTTCGCGCGGGTAAATATTGCTGCCGCCACGAATAATCATGTCTTTGGAACGGTCGCGCAGCGTCAGGTAACCGAGTTCATCAAGCGCACCGATGTCGCCGGTCCACAACCAGCCATCGCGTATGGCAGAGGCCGTCGCCACCGGGTTGTTCCAGTAACCGAGCATGCGTGTGTCGCTGCGGGTGATGATTTCGCCGGGCTCGCCTGTAGGCATGTCGCGGCCTTCGTCGTCAACCACCCTCACCTGCACCGCGCTGCGGGCAATGCCGCAGGAAGCCAGACGCGCGAGATGCGCCGCATCGCCGCTGCCCTGGTGATCCTTGCGCGACAACTGCGTGATGGTCATAGGGCTTTCGCCCTGACCGTAGATTTGCACCAGATGCGGCCCGAACACCTCCAGCGTTTTCAGCAGGTCGGACACATACATGGGTGCGCCGCCATAGACCAGGGTTTGCAAATTCCCGCCAGCATGGCTCAGACCTTCAGCCGCACGCAATGCTCGGGTGATCATGGTCGGTGCTGCAAACAAAGAAACGCGCGGGTATCGCTGCAAACCGTCGAGCAACAACTCCGGGCTGAATGACTTTTCAATCACCTGGTGGCCGCCGTTAAAAATATGCGGCAAGCTGTACTGACCGGCGCCGTGCGACAGCGGCGCCAAATGCAACATGGTGTCACCAGCCATGACGAAATCTATATCCGCACCGTAATGCAGGCACATGCCCAGCAGGTTGCGGTGCGTCAGCATGGCACCTTTGGGTACGCCTGTTGTACCGCTGGTGTAAAACAACCAGGCTAAATCGTCTGGCTGCATGTCCATGCAAGCCACAGGCGCGTGACGCAGCATGGCCTGGTAAGCGTCATCGTCCACCGATACCAAGCGCGCGGGCTGCGCCAAATCTGCCAACACCGGTTGCAAGCCTGACAACAAAGAGTCACTGGTGAACACCAGCGCCGTGCCGCAGTCTCCTGCAATTTGTCTGACTTCTTTGGGGTGCAGCTTGGCGTTCACAGGAACTGCGCACAAGCCCGCGATCCAGCTGGCAAACAGGGTTTCAAAAAACGCTGCCCGGTTTTCCATGCAAATCACCACCCGGCTGCCTGGCGGCAGGCGCAAGTCCTGCACCATGAAAGCAGCCAGCGCATGACTGCGTGCGGCAAGTTCCGCGAAGCTGAGCGAATGACCGCTGCAAGTCACCGCCGCCAGATGCGGGTGACTGCGGGCGCGGTTCAAAAAAGCATGAACTGTGTTCATACGTCCTACTCCAATAAATGACGGAGGCTCAGGCCACCTTGACAGAAATAGGCGTCAAACCAGCGATGCGCCCGTGCATGGTATCGCCGGTTTTGACCGCACCCACACCCTCAGGTGTGCCGCTGAAAATCAAATCGCCGGCTTGCAGTTCAAACAAGGTCGACAGATTGGCAATAGTTTCGTTGACAGACCATATCAAATGGCTGAGGTTACTGCTCTGGCGGGTTTCACCGTTGACATCAAGCGCAATATCTGCGCTCAGCAATTCACCTACGGCTGACTTGGGATGCAGCAAACCGACGGGCGCGCTGAAGTCAAAAGCTTTGCCAATTTCCCACGGCCGTCCTTGCTCGCGCATTTTGATTTGCAAATCGCGCCGCGTCATGTCCAGGCCGACGGCGTAAGCATAAATATGCGAAGCAGCCTGTTCAACCGCGATGTTTTTACCCCCGGTGCCGATGGCCACCACCAGCTCGATTTCATAGTGAAAATTTGCGGTCAAAGGCGGGTAAGGAATACTGACAGTTTGATCAGCAGGAACCGCCACCACAGATTGCGCGTCGCCGGGTTTGCAGAAAAAGAACGGCGGTTCGCGGTCCGGGTCAAAGCCCATTTCGCGCGCATGCGCAGCGTAGTTGCGTCCTACGCAATACACACGGCGCACGGGAAACAAGGCTGAGCTGCCGGCGACGGGCAAGGCATTGACGGCTTGCGGTTGAAAAACATAATTCATAGCGGTATACCTTTGTTAAAAAAACCATTCAAACCACAGACGTATTAGCGCCAGCGCTGAGTCCATGCTTTGTTTGATTTTGACATGGGGCTAAACCCTGAAAGCACATTAGGTATGCTTGTTGCCCTGCCCTGCGCAAAACCGGCTTTGCTGGTTCATCTTTGAAAGAATCTCAATATGGCAAGCATCTCCTTGCAGTACACACGTTTTTATTTTCAGGTGCAGCCATGAGCCTGTTACTTGGTTGTATCGCCGATGATTTCACCGGTGCCACCGACCTGGCCAACAACCTGGTTCGCGCCGGTATGCGCGTGGTGCAAACCATTGGTGTGCCGGACGCGCCCTTGCCCGCAGATTGCAACGCGGTTGTCATTGCGCTGAAGTCGCGCACCATCGCGCCGCAAGAAGCCGTGGCTCAATCGCTTGAAGCTCTGCGCTGGTTGCAATCACAACAAGTCAAACAGGTGTATTTCAAATACTGTTCCACGTTTGACAGCCTGTACCGGGGGGAGGTACGCGGCAATATCGGCCCGGTCACCGAAGCGCTGATGCAGGCCATGGACTGCGACTTCACCATTGCCACACCGGCGTTTCCCGACAACCAGCGCACAGTGTTCAAAGGGCATTTGTTTGTCGACGATGTGTTGCTGAGCGACAGCGGCATGAAAAACCACCCGCTCACACCCATGCAAGACGCCAATTTGTTGAACGTCATGCAGGCTCAGTGCAACAAGCGCGTCGGTCTGATCGATTACCGCTGTGTCGCCAAAGGCAGCGAGGCCATCGCGCAGCGCATCATCGAATTGAAAACGCAAGGCTTTTCGATTGCTGTGGTGGACGCGCTCTCCAACGAGGATTTGCTGCGTCTGGGCCCTGCACTCAAGCCCATGCCGCTGGTGACTGCCGGTTCGGGCGTCGCCATAGGCTTGCCCGGTAACTGGGGCATACAACCCGCCGCAGACAGCGCACGATTGCCAGCTCCGCAAGGCCTGCAAGCCATCATCAGCGGCAGTTGTTCAGTCGCTACTCAGGGGCAGGTTGCGCATTTTGTGCAGCACGGCGGACACGCTTACCAACTCGATCCGCTGGCCTGGCCGGAGCATGCCCCGGCCGCAGAAATCGCCACGCATGTGCTGGCCTGGGCCACGCCGTTGCTGGCCAAAGGCCCGGTACTGGTGTATTCGACGGCGGACGCAGAGCAGGTCAAATCGGTGCAACAAAAACGCGGTACACAACAAGCCGGTGAACACACCGAACAGGTGCTGGCCATGGTGGCGCGCGGCCTGGTCAAGCTGGGCGTGGGCCAACTGGTGGTGGCCGGCGGCGAAACATCGGGGGCTTGCGTGCAGGCGCTTGGCGTGACGTTGATGTCCATTGGCGCGCAGATTGACCCGGGCGTGCCGTGGTGCCACGCGCCGTGCAGCTTTTCCTCTCACGGCGGCTTACATTTGACTTTGAAGTCGGGCAATTTCGGCAGCACGGATTTTTTCAGCAAGGCTTTCACTTGTTTGCAACCAGGCAGCGCTGCATGAGCCAGGTGTTGGTAAACAGTGGCATGAACCGGGCCCGCGAAGATATATGCCGGGTCGGTCGCAGCCTGTTCGAGCGCAGCTATGTGCACGCCACCGCTGGCAATATCAGCATGCGCATTGACAATGGTTTTTTAATCACACCCACCGACGCCTGCCTGGGTTTTCTGGACCCGAGTGATTTGGCACTTTTGGACACGAATGGCGTGCAACTCAGCGGCGCGCGCGCCAGCAAAACACTGGCCTTGCACAGACGGATTTACAGCGCCACGCAACGACTCTCACCGCAAACCGCTTGCGTGATTCACAGCCACAGCACGCATCTGGTGGCCTTAAGCCTGAAAAACACGCATTTCCAAACCCCGCTGGGACCTGAGTTGCTGGCACCCGTCACGCCTTACTTTGTGATGAAAGTCGGTCATGTGCCGCTGGTCCCATATTACAAGCCGGGCGATGTGGCGTCTGCCGATGCCGTCGAACACGCAATTGCACGCTACGCTGACCAAGGCTTGCCTTTGCACGCGGTCATGCTCTCGCGCCTGGGCCCCAACGTCTGGCACGACAGCCCGGCACAAGCCATGGCGACGCTGGAAGAACTCGAAGAAACAGCTAGGCTGAGTCTGTTGACGCAGACCACACCGCTGGAAGAAAAAAGCATCGAAGAATTGCGCCAGACCTTTGGCGCCCATTGGTAAGCCTTGAGAACGAAAGAAACAATATGTTGAAATTTGCCGCCAATCTCTCTTTTTTGTACAACGAACTGCCTTTCATGGAGCGTTTTGCGGCTGCCGCCAAAGACGGCTTCAAAGGCGTGGAGTACCTGTTCCCCTACGCTTTCAGCAAGCAGGAAATCGCTGCAGCATTGAAAGATACGGGTTTGCAACAAGTGCTGTTCAACGCCCCGCCTGCGGGCCATGACCGAGGCAGCGCACAAGCCGCCTGGGACCAAGGAGTGCGCGGCACCACCTGTTTGCCGGGACGGGAGGACGAGTTCAAACGCGGCTTCATGCTGGCCCTCGAATACGCCGACACCTTGAACTGCCCCCGCATACACGTGATGGCCGGTTTGGTGCCTGAAGGGTTTCGCGTCGCCAGCCATTTGCCTGTGCATTTAGCCACCAGCGCAGCGCATGCGTCTACCCCCGGCCCTATGCGTGACACCTACTTACGCAATTTGCGCTGGGCCGCCGAGCAAGCAGCCTCAGTTGGTCGAGATGTGCTGATTGAACCCATCAACACCCGTGACATTCCGCATTTCTTTTTGAACCGTCAGGATGATGCGCACGCCATCGTGCAAGAAGTGAACATGCCTAATTTAAAAGTGCAGTTTGACCTCTACCACTGCCAGATTGTGGAGGGCGATGTGGAAAACAAAATTCGCCATTACCTGCCGGGCGGGCGGGTCGCGCATTTGCAGATTGCGGGAGTTCCACAACGCCATGAACCCGACACCGGCGAATTGAACTATGCCGTGTTGTTTAAGGCGATTGATCAAGTCTCCAAAGAATGTGGCTGGGACGGCTGGCTGGGCTGTGAATACCGGCCTGCATTGGGCGCAGTTAGCGGCGGCACCTCAGACGGCTTGGGCTGGATACACAAAGCAGCTTAAATCTGCTGCAAATGCATCACCGGGTAAGGACTGACGACACGGTAAGTCGGGCACTGGTAGCGCTCGATGTCATGACCGTTGATCGGGAACGAGCTGCAATTGGAAAACCGGCGCAGCGGCGAACTGTAAATGCCACAGATATAGGTGTCGGTGCCTGACTGTTCCAGAAACACGCATTGGCGATTCAAACAGCAGTTGCCGCATTGCGAACAATGGCCTTGTACGGGTTCGCACACCTCGGGATTGAAACGCAAAATATCTTCGAAATAATGCTGCACCGGCCCGTTGCTGATGGCATTTAAATGGATTTTCATTTTGTCTAGGGTGTGCCTGTAATTCAGCAAGTATTGCTTTTTCCAAAACAACAATCCGGCCACAGCGGGTAACACGGGCAACAAACATTTAAAAATAAAAACCAATGCCAAGGCAAGTTTTTCTGCGTGGTGTTTTTTCAAGACAATCGACTCAGAAGTGAAAACCAGAGTCTCGTCAGTCAGCGTGACAAATTGGTGACGCTTGAATTACATCCGCGTGACAATTCAGGCCGTTGAGGTATAGCGTATTTAAGCCGAGGGAATGGCTGCCGAGTGCGCGTGATAGGCGGCATCAAAAGTCTTGGCCTTGCCCATGTAATGCCTGTCAATTCGCCATTCTTTCAAGATTTGCATAGCGAAATCAAATTCGGCCTGGGGCAGATCGTAAAGCTGACGTATTTGGAAATCGGTGTCTGACTCCAACGACAAGACCAGATGCGAGAGCACTTTGGCAAACGCCTGGTCGGGCGTTTTTTCTATGATTTTTTTGGCTTTTTTAATGGCGCGCATATGTGTTACCTTGGAAGTCAAAAGAAAAATCAATACAAATCGAGAGCAACCTAGTCTACACAAAAAAACAGCTTGAAATAGGAAAGTGACAAACTGTTTTTTCTTTCAAGACAAAGCATGACTTACATCAATAACATTGGCAGCCGTTTGCCACTTGAAGCGCTGCCGTTGCTCAACGGTAAAGTTCTGAATCCTCAGGAACTGAAAGGGCAATAGCTGGTGCTGGGTATTTCCATTGATAAGCAATTACAAAACACCAAAACACATTTTCAAAAACACGGTCACAACTTTGACAGTGTCTGGCTTAACCCTGAGCTTAAAACAGTTATTTACAAAGCACGCAGCCTACCGACCACACTGATTTTTAACCCTCAAGAGAAACTGCTGCAAATTGAAAAAGGGTAAATGTTTTTAGAAGAGATAGAAAATCTGTCAAAATACGTTATGTAATTTTAATTATTTAGAAAGTAACCATGAGCACATTTGCAAATCAATTGAAGTCTGAAATTGCACGTATCGCAAAAAAAGAAAACAAGGCAGAAAACGCTGCATTGAAAAAAGCTTCTACCCAGTACCGTTCAGAGATTGCCGCTTTGAAACGCCGTTTGGTTGCTTTGGAATCCATGGTCGGCAAAATTGGCAAGCAAGCGGCCAAAGCAGGTGCTGAAGTTGTGACCGCTGGAGACGATGAAAAATCCCTGCGCTTTCGAGTTGCAGGTTTTGCCAGTTTGCGTAAAAAACTCGGCGTCTCCGCCAACGAAATGGGCGCACTGTTAGGCGTCAGCGGCCAGTCCGTTTACAAATGGGAACAAGGCAAAGCCAAGCCACGTGCCAGCCAGATGAACGCTATTGCTGCGGTCAGAAAACTGGGTAAAAAACAAGTAGCCGAATTGCTGACGGCTGAGTGATTTAATCATCTGCTGATAAAAAACTTACCGGCAAACCGCACACAGCGATACAAGCTTATTCGGAAGACTTAATCGTTGCAAATCGCATTGTTACCGGGAATAGGAACCGCCAGTCCGAATATGAAGTCATCGTGCATGATGGTGAACACTTTGCAGGACTTTTTTCCCCTAGGCGTATCAAACACCATATTGCATTGCGCGCTGCCGTCCTGAGCGCGTCCCCATTCGGCCTTGAGGTAACGCACTTTTTCAGGCTTTACTTTGAATTCTTTGGCGACGCCTTCAAGATCATATTTGCCGTAACCGCTGATCAATTTGCAATTGGCCGGCGTGACATACAGCATGTCCGGCTGCCGGGTGGCTGCCGAAACAGGCCCGCTTGACACAGCAAGCAAGCAACAAAATATATTGAATTCGCTCAACCGCATGAAGCACCTTTATCTATTCACATGATCTTAAGTCAGTCTTCTGCACAGCCACTCAAGCGCTGCTAAGCTTGAAATCAATCACGCCAACTTATACAAAACATGCGGATACCCGACTCGAGGCCGCAAGCCCAACCGCATTCCGCGCTTTAAATACCAACACTATGCGGCTGACTTCATCACCGCAGGCGGCACGGCAGAAGAATTGCAAGTGCTGGATGAGGTGGTCGCCGGTGCTGCATCTAAAATCTCGGCATGCATGACAATCCATTGAGTTTCACAGATGTAACCGGTATTTCAGTCGGTCATTACACCGACGCCGCGGCATTGACCGGTTGCACCGTAGTGTTGACGCCTGATGGCGCAGTCGCCGGGGTCGATGTACGCGGCTGCGCACCAGGTACGCGTGAGACCGACTGCCTGCGCCCGGGCAACCTGGTGCAGCAGGCGCACGCGGTGGTGTTAAGCGGCGGTTCGGCTTTCGGACTGGACGCCTCTGGCGGCGTGATGCGCTGGCTGGAAGAACGCAAGCACGGTTTTTCAGTTGGCGGCGTGCATGTGCCCATCGTGACGTCTGCGGTCATTTTTGATCTGGCCACCGGTAACCCCCATATCAGGCCGTCCTCAGGCAACGGCTACCAGGCTTGCGAGGCAGCCTCGGCAAATCCCGTGCAGCACGGCAACCTAGGCGCGGGCACCGGTGCCACAGTGGGCAAGGTATTCGGATTCCCACACTGCATGCGCGGCGGCATAGGCAGCGCAGCATTGCGGGTTCATGGCGTGACCGTGGGCGCACTGATAGTCTGCAATGCGCTTGGCGACGTGATAGCACCGGACAGCGGTCGCGTGATCGCAGGTGCCAGAAAAAATGCCGACAGCCGTGAACTGGTCAACATCCACCAAGCGCATTTGCAAGGCATGTCAAGTGCAGTGCTGACCGCTGGTCAACACACCACCATAGGCGTGATCGCCACAGATGCCAGGCTGAGCCCGCTGCAAACCACCCGGCTGGCGCAAATCGGTCACGACGGCCTCGCCAGAACCATTCGCCCGGTACACACACCGTTTGACGGCGACACTCTGTTTGCGCTGAGCACAGGCAAAACGGATCTCACTCTTGATACTATGTTGATGCACTCGCTGGTCACCGAAGTAGTGTCGCAAGCCGTGTTGTGCGCAGTGCGCGCGGCGGTCTCCGTCACATCGAACGGTCAATGGATTCCTTGCGCCGCTGAACTTGGCACTCTTCACTCTTCTCTTTGAATGCCGGATTCACACACGCATTTCAGTCGCAAATTTTTTACTTTTCCTGAGCAAACCTTACCCATGAACCCCGACTCACACGCAGACCTTCTCATTCGCCAGGCCTTGGTATTTGACGGCAACGGCACAGCACCGCTGGTGCAAGACGTCGCCATCAGCGATGGCCGCATTCTGGCCATAGGCCTAGGCTTGAGCCACCGCGCAGACCAGGTGATTGAGGCGCAAGGTCTGGCGCTGATGCCGGGAATCATTGATGCCCACACTCACTTTGACGCACAAATCACCTGGGACGCTTATGTGCGCCCCTCGCCTGCTCAAGGTGTGACCACTGCCGTCATCGGCAACTGCGGTTTCACCATCGCGCCTTGCCGGCCGCAAGACCGCGAACTGACCATGCGCAACCTCACGCAAGTCGAAGGCATGTCGCTGGATGTGCTGGAGCAAGGCATAGACTGGGATTTCGAAACCTTTCCCGAGTACCTGGCCATGTTGAAGCGCAAGCGTTGCGCCATCAACATCGCCGCTTACATCGGCCACTCGTCCGTGCGCACCTGGGTGATGGGCGAGCAATCCAATAAACGCGCGGCCACGCCACAGGAAATTGAAGCCATGTCAGCGTTGGTGCGCGAAGCCATGAGCGCCGGTGCGGTCGGGTTTGCTACCAGCACGAGTCCGGCGCACAACGGCGAAGGCGGCCTGCCCATGCCGTCACGCCTGGCCAGCGACGAGGAAATGATGCAACTCACCCTGGCCATGAGCCACCAGGGCAAAGGCGTTTACATGGTGACCAAGGGCGGCCAGATGACTATGACGTTTTTGCGCTCGCTGTCAGAGGCCAGCGGCAGGCCGGTGATGGTCGCCGCTTTGCTGCACAACGGCACCAATCCGCAAGCCGTGTTCAATGATTTCAAAGCCATCGCCGAGGCCAACGAACAAGGCGTGCCGCTGATAGGCCAGGTGTCGTGCTGTCCTTTGACCATGGACTTCACCTTTGCATCGGCCTACCCGGTCGAGGGACTGGTCAGCTGGAAACCCGCCATGGGCTTGTCGCACGATGCCTTGAAAACCTGTCTGGAGGATAAGTCATTCAGACAAGGCGTGAAAAACGAACTGGCCCAGGCCACCACGTTTCGTTTGTTCAACAACGAATGGGACAAAGTGCATGTGGTTCAAACCGCAGCGCAGGAGCACCAGAAGTACGAACAACACAGTGTGGCCGAACTGGCGCAGCAACTCAGCGTTGACCCTTTGGACTTTGTGCTGGATCTGGCACTGGCCGAAGACTTGCAAACCGTTTTTACCGCGCAATTACTCAATAGCGACACACAAGCGGTAGCGCAATTGCTGAACGATCCGCACAGTCTGGTGACGCTCAGCGACGCTGGCGCGCATCTGACATTTTTCAACGATGCCGGATTCGGTCTTCATTTACTGGGCCACTGGGCGCGTGACGTCGGTGCCATGTCCATGACACAAGCGGTGCACAAACTGACGGCGCAACCCGCGCGCATTTTGGGATTAAAGGAACGCGGGCTGATACGTACGGGCTATGCCGCAGACTTATTGTTGTTTGATCCGAAAACCGTGGGTCGCGGCCCTAAGCATCGGGTGTTCGATCTGCCCGGCGGGGCCGCGCGTTTGAATACGCATGCGGTCGGCGTACACGGCGTCTGGGTCAACGGCAAACTGGTGGCTGACGCTGGCGGCTTGAAAGAACAGTCAGTGCTGGCCGGGGAATTGTTGACCGAATTCAGTGCTTAAATGCCCGTTTTCGACTTTTCAATTAGACAACCATGGATCAAAGCTGCGCCTAAACCCCTAAGCAAACGTTTGCTGATTTGACATAGACTTAAATGAACGCAAGCGAACCGCCCGCATCACAGGAGACATACATGCAAGACAACACTCAGGCCCAGCGTCGCCAACTGCTCAAATTAGGTGCCTCCGCCGTCACCACTGTAGCCTTGAGCGCGCCTTTCATCTCGCGCGCCCAGAATAAAACCATTCGTATCGGCATGCCCACCATTTTGTCGGGCCGCGTCGCCATGCTGGGCCTTTCCTCTTCTAACGCAGCCACGCTGGAGGTCGAGAAATTCAACGCAGCCGGTGGCCTCAACGGCCGCAAGATAGAACTGGTGATTCGCGATTCCAAGGGTCAACCGCAAGAAGCCGCACGCGTTGCCCGCGAACTCGTGACGTCTGAAGACTGCGAAATCATTCTTGATGCCGAGGCCTCCTCTGGCGGTTTTGCTGTGCACGAAGTGGCGCGCGACCTGGGCGTGCTGGTCATGCACACCTGCTCGGAAACCTCATCGCTGTCGGCCGACCCCAAAATCCGTACTCCTCTGGGTTTTCGCTGCGCCCGCCAAGGCGTGCATGACGCCATCGTCGGCGGCGCTTACGCCGCGCAAGTGGCCAAGGAAAAAAACCTGAAACGCTGGATGACCGTGTCGCCCGACTACGCCTACGGGCGCGACACCACCGCCGAATTCATGGAGTATCTAAAGCTGTTCAATCCATCGATTGAAATCGTTGGCGACGTCTGGCCCAAGCTGTTCCAAGCCGATTACACCGAAGCCATCACACGTTTGCTGCAAGGCAAACCGCAAGCCATTTATTCGGCGCTGTGGGGCGGCGATCTGACCTCATTCATTGACCAGGCCGGTATTTACGGTTTGTTCAACGAGCGCGAGTTCTTCGCCGTCAACATGGCCGACTACGCGGTGCTGACTGCGGTGAAAAACGTTCCGCGCGGCCTGCACTCGGGTAACCGCTATTTGAAAAGCTTTCCCAACACACCGGCCAACACCAACTGGTCTAACGCCTACCAGGCCCGCTTCAAAGACCTGCCGCTGAACTGGGCTTGGCAAAACGCCGCAGCGGTTCAGTTTCTGACCAGCGCCATGAAAAAAACCAACAGTGCAGACGGCAAAAAAATGGCCGCAGCCTTGCGCGGCATGAGCATAGATTCACCATTTGGCTCTAACGGCAAACTTACCATGCGCGCCGAGGACAACACCTTGGTCGACTACGCAGTGGGCTGGGGATCTCTCGAGCCCAAAGAACCTTTCATGTCCAAACCCAGCCCAGGTAACTGGAAACAGATTACAGAGTTGGAAGTGCAGTGGAAAAAGCGCAAGTCCTACACCTGAAACCTCTGACTGCATCTGATGGATCTCAATGCCTTGTTTGAATGCCTGGGCTCGATGTCATGCATCGTGACCCAGACCAGCACCGGTTTGATTGTCGGTGCACTGCTGTTCTTGGTGGCCGCCGGTTTGACACTGATCTTCGGCGTGCTCGGCGTCATCAATTTCGCCCACGGCTCGTTTTATATGCTCGGCGCTTATGTGGCGTTATCTGCCTACCGTATCACTGACAACTATGCGCTGGCGGCGGTAGCGGCGGGTTTAGGCGTCGGCCTGTTTGCACTGGTGTTTGAACGTTTCTTCATGCGCCGGGTTTACAAATCAGACGTGCTGCTGCAATTGCTGGTGTGTTACGCCTTCATTCTGATATTGGACGATGTGGTGAAAATCGTCTGGGGCGCCGAGTTCCAGTCCATGGGTATGCCCAAAGCATTCCAGCAAGCACCCTTGTTCATAGGTGGCGGCGTGGTGCCGGTTTTTTATGTGTATTTGATGGCAGCTGCCGGGCTGATCGCCGGTTTGCTGTGGTTCATCCTGACCCGCACACGCGCTGGCAAAATCATTCGCGCCGCTGCACAAAACCCTGGCATGACCTCTGCGCTTGGTTTGAATACCCGATTGATTTACGCCTCAGTGTTTGCCTTCGGTGGTCTGTTGGCCGGGCTGGCTGGCGGTCTGGCCGCACCGGTGCGCTCCATGTCACCCGGCATGGGTTTCTCCATACTCATTGAATCTTTCATCGTCACCGTCATAGGCGGCATGGGTTCGGTCAGCGGTGCCTTGCTGGGCGCCTTGCTGATCGGCTTGATCCGCTCTTTCGGCTCCATAGGCTTTCCGCTGTTTGTCGAAGGCATCATGTTTCTGGCCATGGGCTTGATTCTGGTCTACAAACCCAGCGGGCTCATGGGCAAGGGCCAGTCATGAGCGGGCTCAAACGCTGGCAAAAAGACAGTGCGTGGGCAGCGCTGGCGCTGCTCCTTCTGCTGGCCTTGCCTTTGCTAGACCCTTCGCGGGTGGTTGTCGATTTCATCATCCGCTTGTGTGCCGTCGGACTGCTGGCCACCTCGCTCAATATGCTGGTCGGCTACGGCGGTATGGTGTCCTTCGGCCACGCCATGTTTTTCGGCAGCGGCGCCTACGCGTTTTCGCTGATGCTGCAAAAAACCGCTGTTTCTGTACCAGTGGCTTTGTTGACGGCGGTGGTGTTTTGCGGTCTGCTGGCCGCCGTCATCGGTGCCATCTGCGTGCGTCTCAAAGGCATTTACTTTTCTTTTCTCACGCTGGCTTTTCAAATGCTGCTGCACAGCATCATCATCACCTGGACGGGTTTGACCGGCGGCGACCAGGGTCTGACCGGCGGCATCCCGCGCCCCGTGTTCATAGGCATTGATTTGAGCAAAACCCAGCATGTGTATATGTTCTCTTGTGTGTTGGCGGTGGTCTGTTTGCTGGTCATGCGCTTGCTGATGCAGTCGCCTTTCGGCTACACCTTGCGCATGTTGCGTGACAACGAAGACCGCGCTGCTTTTCTTGGTATCAACGCGTGGCGTGTGCGCTTGTATGCCTTCATCCTGGCCGGCATGTTTGCCGGAGTCGGTGGCGTCATCATGGCCTTGTTTGTATCCGGTGCCTTCCCTGATTTCAGCTACTGGACCATGTCCGGCGAAGCGGTGTTCATGATCATGATGGGCGGCATCCATGTTTTCACTGGGCCGGTGCTAGGCGCGGCGCTTCTGCAAATATTCAATGACACCATCACTCGAAACACCCAATACCACGGGCTTGCGCTCGGTCTGGTGATTCTGTTGTTCACGCTGGGTTTTCAGCGCGGTATCACCGATGTATTCAAAGGTTGGCGCAAGTGGCTGCCAGCAGCCAATAAAGGCGGCCACTGATGTTGTCCATAGACAAACTTTACAAATCCTTCGGCGGCGTCAGCGCTATCTCCGACGTGTCCATGGAATTTCCTGAGGGCTCGCTGAGCGCCGTCATCGGCCCCAACGGTGCTGGCAAAACCACGTTCTTCAACCTGATTTCCGGCGGCTTGCAACCCGACAGCGGAGAGATTCTGCTGGACGGTGAAAACATGGTCGGACTGTCGCGAAATGCCATTGTTCACAAAGGCATAGGCCGCGCGTTTCAAGTCGCCAAGCTGTTCAAAAGCCTGACCGTAGAGGAATCGCTGCGCGCTGCGCTGCAATCCGCGTTCGGCCACTCCGCTCAAATGCACGGCAGCTTTCCCTTGCCGGCCACACGCGACCGGGCGCACGAAGTCATGGAGCAACTGGGCTTGCAGAACAAAGCGGACACCGTCAGCGGCAATTTGTCCCACGGCGACCAAAAGCTGCTGGATATGGCACTGGCTTTGGTGATGCAACCCAAAGTGCTGCTGCTGGACGAACCGGTGGCCGGCATGGGGCCGGACGAACGCAGCCAGATGATGGACACGGTACAGCAACTCTGGCGCAAAGGCGGTTTGACCATTGTGCTGATTGAACACGACATGGACATTGTTTTTCGGGTGGCGCAACAGATACATGTGCTGTCCTACGGCAAGCTGCTGGCCCAGGGCAACGCTGAGGAAATCCGCGCCAATCCGCGCGTGATCGAAGCCTATTTGGGCCATGCACAGGAGAACGCCGGTGAGTGATCTGCTGCAAGTGCAACAACTGGAAGTGCTGTACGACACCAGCCAGGTCTTGTTCGGCCTGAACCTCACACTGCGCCAGGGTGAAACGCTGGCCTTACTGGGGCGCAACGGAGCCGGCAAAAGCACAACCATGAAAACCATTGCCGGTGCCATTCCTGCGCGCAGCGGTTCGGTGGTGTTTCAAGGCTTACCCATTCTTGGCAGGCAAGCCCATTTGATCGCGCGCGCCGGTCTGGCCTACGTGCCCGAGGACAGACAGATTTTTTCTGAGCTCAGTGTCGAGGACAACCTGGACATTGCCTCCAAACGCGGCCCCGGCGGCGAAAACGATTGGTCCATGGAGCGCGTTTACGATATGCTGCCTTTGCTCAAACCACTGCGACACCGCGCAGGTGGTCTGCTCTCGGGCGGGGAGCAGCAAATGCTGACCGTCGGGCGCGCGCTGATGGGCAACCCGCGGCTGTTGCTGCTGGATGAACCCAGCGAAGGCCTGGCCCCCATCATGGTGCAAAAAATAGGCGAACTGATTCAGGCCTTGAAGCAAACCGGCACCAGCATTGTGCTGGCCGAGCAAAACCTGCATTTTTGCCTGGGCCTGGCCGACCGCGCCGTGGTCATAGACAAAGGCCGCGATGTGTTCACCGGCAGCATCGCCGAGCTGAATGCAGACGCTCACATCAAGCAGCGTTATTTGTCGGTCTAAAACCTTGCACAGCGAATCAACTGTGCAAATGAAAGCCCCGGTACTTGCTGGCTGCGACTTCGTCGCAAATACCTCTGTAACGCGCAAACCCGCCGGCATACGGCATGAACACACGCGGCTTGCCCGGCACGTTAGCCCCCAAATACCAACTATGGTGCGCCTGCGGCAACAAGGTGGCATTGGCCGCATCATTCACCTGCTGCACCCAATCGTCACTGGCTTGTTCATCGGCCTCAATTTTTGAAATGCCGTTGTCGCGCATATAGGCGATACAGGCGGTGATCCAGTTGACATGTTGCTCTATTTGCGGCGGCAAATTACACAGTACCGACGGACTGCCCGGACCGGTGATGGTGAATAAATTGGGGAACTTAGGGATTTGCAAACCCAGGTAAGTGCGCGGCCCCGCCGCCCAGGCGTCTTTCAATGGCAAGCCTTGGCGACCCGAAATATTCATGCGCAACAAACTGCCGGTCATGGCATCAAAACCGGTGGCAAACACAATCACGTCCAGCTCGTAGTCAGCATTCGAGGTCTTGATGCCTGCGGGCGTGATGCGTTCTATGGGATAGCTGCGTATATCGACCAGGCTGACGTTGTCGCGGTTAAAGGTCTCGAAATAATGGCTGTCTATGGGTGGACGCTTGGCGGCGAACGGATGGTCTATGTCTGACAACAAAGCGGCTTTTTCCGGGTCTTGCACCACTTGCCTGATTTTGGTCTTGATGAATTCAGCGGCTGTGTCGTTGGCTTTTTTATCTTTCAGCAAATCGCCGAAGGTGGCCCGAAATTGCAACCCCCCCTTGGACCAGGCAGCTTCGTACACCGCTGTGCGTTCTTGGGCGCTGACCTCCAGCGCCGAGCGCGGGTCTATGCGAAAGCAATGCCCGTTGGTTGTTTCATTCATCAACTGACGTATGTCTTCGGCGTTGGTTTTGACGTAGTGCTTGAAGTCATCGGTAAGCGGCGCGTTTCTGGCCGGAATGCTGTAGTTGGCGGTGCGCTGAAACACAGTCAAATGACCTGCTTGTTCTGCAATCACAGGTATGGCTTGAATGCCGGTGGAACCGGTTCCGACCACGCCGACGCGCTTGCCTTTGAAGTCAATGCCTTCCAAGGGCCAGGCGCTGGTGTGCACCCATTGGCCTTTGAAACTGTCCAGGCCAGCAATGGCCGGCACGTTAGCGCTGGATAAACAACCGACCGCGGTGATCAAGTAGGTCGCGCTCCAACTCTGCCCGTCCGAGGTATGCACTCGCCACAAATTAGCTGCTTCGTCGTAGTCGGCTGAATTGACCCGGGTGCTGAACACCATATCTTGGCGCAGCTTTAAAAAATCAGCCACATGGTCCATGTAGCGTTGAATTTCCGGCTGCTGCGGGTAGCGCTCAGACCATTCCCAGGATTGAACGAGTTCCGGGGAAAAATAAAACATGTACGAGTGACTCTCGGAGTCGCAGCGCGCACCGGGATAGCGGTTATGGTGCCAGGTACCGCCGACACTGCCTGCGGCTTCTATCACTTTGACATGCATGCCCAGCTTATCGCGCAAGCTGTGCAATTGGTACATGCCGGACAAGCCGGCGCCGACGATGATGGCGTCCAGATGACGCGCGTTTGGCTGTGTGTCTGTCATGCGCCTGATCCTATCCCATCAGAACACCTCGCACGCCTTGTTCACTGAATCTGTTTGGCGTCAATTCGCTTGTCCTTGAGCAATTGGCAAAAGCTTTCAAACGTCGCTTGAATACCTGCTTGCAAAGGAATCTGACCGTAGTCGCCGATATAGGCTTTCAGGGGTTCGTCAGAGTGGTCCATGGGAAAAGCCAGCGGTTTTCCGCTGATCGATATATGCGCATCAGGTGCCAACGCTTTGAGCATCTTCATGCCCTCTTCCACGGTGGCGAGCTTGCCGTTAAGGTCAAACACCGGTGCGCCGGTGCGCACCTTGGCGACACTGCGGATGAAGGCACTGGCCACTTCACCAGCAAACAACCAGGACACATCGCCGCTGAATGGAATGGTGTAGGACTGACCGGCAGCGGCGGCCAAAATAGCCACCGTGGTTTTGGAGGTCATGCCCTGGTCGCGCGCCACACCGTAGACCACGCCGGGACGTATGCCGACGCTGTGCAAGCCGTCCTCCTCGGAGTACACCTTGGCGGTTTGTTCGTTGCAGTATTTGTAAGCACCATAAAGCGTAGACATGGCGCCGCCGTTGTCGAGCGCACCATAAGCGGCCACCGAGCTGGCGTATGTGATTCTTTCGACCTTGCAGGCTTTGGCGGCTTCAAACACATTGACAGTACCGACCACATTGACCAGCGCGCCGGCCACAGGATCGGCCCGACAAAACGGCACTTGCAAAGCCGCCAGGTGAATGATGGCACGCGCGCCGGTTTTGACCACCACGTCTTTGACCGCTTTTGTATCTGCGATGTCTCCGGCGTGCCAGGTGATGCGCTTGAGCGCGGCTTCATTCATCAGCAGCGATGGGCGACGCTGATCGATGTGCACATCAAACGCGTGCACGGTGACACCGGCCCGCTCAAGCAAGGCCAGCGTCCAACTGCCTATGCAGCCACCGGCGCCGGTGACCAGCACAGGTCCGTCAAATTCATTGGCAGACACAGGGAAATATTCAAACATGTTGGGCTCCAAAGGTAGAGGTCGGTTGGTCAGGTTTGATCAACAAAAACTCAAATCATCATACTTTCAATCAATTCTTACCCTGCTGTCTTATCTGACTCCCACCCATGACCTATATTACGGACATGAATTGGCTGTTGCGTTTACTGTTTTTACTGCTGGCAGGCGTGGTGCTACTGTTGTTTCTTGCCTTGGCTGCGCTTATGGTGTTGTTCTCCTGCCTGCGCTGGCTGGTGACCGGCAGAAAACCGGATTTTGTAGTGATGATCAATGCGGTTCAGCGCTACAAGAACCTGGCAAAGCGGCCCGGGCAACAGAGCTATGATGTGGGTGAGGTGATAGATGCGGAAGTTCGCGAGGTGACCGGTAAAAAAAACCGGCTGCCTGAATGATTCATAACAAGTTGTCAACCCGGAGATCGATGCCATGAGAGTAAACGGATCCAGTCCCAGAGAAACCGCCCCGCCGCCTAAACCTAAGGCCAGGCCTGAACAGGTTGCCGAGCCCCAACAGCGAAAAGCAGAACCCGTCAAAGCGCCCGCCCCTCAACGGGTCGACGTCAAGGCTTAAGCTCTGCCCGCTTATTGATCTTGTATGCGGGCCATCATGGGCAACTTGCCCAGTACAAAACCACCGTCAACCACAATATGTTGACCAGTCATCACTGAATCGGGCTTGAGCAGCCAGACGACCGCGTCTGCAATATGTTCAGGCTGTGTGACTTTGCCCAGCGCCGATTTGTCTGAATACTGTTGCTTGACGCGGTCGTAGGCCTCGTCGCCTAAACCCTCGCGCATCCAGCGCCCTTCAATAAAACCCGGTAAGACCGCGTTCACACGTATGCGCGGAGCCAAGACGCGCGCCATGGTGACGGTCAGCATATTCAATGCCGATTTAGACATCACATAAGGAATGGAGCTGCCGCTGCCGATCTGCCCAGCAATGGACGAAACATTGACGATAGCGCTGCCCTCGGGCATGTGTTTTTCACAGGCACGCATCATTTGAAAAGGGCCGACGGCATTGACGTTATATATACGCAAAAAATCCTCGGCCTTGAGGTCGTCCAATCGATTGAGCGGCACAAACTGGGTGATAGCGGCTGAATTTACCAGCCCGTCGATATGGCCGAAGCACTCGACGGTTTTGTCGACCAGCCGCACACAATCAGCTTCCAGCGCCATGTCTGCTTGCACAAGCAGGGTTTGGGCGCCGAATTTTTCGCAGTCCTCAATGACCTGGCGGGCCAAGGCTTCGCTCTTGTTGTAATTGATAACCAGGCTGTGGCCAGCGGCTGCCAGTTGCAAGGCACAGGCCGCACCTACGCCGCTGCTGCCGCCAGTGATGATGAAAACCCGCTTCTGTTCTGTGCTCATGGTGCCTAGTCCTATGTCTGCCTCAACAGCCACAGATTGTCAGGCATGATGGCAGCCATTGAATCTGTTTCCGCCAAGCATCGTAAGTTTGCCCATCTTGCTACGTCAAAATAGAACAACTGCCTCAGCCGCCGAACCCCCGCTTCATCGCTAATATGTCGGTAGAAGAACGAATTGAAAGAGGCAAGTTCATCCGAGATGAGTTGAGCAAACTTTTTTTTTCATGTCTCAGCTTTTTACGCACCGTTATTCCAGCCTGTTTTTGATCATTGCGATTGCGGGCATGTTGCTGCTGAAAACGTCCATGCATGCAGAGGAGGAAGAACTGCACCATATCGACACCTTGTCACTGTCAACCCTGCTGGTGCTATAACTTCATGCTACTAAAAAATTAGTTAGTTATCAATTTGATCGTGTAATTTTATCGAATGGCACGTCTTATACTGAAACAGGAGTCAAACATCTTATGAATAAAAATTTATACCTCAATTTCCTGGAAACCACCCGGCAAGTCGCTGATCAATTTCCCATGAAGCACATAGACCCGGTGTGTAAGCTGATACTGGAAGAAATAGCACTAGGTGTGGCGCGCAACCATTTGCTCAAAGTGTCTGACGCCATTGATTTGAAAAGCATAGCCTCTAGATCCACACTGCACCGCAAACTCAGCATATTGATAGATGCCGGTCTGATTTCATTGATTGCCTCAAGTTTGGACAAAAGAACCAAGTTGCTGACCATCACCACCACCGGTTTTGAATATTTTTCAGCATTGTCAAAGGCCATAGAGAAATTAAAGCCGCCTATTGCAGGAGCGCAAATGGCCTGATGTGCTTGCTCAGCAGGGGTTAGGGCTTCTGTATGACTATTTGCACTCTGAATTCATTGAGTCATCGTTTGTAAAAGTGATTCAGCTATGCCTACTGCGTGTTTCGCATCGACACAAATAACATCTGCACCAAAGTCATCAGCGCTTAATTCTTTGACAGCAAAAATGGGTCCGCCTAGCAAAAAACCCACTCGCGGATTAAGAGAGACTCGTTTAAGCTGAGCAATCAAATCAGCTAAGTTTGTCAGTTGTTGCTCTATGCTGATGGACAATCCGATCACATCAAACCATTCACCACTGACAGCATGAATAAGTTCATTGGCGGAGGACGACATTTCTTCCACAACCTGCCAGTCTTGATTGCGGAAAATTTCAGCCACGATTGCAGTGCCAAGCATATGCAAGGATCCGGGAGCAGAAGCTATCATCACTCGATTAACTTTAGCTTTGGCAAATAGACCGTCGTTGTATGCAAATCTGATTTCATTGGCAATTGCGTGGAGTCGAATCAATCCCAGATTTACTTGAGAAAAATCCATACAGTCTTCATCCCATTGGGATCCTAAATAACGAGCAGCAGGCGCAATAAGCTCTAAGAAAATATCTTCTTTGTTTAAGCCTGACTCTAGAAAATGATCGGCAAAAGCTTGCGAAACTTCTTGGTCTTGTGAAACACAAAGATCTGCAAATATCTCTATGTCTTTTTGGGAAGGCCAAGCGGATGGTGAAGACATCAAATTCAGATACCCTGCTGTGAACCGCTCAGCATTCAACAAACTGGGAATGATTTGTGATTCAAGAATTGACAATATTGAGGATTGATAATTGAATTGTGAATTTTTATGCGTTATGAAAAAATCATGTTTTGAAACCAATAAATTTTTTGTAAGCATGATTTTTAAGAACGCTTAGCTTCTTGTACGGGTAATTCAGATAAGTTTATCTGCCGATTTTTATGCGCGCCTGATGTCCATTTTTGGAGTGTTGCGCTTCGATCGTTTAAGCTCATCAGTTCTCTCCTTTGATTGCGCAGTGTCAAGCCGCAAGCTCCAACTTTCACACATAGAGTTAAAGCACGAAGTGTTCAACCGCGCTTTCAAGCGAAATATATTGACTTTGTCTGTGACAAGATAGCCCGGACAGATGTTTATTTAAATGCTTTCGCCATGGCTTCTGATTTAATTTGAAAATAATCTTTAGCTGCTTTAGTAAGGAAGATGTATTTTGTCCTTCGGTATGTGCCAACGCTTGTAACTTCAATCATTCCTGCTTCCCGCAATTCATCCAATTTATGATGCAAATTAGATGGACTCCCTAGTGCTTTAAGGTTAATTGCTTGCATAACAGTCATGGGATTTTTTTCAAAATCCTTCAACGCAATTTCATTCAGCAAAAATATAGCTGTATGACTTATTTCGTCTTGTTTACTCTGATGAAGTTCATCTGAAGAAACTAATTGAAGAAATCTCAAGAAAATATTATTCATAGTAGTAAGTTTTTCAAGAAGAATATAAATATTAATAACTTAGAAATATAATGACTAAGAATTTACTATTTTACTTTTCAGTCTCATTGAATTCTAGGGATGTGACGACATTAATTTTTAGCGTCTTACTTGCCAAAGATAAATTTACTTGCCGCAACGGTAATTCAGACAAAAACTCCCGCCAATACTTTTCTGCATCCAAGATTCGTTTTTCAAGTGTGTCGCCTTGATTCTCTAAGCTCATTAGTTTTTTCCTGTTAATCCACTGGTCAAGCTGCTCGACTTAAATTTCAATGAAAAAGTTAAAGCTCAAGTTGCTCTATCGTGCTTACAGAACTAATATAGTGGCTTTGTCCGTGACAAAATAGATCGGACAAATGTTTATTTAACTGTTACCGTGAATAATCATGCGTAACAGCTCATTTTATTTGCCATCTGAAATTGAACGTGAAACCGGGTTCAGTAATGAACAGTTACGGAAATGGCGTCAGCGATTTGATTTCCCTCCAAAGGAATCAAACCTTGATGGCAAGACGGGCTTCTCACTCAAAACTGTCGAGCAGCTTCTATTGATCAAACGCTTGCTAGAAGCCGGCTTTCGGCCTGCACAAGTTGTAGGCAAGACAGTAGTGGAACTTGAAAAGCTCAAATTTGAGCTGGGCTTGGATATTCAGATTACCATCCCTGATGAATCTACTCATCAATTCATTGAGTACATCAAGTTGGCTAACTTGAAAGAATTTATAGCTCTTTTAAAAAAGAAACGACGCTCGCAAACAATGCTGGAGTTTGTTCAAAATACAGTTGCTCCACTTATGATCAGTATTGGGGACGCTTGGACTCGAGATGAAATTGATATTCACCATGAACACCTTTGTACCGCTTACATCGAACGCTATTTACAGGCTGAAATCATCAATTTCCAACCCAAAAAAGGTTTACCGGTTATTTTGTTCGCTCTTCCACCTGGAGAGCATCATTTGCTTGGCCTGTTAATGGCAGAGGCTGTGCTGGCTGAGAGCGGCGCCGTCACTATCAATATTGGAAATATTATACCGCTAAATAATCTAAAACTAGCCGCTATTTCATGCAAGGTTGATGTGGTTGCACTCTCTTTTAGTTTTGCGTACCCGGCGCGCGATGTGCTGCCGACCCTATTGCATTTCAGGCGCTTGCTTCCGCCGCAGATTCAAATATGGGCAGGCGGCGCGGGTATTTCTGTCCTCAGAAGAAAGCCTAAAGGCGTAAAAATGATTTACGATTTCAATGCGGCAGTTGTCGCAATGAGTGACATTTCATATGAGTAGGTATTTTCCCATGGCTGTCACTGAGCATTGACGGGTGCCTAAGGCCCGCAGCAATCTGTTGAGTGAATAGTGGCAAACCAGGCCATGAGGCTGCAATTGATGCTTGCAGTTGCTTTTTTCCTACTCCATACAAGAACGGCTATGGATCACAAATAATCTTTTACCCATTGCATGGAACTGTCCCAGAGTCTGCGTGCGGCCTCATCGTTGGATGCAGCGGCAGAAGTTGAAACCGGGCGGCATTTGTCGTAGTACAAACCGCTTTCAGATGAAGGAGCCGTCAGGCAACAGTGCACGCTGGTTTGCGCTCCTTGCTCAGGCGTCAACATTCCGCGCCATCTCAAGAGCGGACGCAAAAAGCGCGGCAACTCGCGCCACACCTCAGTAGCAACCACGCCGGGGTGCAAGGCATAACAAGACACACCGGAAGCGGACAAGACACCGGCCAGTTGCCGGCTGAAAAGAATGTTGGCGAGTTTGGAGACCGCGTATTCCGGCACACCGCTGAGGCTGCGGCTGCTTTGTTGCAATTTGTCCCAAGGCATGCCCTTGAATGCCATGCGGTGGGCGCGGCTTGCCACCGTGACTATGCGCGCCGGTGCACTGCTTTTGAGTTTCTCCAGCAACAACAGAGTCAACAGAAAATGTCCAAGATGATTCGCCCCGAAAGCCAGTTCAAAGCCTTGTTGCGTTCTGCCGCGTTTGCCTGCCAGACCGGCGTTGTTGACCAGCAAGTGCAAGTCGAGTCCGGTTTCTAGAAACTGCTGCGCACAGGCTTTGACCGAAGCTAAATCATCAAGTTGTAAGGGCAGGAAATGCACTGCGTCTTGACGGCCGGTGATGGCGCGAATCTCTTCCATCACGGCTTGTGTGCGTTGCAATGAGCGGCCGGCCAGAAACAAGCGGTAGCCCTGCTTGGACAGTTCGATGGCAGTGACCCGGCCTATGCCGGTGTTAGCGCCTGTGATGAGTGCGTTGCGTGTGAGTTCCATGGTGAAGTCCGGTTGCTTGAATCAAAAACGGGTGGCTCAGGCCGGCGGAAAAGTCAGCGGCTTGTGTCCCGGGTACCAGACCTTGTATTTATGCATGCACTGCTGGTAGGGAGCTGAGCTTTCAAAAGCCAACAGCCATTGCTGCACACGGCCCCAGTCTTGAGCCGCAAACCAATCGGGGTCGGTATGAGCAAACTGCCTGACAAACGGCGCAATGGCAGCATCTGCCAGTCCAAAACCGTCGCCGCTCAGGTACGAGCTTTGAGTGAGGCGCTGATTCAGTTGCTGCAAAAACTCAGCGCCTGCATCACGGTTTGAGACGCCGTCGGGCAAGTTGTAACGGCCCGGGTATTTGTAACGATCCAAATGGTGTTTGAATCCGTCGTCGCAGGCGGCGATCAAGGCCAGTTGCTCCGACAACACTTGGCTGTCTTGCGGTAACCATGAATGCGGATCGTGTTGTCGCAAAGCCCACAGCATGATGTCCAGACTTTGCTCTATGACTGCATCAGGCAAGACCAAGACCGGCACCGTGCCTTTGGGCGACAGATCCAACATGCTTTGCGGTTTTTGCGCCAGCGCGACTTCACGGACTTCACAGCGTATGCCAGCCGCCAGCAAGGCCATGCGGGCGCGCATGGCGTAAGGACAACGGCGGAATGAATACAGAACAGGTGCGTGCGGCGGTAGCAGGGCCGCAATGCTTTTTTGTTTTTGCGGCTCGCCCAAATGCACTTGCCCGCGCGCTTTGGCCAGCACAAACTGCTTTTGTCTTTCGCGGGCACGTTGCTTGTGTTCTTCGCTGGTATTGGCGTGACAACGCGGACAACTGACGCCGAGTTCAAAGAAAGGCGACTCAGTCATGCCTTCCGCCAGCGGATCACGGCAACTGCGGCATATGCCGAGTTTGCCCGGCACCAGGCCGTGGCCGACCGAGGTGCGCTCATCAAACACAAAACACTCACCCTGCCACAGGCTTTGCGCGGGCGCGACTTGCTCCAGGTATTTCAAAATACCGCCTTGCAAATGAAACACCTCGTCAAAGCCGTGGGTGCGCATCAGCGCGGTGGATTTTTCGCAGCGTATACCGCCGGTGCAAAACATGGCGACCTTAGGTTTGCGCCCGGTAGCTGTTTGCAACTCACGCGCTTTTTCCACCCAGGCCGGTAACTGAGAAAAAGTTTGTATGTCAGGGTTGATGGCCCCGGCAAATGTGCCGATTTCCACTTCGTAGTCATTGCGCGTGTCTATGAGCACCACGTCAGGGTCGCTGATTAACGCGTTCCAGTCCTGCGGTTTCACATAAGCACCGGCCATGTGAGTCGGGCTGATGCCGTCCACGCCCATGGTGACGATTTCTTTTTTCAAACGCACTTTCATGCGGTGAAAAGGCGGCGCGTCTGCAAAAGACTCTTTGTGCTCCAGGTCGGCCAGGCGCTTATCCGCGCGCAGGTAAGCCAGCACCGCGTACACGTCTTGTGCCTTACCGGCAATTGTGCTGTTAATGCCTTCACGCGCCAGCAAAATCATACCTTTGACATGGTGGGCTTCGCAAAAAGCCAGCAAAAGCGGTTTCATCTCCTGGAAATCCGGCAGGTCGACAAACTTGTAAAAAGCCGCCGTCAGAAAAACGTGTTCAGTGGCAATAGCATTCATTCGCCTATTTTGCCTTGGCCTGGCAGACTTATGATGACCGAGCCCATCTGAGCTGAGTTCAATGTTTGAAACGGATCTAAACCATGCGATTCCTGATTCAATGTCTGTGTTTCTGGTTGCTGCCTTTGTTGGCTGTAGCCGTCCCGCCCTACCAGATGCCGGCCGGTGCCGCCAACCACGAAGCCCCCGACATCGTTGCGGGCTACCGTGCCATCTTCACCTGTTCGGCGCATTTCTTTGCCGGTAGGTCGTTGAACGACATACTCAAGGTCGAACTCGTCGACGTGCAAGGCAAAGGTTTTCCTGACCCGGTGATTGATGAAAAACGCCAACTGGTGTTTGCCTCCGACCCGACATTGAAGTACCGGCGGATTGCGGCCTACCGCCCGTCTATGGGCTGTACGCTGTTGCCGCCGCACTGGACTCTGAGCGATGTGCCGCAACTGCCTAACGTGGCTTATGCGCCCGCGCCCGTCGTCAGCGCTCTGGCTTTTCCGGCCGGTGACAAAGTTGATTTACCGGCAAATGGCGTTGACCCGTCCTACCCGCAACTTGACGCGGTGCTGACCCAAGCCTTCGACGGCGTGACGCATGCCAAAGTACCTGGCACCGTCACCACAGCGGTGCTGGTAATCAAGCGCGATAAGCAAAACCGTTACAGGCTGATCGCCGAGCGCTACCGCCCCGGCTTTGGCATACACAGCGGCTACCGCACCTGGTCGACAGCCAAAAGCATCACCGCAGCGCTGTTGGCGATTGCCAGTCAACAAGGCATTTTGGAATTGGATAAACCTGTCGCCATTCCTGAATGGCCGCAAGGCGACGCCAGGCGCAGCATCACCTACCAACAACTGATGCGCATGTCCAGCGGTTTGTACAGCGGCGGCGCGAATTCGGCAGCGGTGTATTTCGGCGGACAGGACGTGGTCAGCGCGGCCACCGGCACGCCATTGGAAGTCAAACCCGGCACGCGCTGGAAATACGCCAACAACGACACGCTGCTGCTGATGCGCTCGCTGCGCCATCTGCTGGCCGATGATTTACGTTATTTGCGTTTTCCTTATGACGAATTGCTGCACCCGCTGGGCATGTACCACACGCGCATGGAGGTAGACCATGCGGGCAATTTCATCGCTTCCAGTCAGATCTACACCACGGCGCGCGACCTGGCTCGTTTCGGTATTTTTCTGGACCAGGACGGGGTTCACCAAGGTAAGCGCTTGTTGCCTGAGGGCTGGATCTCATTTGTCAGCACCCCGGCACCCGCCAGGCCGGTGGTGGCCGGTGAATGGGGTTATGGCGCGCAGTTCTGGTTGCTAGACACCATGTCCGAGGTGCCCAAAGGCACTTACACCACCTTCGGCAACAAAGGACAGTATGTGACCGTGGTGCCCGGCCATGACCTGGTGATTGTCAGAACCGGCGTCGACCCCAACGGCATCGAATACAAGCAAGACCGGCTGGTGGTCGATGTGCTCAAGGCCTTGAAGCAGATTCCTTGAACACCTGAAACGCCAGGCTGGTGCTCAGGCTTCGAGCGGCCTTGTGCTTTTTACGCTCGGCTGCAGTGTCTGCCAGCCTTTTTCAATCTGAATGCATCAAATGGGTTTGCCGCCAGGCCAGCATGGCGCCTGAGAACAAAATCGCCGCCGAGAACAACAAACCGCCAGGTAAACCGCCTGCGTGGTCTGACACCCAACCAGTCAAACTCGGGCCGAACACCTGTCCCACGGCAAACACACTGGTGAACACCGTGATGACAGACACCCACTGGGTGGGCGGCAGATTGTGTTTGATGAAGGCGGTGGTCGAGGCCACTGCAGTTGCAAAACACCCGCCAAACAACATGCCCGAAGCAAATATGGCAGTGACATCCAAGCCGAGCAAATTGCTGCCGCTCAGAGCTATGCAGGCCGGCATGACGCAGGACAGCGCCAGCAGACTGTTGACGATAGCGAGGCACTGACCGGCTTTGAATCTGTCGAGCGCGCCAGACCAAAGTTGCACACTGAACATGCCGCACAAACCCATGACGGCATAAAACGCTCCGGTTTGCCAAGGCGTCCAATGCAATTCGCGCAGCAGCGAAATAACAAACGTCATGTAACCGATATAGCCCATGCCAAAACAAAAATAACCGGCCAGCATATAGCTGTAGCGAGCTTTTGCGGTGGTGTCAGTCGCACTGCTGCGCCCGGGGGCGGCCGGCACGGCTCTGGCCGGTTGCCACATCAACAAGGTCAGCAACAAGCCGGTGGCGCCCACCGCCAGCCAGCCAGGTTGCCAAGGGTGCGGCCATTGCGCCAGCTCGCCCAGGTAAAGCGTCCATGGCACCAAGCCGGCGCAAATCACCATGCCCAGACCGCCGCCGGCGTAATAAATACCGAGAAGCAAACCTGAGCGATTTGGATGCTGCGCCGCTAATTGCGCGATCAACACGGTGCCGCCCGCGAACACCGAAGCACTGGTAAAGCCGGACAAAAAACGCAGCAAACCTATCAAAGAAGCATCGGTGACCAGGGCGCACAAGCCCAGAAACACGCTGGAGAGAATGCCGCCTGCAATAAATGAGCCCCAGGAGGAAAAACGCCTTATCACCATAGACAAACTAAGTGCGCCAAGCAAATAACCGACGGCGTGAGCAGTATTCATGGCCCCCAGCAAAAGATAAGACCAGCCCAGATCGGCGCGCATGGCAGGCACAAACAAAGCGTAGGAAAACCGAACCAGACTGGTGCCGATGATGCTGCCCAAAGACAAGCCCATGGCCAGCAGCACCGGCCTGGCCGACAGCCAGCGCTGCGCCCTGGTTTGCAAATCAGCAGCCGGCATCAACACATACTTACGCGTTCAACATGCCGCTGAGACGTTGGCGGATGATGCCTTCGGCCTCGGCCATGATGCGGTCTATCAATTCCTTGACAGTCGGTATATCGTGGATCAAACCGGCGACCATGCCGCAAGACCAGGCGCCTGAGTCCATGTCGCCATCCACCATGACGCGCGGATACACACCGGCGACTTCATCCATGATGTCTTCAAACTTGATGCTGCTGCCTAAAGCACGCTCTTTTTCAAGCAAACGGTCTACCGCCGGGTTGCGCAGCACGCGCTCGGTGTTGCGCAGCGGGCGCATGACCAGACGCGTATCGAGCTCGGTAGCGCCCAGGATGGCTTGTTTGACTTTTTCGTGAACCGGGGCTTCAACGGTGGCGATAAAACGTGTGCCCATGTTCATGCCTTGCGCGCCCAAAGCGAGCGCCGCCACGAGTGAGCGGCCATCGGCCATGCCGCCGGATGCGACAAACGGGATTGTCAATTCGTCGGCGGCGCGCGGCAACAAAATGAAATTCGGAATATCGTCTTCACCCGGGTGACCGCCGCACTCGAAACCGTCAATGCTGAGCGCGTCGCAGCCTATGGTTTGCGCTTTGAGGGCGTGGCGCACCGAGGTGCATTTGTGAATCACTTTGACACCGGCGGCTTGCAACGCAGGTAAATATTTTTGCGGGTTGTTGCCTGCGGTCTCGACCGCTTTGACGCCGCCATCAATGATGGCTTGTATGTAGCCGGGGTAGTCGGGTTCCTTGAGCGCCGGCAAAAAAGTGAGATTCACACCAAAGGGCTTGTCGGTCATGTCGCGGCAGCGACGGATTTCATTGGCCAGGTCTTGCGGCGTGCGCTGTGTCAGCCCGGTGATGATGCCTAGGCCGCCCGCGTTAGACACAGCAGCAGCCAGTTCGGCAAAGCCTACATAGTGCATGCCGCCCTGGATAATGGGGTGGCGGATACCGAACATGTCTGTGATGAGAGTTTTCATTGGGAAAAGTGAAGTTGGATGGGTGAAAAAAAATCAGTGTTTGAGCGCGGACTTGACCTGCTCTATGCGGTCCTGGCCCCAGTACATGTCTTCGCCGACAAAAAACGTCGGGGCACCGAAGACGCCGCGCTCCACCGCACGCATGGTAACGGCTTTGAGCTGGTCCTTGGTGGCCTGCTCATTGGCCATCGCCAGCATCTCGGCGGCAGCAAAACCTGCACCGGTCAAGACCTCGGCGACCACCGCCGGGTCGTTCATGTTCATACCGTCGACCCAGATGGCGGCGTACACCGTATCCATGAAATGCTGCAATTGCGGGTCGGAGCGCATTTGTAAACCGGTGACCATGCGCATCAAAGTGGTGGTGATGATGGGGAAAAACGGATTGAAATTCAAAGGCACGCCGTAACTTTTGGCATAACGCTGCATATCGGTGATGAGGTACTTGCCCTTGGCCGGCACCGTCATGGGCGCTGCATTACCGGTGGCCTGAAACACGCCGCCCAACAGCATGGGCAGCATTTGCACCCTCGCGCCGGTGTCAGCGCAAATATGCGGCAACTGCGTATGCGCCAGATAGGCGGCCAGGCTGCCGAAGTCGAAATAAAAATCGAAGGTTTTTTGCATGCGTGTCTTTCTTTGCAAAGTGGCTATTTGTTGTAGATGCTGGAGGCGTGGTTCCACCAGGGCAGATCGGAATAAGCGCGCAAATCGAGTTCATGCGTCCAGGCCGATCGGTGTTGCTGCGCCAGATGGAAATACGTGTCCGCGACTTGGGCCGGCAGTATCAAGCCGTCGTTTTCAAGGCCTTTGTCCTGGCGCAATTGCTGGAATTTTTCCGGACCCAGCATTTTGCCCAAGGTGTCCGGTGCATCCACAGCACCATCAATCAAAATATGCGCGACATGAATGCCCTTGATGGAGAACTGCGCATTCAATGACTGACACAGCATGCGCCTGCCCGCCATGGCCGAAGCGTGTGAATGCTGACCGGCGTTGCCGCGTACCGCTGCGGTGGCACCGGTGACCAGCAAATTGCCCTTGCCGCGGTCTTCCATGTAAGGAAACAGCACCGACGCCAGCCGGAACAAGCCGAAGGTAGCCAAGCGCCAGCCCATCTCGAAGGCCTTGAGCGAGGTGTTGCCAAGAGACCGGTCGCCGATTTGCGCGCCTATGTTGAATACCGCCACTTCTATGGGGCCTATGTTTTCTTCGATGTGACTGACCAGGGTTTCTATGCTGCCCTCTTCAGCCACGTTGATCAAACTGCCGTCGGCTGAACCGCCGCTGGCTTGGATGTCGGCAATCAACCGCTCCAGCCCTTGTTGGTCGGTACGGCGGGCCAAATAAGCGTGGTAGCCCTCAGCGGCAAAGCGCATGGCCACATGGCCGCCTATGCCGGCACCGGCACCCAGAATCAAACAAACAGGTTTTTTCATTATGGTTCGAGCAGTCCAGAAAAAAGAGCTTAGCTTAGCAAATGGAATGCTTCATATATTGTCAGTCCAATCCATGCCGTGCCGGCGTTTGCTATCCCTTTGTTCAGGCGAGGCCAGAAATTCCATGAAACTGCCCGCTGCCTGAGATCTTGTCTCGTCCTGCGCAGCAGCTGCGCCTATGGCTGCACTGAACCTGGTGATGCAGGCCACTTCCGGCGGCAAGTCGCCTACCAAGATGATGTCAGCTTGATTCATAAGTTCGCTGCGCTGCTGAAAACCAAGGGCAGCCTTGCCTTGGGCCAGCAGCAAGCCGACCGGCGTACCGGGCGGCGGCACCACGATGCGGGGCTTTAATTCATCCATCACGCCCCAGCGCGTAAAGAGTTGTTCGAGGTAGGTGCCGCTGGGTCCGGTGGAATAACTCAAGGAAGGCGCGGCCAGCACCGCTGCGCGCAACTGCGCTTCAGAAGATATGTCAGGCGGCGTGACATGGGAAGAAACCGCCACCGCCACCGGTGAATCCACCCAGTCGCAACGGCTACCCGGCAGCAAATGCCCGGCGTCCAGCAAGCGCTGAATTGCGTCTGCGGCCAGCAAGACCAGGTCGAAAGCCTCACCGGCCTGCACGCGTTTGGCTGCGTCAACGCCGCCGACAGACTCTATAAGCACCTGCAAACCGGTTTTATCCAAGTACTGAGCGCACAAATCGGTCAGCAAGGCTTTGGTCGCCATGGATGAAATGCCGCGCAAACCGGCAGAAACAGTGTGAGTCATGACGGCTATTGTAGAAATCTGCCGGTAGCACGCAACAGTACGGCGTTTTTGCAAGCTTCACCCTTTCTCAGGACTGAAAGCCGTGAAATTATTCAAAAGTGATGATTGGCCATCTTCAATGACCTGGTTTGTCAAATTCAATAAAAATTGAATGTCAAGAGATTGACCAATCGAAAAACTATTAGCATAAAGAGTGCCAAATTTTTTAGGCAGCCTCAAATCCTTCCGTCTTATTGAGGTATTCTGAGGGCATAACTTGGACTCAAGTCCTGTTCATACACCAAGGAATTGTCATGGCGTCTGTATTTACTCCTGCTCAGCAAGCTGCCTTCGAGGCGGATGGTTATGTCATCATCCGCGGTTTGTTCGATCAGCAAGAGGTTGCGCTGATGCGCGGCTCGATAGAACAAGACCCGGATCTGCAAAACAGCTTGTACAACCGCAAGGACGCGCAGGGTAAAGCCACCATGATGGCCACCTGGAACCACCCCGGCGACAGCGCATACGGGCTGGCCGCCAGGTCGCACCGCGTGGTCGACACCATGGAGCAAATGCTAGGCGGAGAGGTGTACCACTACCACTCCAAACTCACGGCCAAAGAGCCGCTGGACGGCGGCGCCTGGGAATGGCACCAGGATTACGGTTACTGGTACCACAACGGCTGTTTGCTGCCGCACATGGCCAGTGTCATGGTGGCGCTTGACAGGGCCAACAAAGAAAACGGTTGTTTGCAGGTCTTGCGCGGTTCGCACTTGGCCGGGCGCGTGGAGCACGGCATCATCCCCGGCGAGCAAGTCGGTGCCGACCCTAAACGGGTTGAAGAGATGATGCGCAGCATGCCGCTGGAGTACGTGGAAATGGAACCCGGCGACGGCTTGTTTTTTCATGCGAATGTGATGCACCGCTCGGACCAGAACCGCTCACCGAACCGGCGCTGGACGGTGCTGTTTTGCTATAACGCGGCGCGCAACAACCCGTTCATCGCGCACCACCATCCGTTTTACACGCCGCTGGACAAGGTCAGCGATGAAGCCATCAAACAAGCGGGTTTGAAATTCTCCGGTTCCGGCCAAGATGCCTTCATGAAGACGTTTTCCAATCCGCCCGGTTTGAAACAACGCCTTGGCACCGGCGCCTGATAAGCGTATTGACTGAAGAATCGAGCCAACTGTTGAGACCTGTAAAGCTTTGCCTGTTGATGTTGCTGTCCCTGACGCTGGCCAACGCCAGAGCAGAGTGGACATTTTTACTGGAAGCCTCTGACGGCTCCGCTTTTATTGACCTGCAAACCGTGAAAAAAAACGGGTACCAGGTCTCGGTCTGGTTTTTACGGGAAATGAAGCAACCGACGCCCTCCCCCATGCACAGCAACAGGTTGTACCGTTCATCCAAGGTGCAGGTTGAAGTCGATTGCAAAAAACAACACTACAGGGTGTTGTATTCAGCCTGGCATGAAGGGCTTAAGGCCAGCGGGAAAATAGTATCTGAACTCAATAATGTTCAGTCCGGCACACTGAATTGGCAATTGATCCCACCAGAGGGGTCGTTCATACTCCCCCTGGTGGTTTATGTCTGTCAGTAAAAGCGGGTTTAAGACAATTTCTTCTGCGTATTCGGCAACACCAAGGTTATGACCGCACCCGCAACAGCAATAACGGCCAGAGCCCAGAATGCCGCTTCACTGGCGCCGCCCGACATAGTGCGAATGCGACCGATCAGATCCGGACCGAAATGGCCGCCGAGGTTACCTACCGAGTTGACTAACGCAATACCTGCCGCCGCCGCTGTTCCTGAAAGGAAGGCGGTAGGCAATGACCAGAAGGTAGAGACAAAAGCCAGCATACCGGATGCCACCAGCGTCAGTGCGATCAATGAAGGAATAGGCGCATGACCGACCAAGGCCAGACCAATCAAACCGGTGACACCGATGAGAAGTGCACCAGCCACGTGCCAGCGGCGCTCGCCGGTTTTGTCCGAATGCGCAGCCCACAGCACCATGAACACCGCTGAAATGCCCCAGGGAATCATGCTTAACAAGCCGACTCTGAAGAAATCTTTTTTGTCCACACCAAGCTCCTGAATGATGGTCGGCATCCAGAAATTGATGGCATAAAAACAGATCACGCCAGAAAAATACACCAGCGCCAGACACCAGACACGGTAGTCAGTGAAGGCATCCCACAGGCTGTGGCCCTTGCCTAATTCATCCTTGGCGGCATCGTCCAATTTAACTTCTTGAATAATGAACTCTTTTTCACGTTCGTCAAGCCAGGGCGCATGGCGCGGTCCGTCGGGTAGAAACACGAACACCAAACAGCCGACGATCACAGAAGGAATACCTTCGAGCAGGAACAACCATTCCCAGCCGCGCAATCCGCCCATGCCTTGCATGTACTGCATGATGGCTCCTGAGACTGGCGCGCCTATCACATTGGAAATGGCAATCGCCGTCATGAACAAGGCTATAACTTTGGTGCGGCGTGAACCCGGAAACCAATAGGTCAAATACAAAATGATGCCGGGGAAAAAGCCGGCTTCACAGGCGCCCAGCAAAAAGCGGAAAACGTAGAAAGTGAATTCTGCGTCGGTGCAATTGAACAAGGAGGCAATAGAACCCCAATAAATGTCATCAGTGAACATGAAGCCTGAGGAAATAATGCCCCAGGTGATCATGATCCGGGCAATCCACATGCGGGCGCCGACTTTCTCCAGAATGATATTGCTGGGCACTTCAAATATGAAATAGCCAATAAAGAAAATGCCTGCGCCAAAGCCGTAAATTGCATCCGAAAAATTCAGATCTGCCGCCATTTGCAATTTGGCAAAGCCTACATTGACCCGGTCAAGAAAAGCGACGATGTAACAAACAAAAAGAAACGGAATCAATTGGCCTGCGACTTTGTCGTAGGTGGCCTTGACGAATTCCGGACTGTCTGTGACGTTGGAAGTGGAAGTGTTCATGCTCAGCACCTTGCTATGTATCAATCAACCAATGACCTTAGCACAGACAACTGCGTTGACAGAAAAATGCATGAGCTTTCAACGCAAGCCCGAGGGTAAGTACCGATCAAAAATACGCTACAGCTAAAATGAGGGCTTGGTCCTGTGTACCAAACCCTGCTCCCCCCGCTTCGGCGCACATTAAACCTGCGTGATTCCGCACGCAGGTGGCTTTTTTAAATCGGACTTCACCATGAATCACTTCAATGGACGCCGTCTGGCGTTGCAATGGGCGTTGTGCTTGCCCGCCTCTTCCCTGCTTTTAAACCACGCATATGCCAACGATGGCGTGTTGCGCGTCTCGGCCATTCCCGATGAGGCGCCGACCGAGTTGCAACGCAAGTTCACTCCGCTTGGCAATTACCTATCGGCGCAAACCGGATTGAAGGTGGTGTTCACGCCAGTCACCGATTACGCGGCGGTGGTCGAAGCGCTTGCCGCCGGCAAGATTGATCTGGCTTGGCTGGGCGGCTTTACCTTTGTGCAGGCGCGCATACGCACCAACGGCAGCGCTATTCCTATCGTGCAACGCGAAGAAGACGCCAGATTCACCTCGAAATTCATCACGGCTGACCCGTCGATCAAAAGTTTGAGCGACCTCAAGGGAAAGACATTTGCATTCGGCGCACCCTCTTCCACCTCAGGCAGTTTGATGCCGCGTTTTTTCATGCAGCAAGCGGGATTGAACATAGACAAAGATTTCAAAAACATTGCTTTCTCGGGCGCACACGATGCAACAGCGGCTTTTGTGTCCGCCGGCAAAGCCGATGCCGGTGTGCTGAACGCGTCCGTGTGGGACAAACTGGTTGAGCAGAAAAAAGTCGACACGAACCAAGTGCGGGTGTTTGCCACCACGCCGCCATTTTTTGATTACAACTGGACGGTGCGCGGTGACCTTGATCCGAAACTGGTCAAGGTGTTGAGCGATGCGTTTTTAAAACTCGATGCGAACAACCCTGAGCACAAAGAAATATTGACCTTGCAACGCGCCACGCGTTTCATACCCACGCGCAAGGAAAACTACGACGGCATAGAAAAAGCAGCGATATCGGCAGGATTGCTGAAGTAAAAACGCCTTGTCTTTTTTTAAGTGCAACAAGCACCTGATGCGGACCATGAAACACCGCGGGTCATGAGCGTCACGCTTGATCAACTCGACTTTGTGCATCCCAACGGTTGGGTGGCGCTCGAGCGCATCCAACTGCAAGTGCGCACCGGCGAACATGTGGCGTTGATTGGCCCCTCAGGGGCTGGCAAAACCACCCTGCTGTCAGTGATGGGCGCACGCCTGGCGCCAACACGCGGCCACGTGACAGTCCTGGACCAGGCCGATGGTATGCAGGACGAGCGTTCATTGCGGCTGCTCAGGCCGCGCATAGGCTCCATCTACCAGAGCCCGCCGCTGCCCGGACGCCAACGCGTGGTCACAGCCGTCTTGGCCGGACGTCTGGGCGTATGGCCGGCCTGGAAATCGCTGGCCTCTTTGTTTTATCCCATGGACATCAACGGCGCATCAAAGGTGTTGTCGCAAGTGCAACTGTCCGACAAATTGTTTGACCGCTGCGACCAACTCTCAGGCGGTCAATTGCAGCGGGTGGGCATGGCACGCGTGCTGTACCAGCAAGCTGATCTGGTGCTGAGTTGTTTTCCTCGCATCGTCGGTTTACGCGATGGAGACATTGCCTTTGACCTGCCCGCGAAAGAAGTCACACAAGCGATGCTGAATGACTTGTTTGCCAACGAAGCCACGCAGGCGAAGGACGGGAATATATACGCCGCAAATAACACGCTGCTTCAGCAACCGGCGTGAAACGCATGACAAAGATTGACAACCGCCGCGACCCGCTTGCTGTCAGCCGCTTGTCTATGACGCTGCTGATCGTGCTGCTGGCCTGGCCTGTGCTGAAGGGGGCCGAGTTCAACCCGGGCGCATTGTTTGGTGCCGAAAACTTGAAAGTGATAGGCCGTTTTCTGGCGGCTTTTCTGCCGCCGCAAACCGGCGCTGAATTTTTAAGCGAACTGTTCAAAGCCAGCTTGCAAACCTTGGCGATTGCCACGACCGGCATGGTGCTGGCCTTGTTGGTCGCCGTGCCCTTGGCTTACCGGGTAAGCCGGGTCTGCCGGTCTCACCCGGGATTGCAATTGATCATGCGCGGCTTGCTGACGGTGTTGCGCGGCATACCTGAACTGGTGTGGGCGTTGCTGTTTGTGCGCGTCATGGGCCTAGGCCCGGCGGCCGGTGTGTTGGCCCTGGGCCTGACTTACGGCGGCATGCTGGCCAAGGTCTACGCGGAAATCATGGAATCGGTGGACCAGACGCCCGCGCGTGCCTTGCAAGCCGCAGGCGCGAGTCGGCCTGTGGCCATGCTTTACGGCTTGCTGCCGCTGGCGGCCAAAGAACTCGTTTCATACACGGTATACCGCTGGGAATGCGCATTGCGCGCCTCGGTGGTGATGGGCTTTGTCGGCGCCGGGGGCTTGGGTCAGTTGATGGACCAGGCCATGAAGATGCTCAACGGCGGCGAGGCATGTTCGGTGCTTATCGTGTTTTTGTGTCTTGTGGTGTTGGCAGACAGCTTGTCAACTTGGCTGCGCCAGGCATTGGATGCACCTGCAAAGCGACAGCGTTCTGCGTTCGGCTGGCGCAGCACGTGGTTTGTGCTGCTGCTGACGTTGTCTATCGTCAGCAGTTTTGCTTTGCTGTCG
>Ga0209768_10000028_pt1 | contig 81426 bp, 73 predicted proteins | sample LauGreSBDMM110SD_3_FD_187564 | JGI IMG/M metagenome (GOLD analysis project Ga0209768, IMG submission 187564) | Freshwater lake microbial communities from Lake Michigan, USA - Sp13.BD.MM110.SD (SPAdes) (version 2) | ecosystem: Environmental > Aquatic > Freshwater > Lake | place: Lake Michigan... | reverse complement strand
ATCTTGTGACAGGTGTAAATTTTTGCTTAGAAGAAAACGAACTTCATAGATTTAGAACTACCGATTCAAGCATGACTGTTATTGCCTGGCACCCAGACGGAGATTGGGGACCAACTGATCACAATCACACCATGTTGAATAGAACATATATTAACAAATAATCAATGGGATATCAAGCTCAGTTTCAATTCTTGACCAAAGGCAGATTTGCGTTAGTAGATACACATTTTAGAAATATCTGGCTTGTGCTTGATAACCAAGAGCATGCACATACTATAAGAAATGTGTTCAGAGGCAAATTATCGTTGCTGGTGTGCGACCTTGAGGTGTTTGAAAATTTTCAAGATCACCGGGACCAAATTACTAGCCATACCTGCAGTTTTTGGCAACTTCCGACAACTAGTAACACTATTTTAATTACGCCTTCTATGGCAAACCCTATATTTGGTCAGACACAAACCAAATATCATTCACTTGAATGCCCTAACTTGGTCAACAAAACAGCATCATGTTTATTGGATCAAAATAGACAGTTAGAATTGCAAGATCAACTGTTGTTGTATCACAGAATATTAGAACTAGTTGACATTGCAAATCTTACCTGTGCCAACTCCGTGGAATTTATTGATCAAGTGAACAAAATTTTTTCAATTGAAATACATATCTCTGACATTGTTGATCAATTATATCAGTTGACTATAACGCAGATAGGAACAATCAATGTTCTTCCATCGTGTATCTTGACTACATTAAGAAAAAGTTTATATGAATAATTTAATTTTCTTTTCCACCAATGCAGTTATATCACATGATTTTGATGTTACCGATAGTGACTATCAATATCACAATTGGTTTAATCTAACAAAAGGACTTGAGTGGCCAAGCCATACCACATCCAGAGTACATCAACTAAACACACCTTGGTCTTTGGCTCCTACGGTATGTCCTATCCCCAAACTTATTCACAGCGAAGAAAATTTTGATAATGTCATTGATTCTATTGCTGAAAAATTTTGTCATCAAATTTTGCAGTCAGGGAAAACGCCTTATATTGCTTACAGTGGCGGCATTGATAGTACCAGCATTTTGGTCAGCTTGCTCAAAACAGGCAATACAAACTTTTTAGAAAAATTAATTGTCCTGTACAACAACAACAGTATCAAAGAAAACCCATATTTTTATCATCGGTTCATTGAAAAAAAGTTACAAACACAAGATATAAACACATTAAATATTGATTCTTTAAATTTTGACAAAATTGTAATTGTTGATGGCGAAGCCGGTAATCAAATTTTGGGATGGCGAGCCATACATGTACATTCGTATTATCAAAATTTTGATTTTCTTGATCAGCCCTGGAGAACTGTGTCTGACTTGACCACTGCAATTCCCGGCAGTACTGCATTCACGGTAGAGTTGATCAAGGATTCTATACACCATGCACCCATCGACATTGAAACGGTTTACGACTTTATATGGTGGGCAAATTTTAACTTTAAGTTTGACGAAGTTTTAATAAGAAAAGTCCCCGGATACGCTAAAAACTTGACTGCCGTTCAAACACAGCTATTTTACAATCACGGGTTGTATAGATTTTATGCTCAACCTGAAATGCAAGTATGGAGCATGATTTCCAAAGATCAACGACGCAATAGCACTCGGAATGTCATAAGCAAATGGGCACCAAAAAACTATATCTATCAATTTGATGGTAATGATCTATGGTATGCTAGTAAAAAAGAAGAAGCCAGTTATTCAGGACTTGATGGTATTGGTAGCAAACTGATAGCAATAGATAATCAATGGAATAAATACTCTATTGCTGATCCTGATGTTAGAAAAGCATTAGGAAAAATTTTACAAAGGATTTAAAATGTCACAAGATGTTTCTACGAGATGGTTCAAAAACGGTGCTCACTTTGCTGACGGACAGGCAGCTCACGCAAGTAAATGTGCGTTATATCCTGCTGAATATATTGCAGAGTTTGAAGCATGCTTTACTGCAATGGTCAACAATGGTATTCTGCTTGAACCAGTGACATATCAGTGGGATCAGACTGATTTTATACTTACTACTAGAAAAATAGCCACATCTCGCGAGGCATATGAAGCCGCTGTAACATTTGATGGAGAATTATCGGCGCAGTTATCAGCAGATGCTGGATGGACTCTTTTAGACGTAGCTAGTACTTAAAAACATCCACTGGTTTATATCAATACAGTCCCAACAGGGCTAGTTATATGAAACTTTTTGAAGCAACCATACGCACACCCGACGGTCGTGAATTCAAAGACCGTGTGGGGGCAGATACAGCACAGGCGGCTAGATTTCTTCTGCAACAACGTTACGGACCAAGAGCAGTGCCGTACCTTCCCAAAATGATCCCCAGTTAACTATTGATTTTTCCTATTGATGTTATTAAGATATTTTCTGTAAGATTTAGCATTTTTGCTTGACTTCAAGACTATATACTAGTACAATAAACACTCAGTACAAATACTGAGTACTATTTTACACAAGGAAAAAACATGAAAACAGTTGGCGACAAATTAGCCCCATTCGCAGTCACAGGCGTCAAGCCTGGACAACCAGAAGATGCTTTCTATACAATTACAGATCAATCGTTTGAAGGCAAGTGGAAAGTAATCGTTTACTATCCCAAAGACTTTACATTCGTATGTCCCACAGAGATTGTGGCCTACGACAAGTTAGCACAAGACTTTGCCGACCGTGATGCAGTATTACTGACTGGATCAACAGACAATGAGTTCTGCAAAGTAGCTTGGCAAACAGCTCACACTGATCTAAAGAAAATCACACATCATCAGTTTGCTGATACACAGCGTGGCGAGTTGAGTTTAATCGAACAGTTGGGTGTGTTCTATGCGCCAGCAGGTGCCGCACTTCGTGCCACATTCATAATTGATCCCAGCAATGAAATTCAACACGTTACTGTAAACAACTTGAACGTTGGTCGTAGTCCAGAAGAAACACTTCGTGTGTTGGATGCATTGCAAACAGGTGAGCTCTGTGCCTGCAATCGCTCAGTGGGCGGCGAGACACTATAATTTGGGCAGATATTACTTGACATACCTAATCAAAAGATGCTATAATTAATACTTCAATCTTAACAAGGACTGTTATGTTTAGTATACTCAAATTCTTTTGGTTAGTGAGTCGGTCATCTTGGGATATCTTGAATCCCAATTTGAACCCTTTGCGTCATGCACCTGTTTATGTCAAATACTTTCTCAGCATACTGTTAGGTTGTTTTTGGAGTCTGGCATTTGGAATTTACATTGGCGAACTGCTAATAATTGGCTACAACATGCTGGGTCACATTGCCATTATCAGCATGGTGTTTGCTACCGCGACTGTGTTTAGGTCGGTGGAAAACGCCTACAAGCCACGCACAGGTGTAGATTGGTTGCGAGCTCCGGATCGTTCGGCTAGAGATGAAGAAATGACTGACGAACAAAGACAACAACTGTCTAGGAATATCTAATGAAAAAATTACATAGTCAGGTAGATAATGTTGGTAATCAAGCTGTAATGATATTTCATAAGCTGGCCCTGTTTGCCATTGGTGCAGCCACTGCCTGGGCGGCAGGGTGGACCTTTGTGGAAATGTTTACCAAGCATCATGCCACCATTGCTGATCTGTTGTTGATGTTTATCTATTTGGAAATTGGTGCCATGGTTGGCATCTATTTCAAGACCAATCATATGCCTGTGCGTTTTCTGTTGTACATTGCAATGACAGCGTTGACCCGCCACATGGTAGACATCATGAGCCATACTCCCATTAAAATCAATGAGATGATGGCAGTGGCAGCGAGTATTTTTGTTGTGGCTATCAGTGTGTTGGTAGTAAGATACACAAGTGCCAGATACAGCACAGATAAATCTGATGAGGTAGTATAATGAGTGAATCAACAGCGCCTATAACATTACACAAAACAACCTTCAGTGGTGTGTTGGCCACTCCTATCATAGGCAAGGGACGAGTAGAAAGTGAAATCTGGAGTCAGACCACCTATCCCAATGGCAGTGTAGTAACCCGACGATATCATCATCCCATCGAAGTCTACGACAACCAAGCCGTAATCACTCAACACAATGTTAGACCCAACTTGGATGTTATGGCATGAACGATTTAAAATTTACCACAGCAGGTGATTACATGAAGCATGACATGTGCGACGGTACCTGTATTGTCAATGAAGAAGATGAATGCTGGTGCGGGCGCAAGTGGGATGGAGAAAAGATGTGTGCACCGATTGTGGATACGAATGTGTACTACGGAGCATAAGTATGACTTAACATGCAATATCTCTTATTTCTTACTCTGTTGGCAGTTGGCCTGGTAGCGGCTCAGTCAGTCACTGTGCAAAAGCCTATAGAATGTGTTGACACAGCCCTATTGTTACGAGGATTGAGCAGTAGTGACTACAAAGAAAACCCCATATGGTGGGGCACTGAACCCGGAGTTACTTTGTCACGATACAGTTTGTTTGTGAACGAAGGAACCAAGTCATGGACATTGATTCAGTTTGATGAAAAATTAGCCTGCGTGTTAGGCACAGGCGAATCCAGCACTCAGATATTTAAGGGACCTAAAATATGAACATAATAGGAGCAAGTGATGTTAGAAACAATCTGCGACACACTAGTTGAAGCATATAAACGCAACTGGATTACCAGTCGTGATGGCAATGTGAGTATTCGTCATCACGACCGTGACCACTTTTACATCACACCTAGCGGCGTACGTAAACAGACAATGCAACCTGATCAGTTTAAGAAGATCAAGTTAGTAGATGTCATTAGTGCTGTTCCTCCTTTTTTAGTAACAGGTTGGGAAGAAGAATACTACACTGATATCAGTGCTAAACTAAAGCCCAGTGGAGAAATACCACTACACTTTGGCTTACAACGAGCAATGGGTCAGCACAGTACAGATGTTAGAGTTGTAGTACATCTGCATCCGACCTATTGTGTGGCCGCTATGCATTGGGGTATTGAATTAAGCCGTCTTGCTAATGACTTTCCAGAACTGAGCCGATACACTAAAGTAGCACCAAATGTCGGCGATGTTGCACCTATCAGCCAAGAACTTGCTGATGGTTGTCACAAGAACTTACAACTAGATAATGAGGGTAACATCGCCTTTGATATTGTAGGCATCAAAGGTCACGGCGTTGTTGCTATAGATACCAGTCCGTGGAGGGCTTTTGAACACATTGAACGATTAGAACATATTTGTCAAATCGTATTAGCATCGGGGAAATATTAACATGAGTTTTTTAGTAGCAAACTTACCACCAGTAAAATGCTTTGTTCGTAGGGAATTTCTGTATGACTTTGAGAAGGGTCACGGAGAACTTGAACCTTGTTGGTGGATCTCAATCAAGTCACAACGTAGCCAAGCATTTAGAATTGAATCTTATCTCAATCAATATGGTGCGCTATATGACAAATTGCCACTACACGCCTACTGTTGGAAACCTATAGAAGGTGATCCGTATCCTTTGGATTTCTTGCAGTTATGGAACAGCATGTCTTATGATATCACTGTGATTAGAAAAGCAATGATTGCCAACATGAGATGCAAGATCAAAATGAAAGATGGCTCTTGGTTAGAGGGTGAGTATCTTTTTACTGTAGATTCTGCTCACCCAGATTTTAATACAATAGATTGTGGCCATAGTGAAGATGTTGAGGATCACAAAAGTTTTAACTTTATTAAATGTGACAACGGACAATTTGCCGCACAACCAAACAATCGTATTGTTATTTTAGAACCAGCAAGTAATCCTAAAGAAATGAAGATACCGGATTTTAATGTCGCCACTACTAGGTGGAATGTTGAAATGGATCCTAAATGGGACTATGGACTACCGGAAAACAAATGGAGAATGAACGAATGAGTTTTATTGAATCAGTAAAAGGTGCGTTACCAGACTATGCAAAAGACACCAAGCTAAACTTGGATGCTGTGCTCTTACGTAGCACACTAGATGCAAATGTAGCTATAGGTTGTGCTGTGGCCGCATTAGCCGCAACAGGAAACGGCAAGTTACTTGCGGTGTTGTTGGCAGACAATCCACTTTACGCAGAATCAGCAATGACAGCCGCAAGCATCATGGCACAGAACAATGTTTGGTATCCCTACGTTGAGATGACAGATGATCCTGCGCTCAAAGGATTACCAGCAGGTTTGCGTATGAACGCTATTGCAAGTCACGGTGGAACTACTAAGTCAAACTTTGAAGCATTCTCGTTGGCAGCCAGCATTGTGGGCAAGTGTCACTTCTGTGTTAAGGCACATTACGAAACACTCAAAACACAAGGCTACACTGTAGAGAACTTACGTGACATTGGTCGCATTGCGGCGGTAATTACTAGTGTAGCCAGAGTTCTTAACAGTTAATGAAAACCATATTCGTCAACGGAACATTTGACATCTTACACCCAGGCCATGTACAATTGCTAAATTATGCACGTAGCCTGGGTGATTCTTTGATTGTCGCTATCGACAGTGATCGGCGTGTTCGAGAACTTAAAGGCAAAGATAGGCCCGTAAACTCTGAAAATGATCGAAAGTTCATGCTGGAGAATCTTTGTAGTGTAGATTCAGTTTGGTTGTTTGATAGTAATCAAGAACTTGAGGACATCTGCAGATTGTACAACCCTGTCATGGTCAAAGGATCAGACTATCGGGGTCGACATATTATAGGTCATCAGTATTGTAAAGAAATAGTGTTTTATGACAGAATTGAACCATACTCAACCACCCGAGCCATTCAGGATATTGGTAGTAGGTGATGTGTGCGTGGACAACTACCAATATGGTGTAGTTGACCGCATCAGCCCCGAGGCACCTGTTCCTGTTTTTATCCCCACCCGCGAAGAAAGTCGCAACGGCATGGCTGCCAATGTAGCAGCCAACCTTGTGGCACTCGGGTGTGAGGTACTTGTTGCAAGTGGCCAGCCTGGATCAAAAACCCGACTAATAGATGAACGTAGCAAGCAACAGATCGTTCGTATTGACAATGACTATATTAACCAGCCTTATCCATTAAATGGTATAGATCTCTCTATATGCAATGCCATTGTGATCAGCGACTACAACAAAGGCAATGTCACTTATGAATTAATTGAAAACTTGCGTAAAACATATTCAGGGCCAATCTTTGTGGACACAAAGAAAACTGACCTAGCAAGACTTGCAGGATGCATTGTAAAAATCAACAACAAAGAATACAACGATGCCAAGACCTTGTGCGAGGATCTTATTGTTACGCAAGGTCGGCAAGGGGCTCGTTACAAAGATCAAACATATCCTGCTGTGGAAATAGCAGTAACAGATGTGTGTGGTGCTGGTGACACATTTCTTGCTGCCTTGTGCTTTGAATATTTAAAATCCAACAACATGGATCAGGCCATAGAGTTTGCAATTCGAGCCAGCGCCGTTACTGTGCAACACATAGGAGTGTATGCTCCAACCCTAGAGGAAATCATATGAGATTAAATGGATTTGTAGAAAAAGGCTGGGGTTCAGAAAACATCTGGGCCACTAACGACAAGTACTGTGGCAAGATGTTGAACTTCAAAGCAGGTGCCAAGTTTAGCATGCACTTTCACGCTGAGAAAGACGAAACATGGTATGTAATCATGGGTCGCTTTGTTGTGCGTGTGATTGATACCAATACTGCAGAAGTTGAAGAACGTGAACTAGTACCCGGGGACGTATGGCACAATCCGCCACTGTTGCCGCATCAGTTAATTTGTGTAGAGCCTGGCATGATTTGCGAAGTATCTACACCAGACTCTGTAGAAGACAACTATCGTGTGGGCAAAGGAGACAGTCAACCATGAAAATTTTACTTACAGGCCACAAGGGGTTTATTGGTTCAAACATGCTGAAGGCTCTAGCCGGGCATGATGTTAAAACCTTTGACTGGGGTGAGGATCCCAATTTATTAACCACACATGATCGAGATGTGTGTATTCACATAGGTGGTATATCTAGCACAACTGAACGAGATGTAGACAAGATTATGAGGCAAAACTATGACTTTAGTTGTCAACTGTTGGATCGTTGCATGAACACCGGCACACACTTTCAGTATTCCAGCAGTGCCAGTGTATATGGATTGAACCAAGAGTTTCGTGAGGACTCGCCTGTGGATCCACGCACGCCTTATGCCTGGAGCAAATACATGTTTGAAAGGTATGCTATCAAGTTACAAGAGTCTGCTTACCATGTTGGTGATCGTATACAAGGTTTCCGTTATTTCAATGTGTACGGATCTGGTGAAGCTCATAAAGGTGGCCAGGCTAGTCCATATCATCAGTTTGAAAAACAAGCTAGAGAAACAGGCCGCATACGTGTGTTTGAGGGCAGTAGAGAGTACCGCAGAGACTTTGTGCCAGTAAGCCAAGTTATTGACACACATCTGGCCTTCTTAAATATTAAACAGTCAGGTGTGTTCAATGTGGGCACTGGCAAAACCAAAAGCTTCTACGAAGTTGCAGAACAATTTGGTGTACCAATAGACGAAATACCCATGCCCGAACACTTAAAGTCTAGTTACCAAACTTATACCTGTGCTGATATGACCCGTACAAATCGAGCATTAGCAAATTGACAATAATGTTGTAATATTGTATAATAGTCAAGAGAGGAACAATGTGAGTAACGAACTAGCCAAATTTATGAATTCACGACGTCGGCACAAAACTGATGTCAAGGTTGCTAGGCAAGTAAAAATTGCCAAGGCACATGGTCTAGGGTTTCATGATCAGGTGATAAAACAACCTCATCGTATGGCCAAACATCATGTGATGGATTGTGGAAATTCTGGCTGTTACTTGTGTGGTAACCCACGCAAGACTCACAAAGATCGACTCACAGCTCAAGAAAAGCGTTTGTTCCAAGATGTTGAAAAAACAACAGACAAACATTCAAATGGTTTAACAACGAAAGACGAAGATGAAAATTGAACATGATGTATCTGGTAGAACTGCTGGCCTTACAAGTGAGCATGCAGTTGAAGCCCTGGGCAATAGATATGACTTGGTGTTGGTTGCAAGTCAGCGAGTGAGAGAACTGCGTCGTGGACATGCTCCAAAAATTCTTTCCAAGTATGGCCCAATGGTTACTGCTATTTTAGAAATTGAAGAAGGTTTAGTTGGCAACGACTATCTTCATCGAATCGCAAACCCAAACAAAAAAAATAAAGGATTACAACTATGAAACTATTAGAAAATATACTAAGCCCCAAAGACATCCAAGTATTTAAAAAATACTGGGCTGACAATCATCAACATGCCTATGTCAATGGCAAGCCTGAAGGAGTGCATCCAGGTATAGGAGTGCATGATCATATTGATCGTAGATTGCTGATCAAAGGGAATACACAGGCCTACTCTATTTTAGAAAAAATTGTCAAGACGTATTTTCCTGACGAGAACTATTTTTGGGGCAACTATCAACGGCAAATCACTGCCCATTCTCTTCATGTAGATGAATTTGGCAAAGATCGGGTTGATCTAACTTATACTATAATTTTTGCGTTAGATGATCAACCAAAATTTAAAGCAATTATTTTCAAAGAACTTTTTAATTCGTGTCAAGACATTGAGCCATACATGGAAGAAAAGTTAAAAGGTCCAAAAATTTCAAACATATCCAAAACTGAAGACCTGGATCATTGTGCCGACTGGCGAGATCTCACTAGAAATTATTGCGATTGGCTTGAGCTAGACGGTATCTTTACTTACAAAGCAGGTGATGCAGTGTTGTTTGACACAAACCAAATTCATGTTACCAGTTACTGGAACAAGTATCCAGAGTTTCAAAGCAGAGACCTTGTTCAAATCCATATTGGAACATGTGCACCTAGTAGTTACAGCAAAGAAAATCAAATTAAAAAAGGTGAATTGGTTCCTGATTTAACCAATGTGATAATAAAATAGTACATTGACCAATATTGGTATTTGTGCTATAATATTCAATTAAGGAAAGGAGCACACAATGCCATCAGTATTTTTAGTCAGCGACACACACTTTGGACATGCCGGAGTATGCCGATTCACGCACCCGGATGACCCTGACGTTAAATTGCGTCCTTGGGACAATGCCGATGAGATGGACGAAGAAATGATTCAACGCTGGAACGACCGTGTGCGTCCCACCGACAAGGTCTACCATTTGGGTGACGTTGTAATCAACCGCAAGGCCTTGAAAACATTGCATCGTTTGAACGGAGACAAAGTGTTGATCCGTGGTAACCACGACATCTTTCCTGATGTTGAATACCGCGAGTATTTTCGTGAGTTGCGGGCATACCATGTGATGAACGGAATGATCTTGAGTCACATCCCTATTCATCCCGAATCGTTAGGACGGTTTGGTGTTAACATTCACGGTCATTTGCATGCCAGTCGTGTAAAGATGGAACCTGTGGGCAAGTATGGTATTTCTGTGATTGATCCTCGCTATCATTGCGTATGTGTGGAACAGACAGACTTTGCGCCTATTTTGTTTGAAGATGTGATCAAACGCATTGAAGCAGAAGGCGGGACCGTTGGCTTTAAAAACGGTAACGGTCCCACTATGTAAGGAATGTTAGGAACATGACACCATTTATTTTTATTAAAACAGCCGGACAACTACAACCCGGAGACTTATATGCCAAATTAGACGATCGAGAGGTTGAGATAACCTTGTCTTCCGACGGTATTTTTATCTATGCCGATAATGTGTTTGGATTACACAAATTAAGTTTAATTGCAGTAAAATCTGTCAGAGTAGAAATTTTGCAGTGTTTTGTAAATGGATGTAGCCTAAGAAAACTGTTGTATCTATCTTGGATGGAAAATTCTCAGCATGAAAAATTTCAACCAGGAACCATAATATGGGAGGCTGGCCAGTCATGGCACTTGCCGTTTGGATCTCCTGTTAGTTACTGGATTGAGCTCGTGGAAAGCAAGTTTCCTAATAGAGTCCTGGGAGGAAATTTATACGATGACTATTTCATTTATTACCCAGATAACATGATTCTTGATTCATCTCGATTCCCAAATACTGTCACAGACTTTTTTTTGCATAACTTTAATTTCACAGTGGTACCAAAACAAACAGTAACTGTGGAACAGATCCCCTACATGCAGTATAAAAAAATCGTTCCTCAAGAATTGTTAGAACTTACAGGTCAAGAGGTAGTAAAAAACGTTGACCACAATACTAACGAATCTTATACTCAACGCACACAGAATTTACAAGAATTTGGCAATAATTTCAATTCAAATTGGAGTGTTACATGGTTGTACAAACAAGGCAAAAAATTGCCTTTGATTGATGATTATCCTCATATTCAGGCTCTGATAGATTTTCTAGATCTCGATTGTTGGTCTGTTTTTATAGGCAAGTTGTCACCTGGAGATTTTATATATCCTCATGTGGATGATTTGAGTAAATCAAAACCTGAATACCTAGATTACCAAGGTTGTACACAACTGTATATTCCATTGATATGGCCCGCGGGTAACTTTATCAAAATTGCTAGTGTTGGTATATTGCCAATGGAGAATGGACTAATGGTCATCAACAACGACACATTTACGCATAGTGTAGTTAATACTGGCGACCAAACTCGATATGCGTTAGGATTACGGGTGCATAAAAAAATTCTGCATGATTGTGTCATAAACTAAATATTTTTACAGCGCCGGCAGGGGCCGACGTCGGATCAATTTGACGCTTGACATAAAGATGTCTTTACTGTAGACTATACTGCAGAACGCCTCCCGTACGTAGAATTCATCTACTAGTACTTTTTTTAAACTTATCGAGAAAATTATGAAATTTATTGTGTCATTGCTATTAGCAATGTTTATTAACGTGGCCACGGCCAAAGAGTATGTGTTGATTAACCCTAACGCACCAGGATCATCTAGCGAAGTCACTGCAAGGGCAATTGCAGAAGCTTACTCTAGACAAACCGGTAACAAACTGGTAGTCGAAAGTGTAGGTGGCGGTAATCAGATTCCGGGAGCAGTACGTTTTAAAAATATGGCAAAACCAGGACTGATTTTGACCACAAGCAGTCTGCTGGTATTTAATCCCAAGACCATAAAAGATTTGCCCTACAGTGATGAGGATTTTGTTCCAATTAGTCCAGTGGGACTGACTCCGCAAACATGGATTGTAAGAGCAGACTCGCCTTATAAAACCATGCAGGATCTAGTTAAAGAATTGCCAAACAACTCCAAGAACTTTGTGGGATATGCCAATCCAGTTGAAGTTGCCAATCTACATATACTATCTCAGCACTACAAATGGAAACCCAAAAGTGTTGAGCCAATCAAGTACAAAGGCACAGCCGAAGTTCTTACAGCAATGCTGGCCAATGACATAGAGGTTGCAATTGTATCCCATGCTCCGGTGATTGACGAGCATGTCAAATCTGGTAAACTGCGTATTTTAGCCAACACCACAGATCAAACTATACCGCTAGCAGGACAATCTATTCTGTCAGTACGCAGACAGTTAGGAATAGGCCAGGTTACCGGTGGCGTATTGATTGCTTCAAGTCCAAAGATGGATACCGTAGAAGCTAGTCAACTGCATCAGGATATTATTAACGCTATTAAAGATCCTGCTGTTCAAGAAAATCTTGCCAAGAGAAATCAATTCAGTATTGGACACGGTGTTCAACCTTACAAACAGTTTATTGATCAACTTAGAACCAGCATACAAAACATCGATCTATGAATTTAGATCAGTACCTTTACTATCAGGTTGGTGATTACAAAACTACCAACAAACTTTTGGCAGTAGAGGCCGCTGGCGGTGACATGGGCCGTGTGCATTTTTACTTTGCAGACGATGAACACCGTCAGCATGACTGGACACACGAACCAGAAGAATCAATACACACACTGATAGATCAACGAGTTAGAGCTCTTAGAGATCAACATCAATACTTGGCGTTGTGGTATAGTGCAGGGTACGACAGTCATACTATTTTAGATAGTATTTTACGCACCAACACCCGACTAGACGAAATACTAGTATTCAGTCGACCGTATATTAAGACTCAAGACAATTTTGAACACTTGATCGCACTTAAAAAAGCACAATGGATTAAGGCTCACTTGCAACCTTGGTTAAAAATTAGACACGTAGAATACAACCAGGATACTACATTTAAATTTTATCAAGAGCACAAAGCAGACTGGATGTATCATGGTCCGGGGCACTTTCATTACTTTACCAAAACTTCTAGATACAACACAGCAATGTATCACAAAGATCTCATTGGGTTAGATCACATAATTGGCAGATGTGATATCACTGGCGTGGAAAAACCAAGAGTTAACTTACGTGATGGAAAGTGGTATGCTCAGATGCCCGATGCGGCATTGCATCATCATCTTGGTGGCCCTAGGCACTTGTTTTATTTGTGTCCAGAGGCCACTAGACTTTATATCAAGCAGGTGTGGATGAGTATCGCATGGTTTGAACGTCATCCAGAATGTAGTCATGATTTTGTACACGAAATTCAAGGCAAATCATCTAATCGTAGTTTACGTGAACGAGGTGACTTGTATGCTAGTTGGAACAAAGGTTTTGGCCGTAGTACCGTGTTTGATGCAGTTGCGGCTTCGGGGTACAACAAATACTACTATGATACCAAAGCAGAAAACGGAATTGGCAGCACAACCAATCATGACAGTGCAGTGCTCAGAGACCTTGCAGAAAAAACTGACTCAAAAATTTATAACTATTGGGTACAAGGGCTACAATATCTTAACACCAATCATGCTGACATTTGGAATCCAGTTACTGGATTTGATACATGCATGAGTTCAGCCATATATGTTAAAGATTTTACTCCCGCAACACCTGCATAGATTGTGGTGGTTGCCCTGGTTGACCATCAAATCGCTTTTTGCTATAATACGTGTATTGTAGTTTAAAAGGAGTTAGTTATGAGTGCTATGAGCAATCTTGCCGTGGAAATTGACGGCATGTTAGTTGAGGGCTACTTGCCCGTTACTATTGCACGACTTCTCGATGTGCCCATCAATTGGGTGTACGAAGTTGCGGATCCTTCAGAAGATCCTGTCAACCAGGATCAAGAAGACTGTAGTCCTTTTGCAACAGTCAACAGTTGACACGAAATTCGTGTTTTGCTACAATAGAAACTTAGTTAGTTAATTTCAACCCTAGAAAGGCACAGCCCATGTCAGATACCCGTACAGTTACAGCCGTCCAGGCTCGTAAATCCCTGCTTAAAGCATTTAAAGTTCAGCGTCCCTTGTTCTTGTGGGGTCCTCCAGGTATTGGTAAATCCGAGCTTGTTGAGAATATCACCCGAGATCTCGGTGGTTACATGATCGACCTTCGCTTGGGTCAGATGGAGCCCACAGACATTCGTGGTATCCCGTTCTACAACAAGGACTCTGGCAAGATGGACTGGGCTCCTCCAGTAGAACTGCCCGATGACGAACTGGCCAGCCAGTATCCTGTTGTGGTACTGTTCCTAGATGAACTGAACAGTGCCGCACCTTCTGTCCAGAGTGCCGCTTATCAACTTATTTTGAATCGTCGTATCGGCAAGTACAAGTTACCAGACAATGTTGTTATGGTGGCCGCAGGCAACAGAGAAAGCGACAAAGGCGTTACCTATCGTATGCCTACTCCGCTTGCCAATCGTTTCATCCACCAAGAGATGAAGGTGGACTTTGCGTCTTGGCAAGAGTGGGCTGTTCTAAACAAGATCCACAAAGACGTTGTGGGTTATTTGAGTTTTGCCAAGCAAGACTTATACGACTTTGATGCCAAGAGTGCCAGTCGTGCCTTTGCTACTCCTCGTTCATGGAGTTTTGTAAGTGAGCTCTTAGACGACGAGTGCGACAACGATACTCTTACCAACTTAATTGCTGGTACAGTGGGTGAAGGTCTTGCTGTTAAGTTCATGGCTCACCGCAAGGTTGCTAGCAAGATGCCTAATCCGTTAGACATCCTTAAGGGCAAGGTAAAAGACTTGAACGTCAAAGAGGTCAGTGCCATGTACAGCTTGGTGATCTCCATGTGCTACGAGCTCAAGGCCGCTGTGGAGAACAAGACAGCAGACAAAGAGTTCCACGACATGGCAGACAACTTCCTGGGCTACATGATGAAGAACTTTGAGACAGAGTTGACAGTTATGGGTGCTCGTATTGCTCTTACCACATACGACTTGCCCTTCTTGCCTACCAAGCTCAAGAACTTTGACGAGTTCCATCAACGCTTTGGTAAGTACATTTTGCAGGCATCCGCTTAATTAATTAGGAGGGTGGTGTTCAAAAACACAGGGCTGTGTCGCACTGCCCTCCTCTTTAACTTGACCAGTAAATTGCTCTTTGCTATAATACGTTATACAAATTAGAAAGGCATATATGACATCCACTACTGCAACAAAAGAAGACAAAAAGAAGTTTGCCAACCTTTTGGGCAAAACAGATCACAAACTTGACAGAGAAGTGCGCGAGATGCTGATCACTGCTCGTGTGGGCCTGTTGCTCAAGGCCAGTTTCTTTGGTAACTTGGCAACTCGTTTGAAACTAGTAAACGCAGACGAGTGGTGCTCTACTGCCGCCACAGATGGCAGAAACTTCTATTACAATAGCCGCTTTATTAAAATGTTGCGTCCCAAAGAGATTGAATTCTTGTTTGGACACGAGGTGCTACATTGTGTATATGACCACTTTGGACGCCGAGGTGAGCGGGACCACCAGTTGTTTAACATTGCCAATGACTATTGTGTCAACGCAGATTTGATCAAACACCGTGTGGGTGAGAAGATCACCACAGTGCCGTGTTTGCACAATCCCAAGTATGACGGCATGAGCTCGGAAGAGATCTACGATATCTTGTACGAGAAAGCAGAGAAACTGGACATTGGTAAATTGCTGGACCAGATGATCGACGAGCACCTGGATGGTGAAGGCGATGAGGAACAAGATGGTGAAGGCGATGGCGACGAGAAAGAAGGCAAGGGTCGTCCCAAGCTCACAGCAGAAGAACGTCAGCAAATTAAGGACGAGATTAAAGAAGCCATGTTGGCGGCAGCCGCTACAGTAGATGGCGCAGGTAACTTGCCTGCAGGTGTCAAGCGTCTTATCCAGGAGCTCACAGAGCCGCAGATGAACTGGCGTGAACTGCTCCGTATGCAATTAGAGAGCACAATTAAAAGTGACTACACATGGATGAGAGCAAGCCGCAAGGGCTGGCATATGGATGCTGTCATGCCTGGCATGAAGGTGGATCCCATGATCGATATTGCTGTGGCACTGGACGCTTCGGGTTCCATTAGTGAGTCCATGCTCAAAGACTTCTTGGGCGAGATACAGGGTATTATGGACTCGTTCCCTGCGTACAAGATCCATGTGTTTACTTTTGACACAGAAGCATATAACCCTGCACAATACGACAGTGACAACTTGGATGACATTTGTGACTACGAGGTTAAAGGTGGTGGTGGCACAGACTTTGACGCCATCTACAGTTACTTAAAAGAGAACGAGATTGAGCCCAAGCGTCTTGTAGTGTTTACAGACGGCTACCCATTTGGTAGCTGGGGCGATGAGAACTATGCAGATACAGTTTGGATCTTGCATGGCACCACAACTATTGAGCCACCATGGGGTCAGTATGCTTACTATGATGAAGAGAAGGCACACTAATGCAAGACTTTCTCAACGCATTAAATTGGTTTGCCTTGGGTGCAGTAGTGGGATACGTTTGGCATCCGCTATGGGAACTAGGCAAGAAAATTTTTACAGAGGCCCTTAAGGCCAGACAGGAATGGAAGCAATGACAGACCGTTTTGATTTTGAGCAACAAATTATGAGTTGCTGGGGCATGGTTGATGACGTCAAGTTGTTGGCCAAGCGGAATGCAGGGAGTGCCGATTTTGAGGCATTATCTGCTGTTTATCATCATAAGTTTGAAGAACTGTTTGAACAGTTTGAAACTCTTGTACACGAAAGGAAACTAACATGAGTGCTTTTAGTCTAAAAGCACTAAGTGCTTTTAGAACATGGTATATCACACACCAAACGGCTATTACTTGGTTTGTTATTGGTATCTGCGTTATGGCGGGCTTGAGTTCGCTGGCGGTTGGAAACTATGTTAACGCCGCAATTAATTTTGCTATTGCTGCCGTTAACTACTTTTTCAATAAACATAAGATGAAATTGTAATGGGCAATCAAACCGATTACTTTGAACGTATCGGTTACTATCCTATATGGTACTTGGGAGATCGTGTGTTCGGGCACTGGAACAAGATCCCCTTTGTAGGTACAGTAGGCAACGATACAGTGGTCAATCATGTTGAAGGTCCTAGGATTACAATTCATCTTGACTTGCCCATCAAATACAACGGCCAAGTGCATTACATCATTGTGGTCACGCACAAGGATATCAAGGAATATAAGTGAAAACTCGTGAAGAGATCATTCACTCAATGTGTGTGATGTACAGAGAAGATTATGAAGTGCCAAAATTAGCCGCAGACCCGCCTTGGGTACGTGGCATGACCGCACTTGAACGCCGTGGCTTGTGGCGTGTGATGGAACAGATATACGATATTAACATCAAACCAGTTATGGAAAAGAAGTATGGATCCCAAGATACAGCAATTAGTAAACCAAATAGGAACCGACGTAAGCGGTAAGTGGATTGCAGTTGACCGAATTGATCAACTGGCCGGTCTGATTGTGAGAGAATGCATATATAACTTGTATCTAAACGGATACGATGATGCTATGAATCAGATCAAAGAACATTTTGGGATCAAATAAAAATCACCACCAAGTATTTTCTCGTTAAATATTTGCATGGGAAATACTCAACTAACAATCACTGACATGGTTTCTATCAAGAACATCATTGATGCGGCTTGTACTCGCGGTGCATTCAAAGCATCCGAAATGAAGCAGGTTGGTGAGTTGTATGAAAAACTCGGACTCTTTATTGAGTCCGTTCAGGCTCAGGCAGTAGAACAATCTGCAAATACTCAAGGAGAAGCAAATGCTTAAACACATCGGAAGACACGGAGACCGCAAGGTTGCAATTTTATTTAGAGAAGTACCTGGCGAGGATCATATGTGCCTTGTGATTTATCCAGAGACTTTGCCAACACATATTCATGATTCAATCATGAAAACATTGGAAAGCCCAGTGGGTCAACAGGCCACCAACTTGGCAGATGCCCTGCATCGCGGAGTATTGCCAGATGGCCGTCCACAACTGGAAGCCTTGCATCGTGAGGGCATGATCAAGAAGATTCCTAGCAATCAAGTCATTGTGACACCCAATGCTCAGAGCAATGTCAAGCTAGACGAACTCAACCGTATCATCAAAGAGATGGAAACAGGTGAGGCCGCTATCAATCGCCTGCGTGAAATTGATAAAAGCACCGGCCTAGTTGATCCTGCTGTAAAGCGGAAAGCTGAAGCAGAATTCAAACGTGGCCAAGAGCGTAATGCACAACAACCTGAACCGTTGCTTGCATCAACTGATGGTGCACTAGATGACAAATCACTTGCTATGAACATGCTGTCACAGGCCAAACGCATGGAATCAGAAGCCAAGGGCATGATTGCCGAAGCGGCTAGAATGAAGAAAGATGCTCAGCGCATGTATCCAGCTGTGAACTTAAACAACTTTACACCAGCAGTAAAAGAGCAGGCACAACCTACTACCACCGCCCCACGTCGTGGTCGTCCACCCAAGGTAGTGTCAGCAGATGCAGTTCAGTGATGAGTTCCTGGCCAGGTGGGAACACATCATTGAAGAAGTAAACAAGACTGAAATCCCACTTGAGTGCATTAAAAAAGTTGTAATTAGATTGCATGGCAAGAAACAACGGACTATCAATCTAGCTACACTTAAAAAACAAGGTCTTGACATGGACGAATTAGAAATTGTCTTGACCCGTACACTAACTGAATTTGGCGACGAAGTCAAAGACATTGACTTCGTCGTTGATGTAAGCGAAGTAGCCAAACTTTTACAACCCGAAACCGACAAACTCCTCAACGGACTATAAATAACATGGATGTTCAATTACTATCCTATTCACAGCCAACAGAGAAATTTGCAGATATGGGCCTCGGCAATGCGCAGGAACTTATTGCGTATTGCGCCCGTGTCAGCAATCCCTCCAATCAGCTCAACACAGATACATCAGACAAACTTATCAGATACTTGGTCAAGCACCAGCACTGGAGCCCACTCGAAATGGTCTCCGCATGCATGGAAATCACCACAACAAGAGACATTGCAAGACAAATCTTGCGACACAGAAGTTTCAGTTTCCAAGAGTTCAGTCAGCGATATGCTGACCCAACGAAAGATCTCAATTTTGTTACAAGAGAAGCTAGATTGCAAGACACAAAAAATAGACAAAACAGCGTCGAAGTTGATGATCAACTGCTACAAAATGATTGGTACCGTGCTCAACAACGAGTCATTTATGCTGCCAAACGAGAATACGACTGGGCCATTGCCAACGGCATTGCCAAAGAACAAGCCCGAGCTGTGTTACCCGAAGGCTTGATTGAAAGCCGACTGTACATGAATGGCACATTGCGTTCCTGGATTCACTTTATTGAATTGCGCAGTGCCAACGGCACACAAAAAGAACATCAGGCTATTGCACGAGCTTGTGCTCAAGCCATCACAGCAATCTTCCCAATGGCAGCCGACTTGGTTGCTCGAGACTAATCCCTGTGCTATACTAGTGTATGGCAATAACAAGCACTTACCCAAACGAATACAAGCAATGGCAACCCGAACGGGTTGAAATCATTGGAGATAGAGCTGTAAAGTTTTGTGACGTGTGTGTACATGAGATCCGCATGGGCGATGTAGAAGATCCTGATTTGTATGTGGCACAACCCATATATGAGTGGCAGGAATCAGATGCTGGTAAGTTCATCATGGAACATGCTGTGGAAAAACCTTACTGGACTCGTCAAGCAGATATTTCTAGTTATGGGCACTTGTATCGTATCATGGCAAGATTAAGTGAACAGGATCAAACCTTTTGGACATTGAAGTGGGGCAACAAATGAAAATATTAGTAACAGGCGGCCTAGGGCTCATTGGCCACAACGTGGTACAACGATTAGAAGCTCTAGAACACGAAGTGATCATAACAGACACACGTACCAACTACGGAATCATTCCACAAGCAGAACTTGACTACTTGATGGCGGAACGGCTAAAGAAGATATCAGGCAAAAATATCTATCACGTTGATATTACCGATGCTGACAACTTTGATTGGCTAGTGGCCAAACACAAACCTGAAGTTATCATCCACATGGCAAGTTTTCCCCGACAGAAAGTTGTCAATGCCAACCCTGCCTGGGGTAGTCGTGTGATGATGGAGGGCTTGATCAACGTTTGCGAGAGTGCCAAAAAGCACGGTGTGGAACGTGTTGTGTACATTTCAAGTTCAATGGTATATGGTGACTTTGAAGATCAAGTAGAAGAAGACTACGACTGTAAACCCATTGGCCAATATGGCATTATGAAATTAACTGGAGAAGACATTGTCAAAGACTACCATCGCCGCGGCGCTTTTGATTACGCTGTTATTAGGCCTAGTGCTGTATACGGCCCCTTGGATGTGGAAGACCGAGTGGTGGCAAAATTTATGCTCGGAGCCATGCGAGGAGGCGTTCTCCGAGTTAATGGGGCAGGGGAGACGCTAGACTTTACCTATGTGGATGATGCCGCAGATGGCATTGTGGCGGCTGCTACTCGTATCATGAGTCGTAACAGCACCTATAACATTACTAAATCACATAGTGTGAGCTTGTTAGAAGCCGCAGAAATGATTGTTAAAATTGTTGGCAAGGGTACTATTGAGTGCCGAGACAAAGACGCAGACTTTCCGTCACGTGGTGCATTAAACATTGACCGTGCCAGAACAATTCTAGGTTATGATCCCAAAGTGGATGTAGAAGAGGGATTTCAAAATTACTTCAACTGGCTTAACAATTCCGTTTACTGGTCTCCGAAAGCAGTATAACAATCTCCGCACAGAGATTTTAGACGCTACTGACGAAGTACTTCGAAGTGGCCAACTCATGAACGGTAACAACACTGTTGAGTTTGAATCTTGGCTTGCTAAAAAAAATCGTGTGCGCTATGCAGTAACTTGTCACTCAGGTACCCACGCACTTGAGATTCTAGCCAGTTACTGGGCCATGGAATCTCCTGTGCCACATCCTCCTACTGCATTAATTCCTTCAATGACCTATGTGGCCACTGCCAATGCATTTATACGGGCAGGCTGGGATATACACATCATTGACACAGACATACATGGCCTAATAGATGTTAATAAAATTCCACATGACTTGAGTTATCAAGCTGTAGTGCTAGTTGGCTTGTATGGTGCGTCAATGACTCATCACGGTAATCTTCGTGCATGGAATGAATGGCTACGACACGATACTGTTATAATTGAGGATGCCGCACAACATTGGCTGGCAGCAGATGGTCAAAGAACCGGGCGAGGTGGTGGCGCAATTAGCTTTGATCCCATGAAGAACCTTGCTTGTTATGGCAACGGTGGTGCTGTGGTCACGGACAATTTGGATCTAGCAGAATATGCAAGAGCTTGGAGAGACAATGGTAAGCCTACGCATCGTAATCCTGGTACCAACAGCCGCATGAGTGAACTAGACTGTGCGCACATGCTGGTCAAAGCAAAACACATTGATCAGTGGCAAGCACGTAGACAAAAGATAGCCAATCATTGGTGCGAGCGTTTCAAACATGCAGACATACGTTGTTTGATCAACGACTCTAATGCACACAATCATGCTGTGCATAAGTTTGTTATAGATGTTGATGGCCGCGATACCTTGAGAGCAAATCTTGCTTTACGCAAAATAGAAACACGAGTGCATTATGTAAATCCCTTGCACGAAATGCCATTGTATCGTGCATACCCAGGTCCAGATATGTTGGCAGCAAGTTCTAGTCTTGCTCGGCGTGTACTCAGCTTGCCTATCTATCCTGAATTAACAGACCTCGAAGTTGAATACATCAGCGATCAGGTGTTAGACTGCGTTTCATAAACGCATACGTCGCAAGCCAATCCCATTCGTAGCTCTTCTTGAGAGCCGCAAAATCCCCACCTACTTCGTCGTAGTACTCTACAGCATCCTCTGCTCCGTAGCGACTCCACTCTGCATTTTTAACTTCACCGGCATCGCTGAGCCACATGTTGAGTCTGTATTCGTTTTCTACATCTGGCAGGCTGTGCTTGAGTTTAAGTACTTCGCGGAATGCTGTACGCCAGGCCATCCAAGGTGATTCAGTGTAGTTGGCTGTGCCACTTATGATAGGCACAACTTCGTGTGGTTGATCCATGGTAAAGTCCAGACCTTCTCCTGTGTTTTCTAATGTCATCTTCTTGTTATATGCAATCATGGCCTGGTGTCCATACACTAGACCATTCACAGGATTGTGTGCGTGGAAGATGTAATGCTTGGGTTGTTGCATACGATCAGGTTGCCAGTACCAATCAAATCTATGATCAACTTCTAGCTTGGCAAACACAGCAAAGAACCAAGGTGTTGTGCTTAATCTAGCGGCTGCTTGATATGCTGCCACACGACCATTCACACCCTTTGAATGATGAATGTGATTGCAGTCTAACCCTTCCATTTGCACAGCCCACTTCAAGTGTTCATAGTTAAACTCAGCATAGGGTTCGCCATTCGAAATAAACACAATGTCCAGGGGATGATCTTTTAACATACGACGTGTTTTGTCTATGTAAGCATAATCATATAACTGTGTACGAACGTCGCCTACTGCTACTCTTGGTACAATAACACTTGATGCACCTGCACTTAATGGAACAATAGTTTTGGTTTCTTTACGCCAGAGCGGAACAGTAATCATGTTGCCAGGAACATAATCTGTTGTGGTAAATGTAGCAAGTGGTCCTGCCCATGTTGTGTTTTTAACTGCATCTACATGCGAATCTGCTGTGTGTAGGATCACTGGCATGGGTCTACGTGGCACACTCCGGCGTGGCACATAGTTTACACTATACCATTCCAACAAGGCTTTCTTTTCTGCACGTTCAGCAAATGTAGGCACATGCATGTAGAATGTGTCTCCAAACTTTTCTTTGTCTGATGGAAACACATGCAACATTGTTGATTGCCATGTTTCTGGATGCCATGAAAAGTCAAAGTCAGTGTAATCACATATACTGCTACACACCCATACATGTTCATATTCACCTACTAGACTCTTGGCCAAGCGTATTAGCGTATCACGATAGTTGTCAAAGTAACGCACTCGCTTAACTACATCAGGAATTTGCCCTGCGGCACCATCCAAGTGATCTATTTCAAATATAGGGGCGGCTTCTTTCTTAACTTCAGCTCGCATCATGTCCACATACTTGAACTCTGTAGCGCCTGGCATGCGATACTGTGGGCCACCAGTCTTTTGGTGTTGTGTTGCAAACTGATAGATGTAAGGCGGTTCGCCAGGATCAGGACACCATGAAAAATCCATGTCAGTCAAATCAATATGTTTTGGAATACTCCAATTAGACATGTCTATTGGTAGTGTAGCCAATGGGCCTTCCATGTACTTTCGTTCAGTGGCACCGACCATATGGTACTCTAATGTAGGCATCTTTTCTGCTGACCACCACTGATTACCAAACACATAGATGTAAGGCGGCGATCCTGGTTCTGGGCGCCATGTATAGTCCCATTCACAGTCCACAAGTGTGTGCCAATGATTACTGTGATGCGGTAATAATTGTGCAGGAATATCCATGTACTTGCGTTCTGTTGCGCCACTCATGCGATATTCTATCGTGGGCATGACTTCTGCAGAATAATACTGATTACCAAACACATAGTTATAAGGTGGGCTGCCAGGTTCAGGTTCCCAGGACCAGTTAAACGATGCCGGATAGTGCTGAACAAAGCGTGTGTGATCACCACGACGTTGTGCTCGCGGATGATCCATGTACTTGATATCAGTTGCGTCTGGTATACAGTATCTTAGTGCAGGACGCTGTTCGGGGGTAAGCCATTGATTACCAAACACATATATGTAAGGAGGATCTGTAGGATTGGGTCTCCATGAGTAATCAAATGATTCAATGTCATCCAACAACTCCCAGGCGCTGACATCTTGTGCTACTGTGGCAATGATATCATCTACATATTTGATTTCGTTGCCTCCTGCATTGTACACCACTGTGGGTTCTAGTACAGCTGAGTTCCACTGATTACCAAACACATACATCATGGGAGGATCAAACGGATTTGGTTCCCAGGAATAATCAAACTTGCTAACAGCTAGATTATGTCTGAACAATTTTGGAGTCGGAAGTCTACGTGTTCGACGATCCATGTACTTGACTTCTGAGGCGCCCGGGACAACATACTTGACACTGGCTTTAAATTCTGGTGGGTTCCATTGGTTGCCAAACACATATATGTAAGGAGGATCTAAAGGATTTGGTATCCAACTCCAATCCCATTCATCATGTGCAATTTCTTCCAGTATTTCCCAGTTATCCATGCATTCTGTAAGTGTTATCCGAATATAATCTATGTATTTGCATTCAGTTGCGCCCGGAACATGATATTCCACAGTAGGCATTATTTCTCCAGGCCAGTGCTGGTTACCAAACACATAGGTATAAGGTGGATCTCCAGGATCAGGTACCCATGAATAATCAATACTTAATGGATCAACATTATCGGGCACCGACCAATTGTTTTTGTTGCTTAGTAAGGTCGCAGGCTGATCCATGAACTTACGCTCTATTGCATCCGGCACATGATATTCAACTGTGGCCATCTTTTCTGCAGGCCACCACTGATTTCCAAAAACATAGATGTAGGGCGGATCTCCTGGATTTGGTTCCCAGGACCAGTCAAACTCACAAGGATACAAACACGTAAACTTGTTCTTGTCTGACAATCGTGTTGTGCGTATATCGTCCATGTATTTTTTTACAGTGGCACCTGGTACATGATATTCTACACTGGCTCGTATTTCTGCTGGCCAATGCTGATTGCCAAACACATATATCATTGGCGGATCAAACGGATTTGGATGCCAATTGAATACAGTATCAGTGCTGGATACATTGTCGTACACTTTCCACATGTCTCTGTCTGACTGTGTGCGAGTAACAAATGTGTCTATATACTTGCGATCAGTTGCTCCTGGGATTCTATATTCCGGGCCACCAACTCTATCCCAATCCCATTCTACAGGAAACTCATATATGTAAGGAGGATCAGTGGGATCGGGCGCCCATCTAAAATCTATACTGGCAGGATCAATCCATTTGGGTATGTGCCAATAATCAATATCAGGCAATCTATGTACTCGAGGCTCTGCATGATAATTTGTTTCTGCATATCCTTTTTTAGGAACAAGATACACACCCGAATCAAATTGATACTGGTCTAACCATGCGTGTCGTTGTTGTGCTTGCCACGGTACAGGCTCCCAAAGAAAATCAAAGCCTGTGTAGTCAGATAAGTAATTTACAAACCAAAAGAACCTTGTACGACTCAATTGTTGTGCATGCTCAATACTATCAGCCTCGCACTCATGAGCAAACAATCCCGGCTTCTTACCTGAATAAAAAATATCAAACATGATTAGAATAGACGAAATTTATAATAATACCTTTTGGCCCTGGATTAATCAACACATCCCTGGCACCAGAACATTTTTTTGTGATCCGCCAGGACGCAGTGACCCGGATGCATTGTTCAACTACGGTAGAGATGATATTCAAGAAATTGATTTTGTATTTTTGCATGATCAAGAACCCATACACCTGGATCTTCATAAATCGCTGTTTGACGATGTTAAACTTAGGACTGAAGATCTTCAATATTGGAGCAAACCGCCTAACGCAGAGAGCAGAGGTGTCAATGGACATGTGATTGTTAGTGAAAGGGGAGAATACGTTGACGAACTTAATAATATATATGGTTGGAAGCCTCATTACTACTTTTATCACGGATGGGCATGCAAAGATTGGTTTCGCGGCTACGACAAAACTTTTCTGATTCCCAGGGCCGCTGATAGATCGCCTACTCATACGTTCATGAGCCCAAATCGTATTGTTGCGGGCAAACGCGATCATAGAGTTTTGTTTTTGTATAATGTATTCAAACATGAATTAGACAACAATTATATTTCGGCTCCTAGAATATGTCCTTATGAGCATGTGGACATTTCGCAAATAGCACTCAAGTATAATAACATATATCCTGACATAGAGCAAGTGTTCTTGACAGCAGAGTTGCCAAGATTGTTTGCTGGAGAAGAGACACAAATTATGACATCGTGCTGGTTAGGCAACTACACAGAAGCACAAGACAGTTTGGTGTATGTGCCTACAGAGACTGTGTACTTTGGCAAACGACTGCACATTACCGAAAAAACATTCAAAGCAATTGCATTAGAAATGCCGTTTGTGTTGGTAGCTCCTGCACACAGTTTGGAGTACATGCGTAATTATGGATTCCGAACCTTTGGTGATGTATTTGACGAAAGCTATGATGAAGAAACGGATGACATCAAGCGTGTTGAAAAGGTTACTAAACTACTTAAAGATCTAGATAATCTTAGTGTAGCAGAACGTCAACAAATACATCGCGCTTGCTTGCCAATTGTAGAACACAACTTTGAACACTTTTATGGCAATGGTCTTGAAAACATCCTGTGGCCAGAACTGATTAACATGCTGAATGAACTTCGTAGCTGATTCAATTGTTAAAGGTCGTCCGTATCCTGCGCTAGCACAACACCAAGCTAGACCGTACACACAGGCCTGGAGAGAGTTTGGACAACATTGGCCGCACACCACTCCTGCAGAATTATTCGGGCACATGGACGATCATGGGTACCAATACAATCTAATCACCCAAGGTAATGGCTATTATGTAATTGGCTTGGGTTTTTTTGATTTTGCTATTGATTACTTTGCTCTTGTTGCTGACTCATTACTGCAAAGAATTCAGCAAGGCCTGGTCACAGTGATATTTTACTATCACGAAGGCGATAATCCGCACAACATCAAACTACGATTGGATTACTTGTGTGCGCAACATAACTTGTCTATCAACTGCTATAGGTTTGTTTCAGGCAACACCGCGGCCAAATCAATTCCAGGCTTTGCGTATTTTCCTGATCATGAATTGTTGTTTTGGCGCAGGAATCAGTATGTAGCACCTGTTGAGTTTCATACTAGATCAAGACCATACACATTTGTTGCACTAAGCAGAACACACAAATGGTGGCGAGCAGTTGTAATGGCAGACCTGCTACAAAGTAATATGTTGGCACAGAGTTTATGGAGTTACAACACTGAACTACCTTTAGGCGATAATCCTGCAGACAATCCAATAGAACGCCTGCCTAATGTTGCTGTAGATGTATTCATAGAGAACGGACCCTACCGATGCGATACGTTAACAGTGGATGAACACAACAACCATGCACTCACTGTGCCTGAACATTATACAGATGCATACTTCAATGTTGTAATCGAAACACACTTTGATGCTGATGGTTCAGGTGGCACATTTCTGACAGAAAAAACATTCAAACCCATAAAGAATGCACAACCATTTGTGTTAGTTGCACCCACAGGTAGTTTGCAATGCCTACGTGATCTAGGTTACAGAACATTTGATAGTGTATTGGACAACACATACGATTTAGAAACTGACAACACTAAACGGTGGTTAAAAGTAAAACATACTCTTGAACTCATCCAACAAGATCCACACGGCATGTTCCTACGCTGTTGTGATGATATACTGCACAACCAGCAGTTATTTCAATCCACGAAACTGGACAGATTAAATACTTTATTAAAGAACTTACATGAACAAAATTAACTCTTACACCAGCTGGCAACCTCTTGAAGAGGTCATTGTGGGTCGCGCCTACTCACCAGATTACTTTGATTTCATTGACAATGCTCAAGTGCGTAATCAACTACAACAAATTCTTGCCGAAACTGAAGAAGATCTTGACAACTTGAGCAAGACAATTGAGAAGTACGGTGCTCGAGTACGTCGCCCTAACTTGCCTGGTAAAGACTCGTTTATCTGGCATCAGACCGAAGGAGGAGGTGCTCCGCTGCCGCCACTGACACCACGCGATTGGCAAATCACATTAGGCGACAAACTACTGCGTGTGCTCAACATGGAAGAGCTGGATGATATCTGTGCCGACTTTGGTGATCAAGTTGTTAATCCACACAATAGTCGCTGGGACGAAGATTGTATATTAAACGGTGCAAGTGCCAGTTGTATTGTGCGTGTGGGTCGTGATGTGTTTTTTGACAACTCAGACTTTTTGCGTCCTGATCAAACCAAGTGGATTGTGGACAATGTACTAGGCGAAGGTTATCGTATTCACGAAGCTATCACAGACGGTCACGGCGATGCTGTGTTTGCTATTCTCAAGCCCGGTGTGTTGTTATCCAGCAAGCACGATGTTAACTTGGATCTGGCCAAAGACTTCCCGGGCTGGGACGTATGCAAGATCTGGGATAGCTCAATCTGGGCTGCCATGGAAGTGGGCAAGTTCAAGTACGAGCAAAGCCCAGGGGCTTGGTACGTACAGGGGCAAACTCCTACTGCTGAGTTTACAGACTTTGTGGACAAGTATCTAAACAAATGGACCGGCTTTGTTGCCGAAACTGTGTTTGATGTCAACTGCTTGGCACTAGACGAAGAGAACGTTATCTTTAGTTCATACAACAAAGAAGTGTTTGACTATTGCAAAAAGCATAGAATTAACCCCATCATCAGCGAACTGCGCCACAGCTACTTCTGGGATGGTGGCATCTCTTGCTGTACACAAGATCTACGTCGTCGTGGCGGCCTAGAAACATACCTGTAAAGCATGTTGTACGCAGTAGAGGACATTAGGAAAGTACATCTGGAAATATCCAGCGAGTGCAATGCTGCATGTCCCAAGTGTCCTCGTAACTTGTGCGGATATCCGCACAATGATGGCTATGAAGAACACTCAATGACCTTGGCAGAAGCACAGAAGATATTCACTCCTGTGTTTTTAAATCATCTTGATAAAATAACAATAAATGGTAACTTCGGCGATATTGTTATGAACTTTGACGCCATACCAATACTTGAATATTTCAAACAACATCTCGGCAATCAGGCTCTTATAACTATAAACACCAACGGCGGTGCCAGGGATCGTGTGTTCTGGACACAGCTGGCCAAACTAGCCGTGGTATATTTTTGTCTAGACGGATTAGAGGATACTCACAGCATATACAGACGCAATACCATGTATTCAACTGTGATTCGAAATGCACAGACTTTCATTGCTGCCGGCGGACATGCCATTTGGAAAATGATTGACTTTGATCACAATAGACATCAGCAAACTCAAGCCGAGCAACTCAGCATAGACATGGGGTTTGAACGGTTTGAATTGATTGATCACAAACGCAATGTAGGACCTGTATTTGATTCTGATAAGAAACTGGTGTTTGTGATGGGCACAACAGATCTCACAAACTTTGACACCATTTATGAACGGTATGCTAGGCCTGATGCAATAGCAGATGTTGCAGGATGTCCTGAGCCAATTAAAACTCCTATTTCTTGTGAGGCCATTGAAACCAAAACAGTTTATATCAACAGCATTGGAGAAGTGTATCCGTGTTGCTATCTTGGATTCAACCCTAAAACTTACGGGCACGGTAGTGCCAACTATCTCAATGTGGTCAACACACAACTGCGTCCGCTGATATCACGCAACAACGCATTGAAGTACACCATGGCTGAATGTTTAGAATGGTTTGATCAAGTTGAAAAGACCTGGGACAAACCCACGTATGCTGAAGGCAGATTGGTAGCATGTAACAACATGTGCGGGGGATGCAAATGAGTTATCAATTTACTATTCCCATACAAAACCAACACAGTTATAAATCAATACTGAGAAACAAAGATTTAAAATTAAAAATCAACAATCATTGCAATGCTCCATCAACTCAACTTGTGGTAGACTGGACTGGAGAATGCTTTGTGTGTTCATGCGAAGCTTGGTTGCCAATATCAGTGGGCAACATATCTGATTTTACTGACCTAAATCAAGTATGGGTTAGTCCGTCTGCTAAACTATTGCAACAAGACATAGATTCTGGAGAGTTCACTCACTGTGCTGTAGACCGGTGTGGTGTACTGGATAAATCTGTGCATCAACAGGACTATTATCTTTCAATCAACATAGATGAAAGCTGTAATCTACGATGCCCCAGTTGCAGACCATCTGCTGTGATGCTCAGCAGTGGCAGCGATTTTGATCGTAAACTAGCACAGGTCAACCACCTGGTGGACATGCTGGAAAAGTTTGAGCACCCGATACACATAGTAATGTCCGGAAATGGTGACCCATTGGCCAGCCACATCATGCGCCCGTTGATACATAGATTTGTACCCAAGAAAAATCAAACCATAAGACTGTTTACAAACGGGCTGTTGTTAGAAAAGCAATTGACTGATTCTCCTATTATTAACAACATCACACAGTATTTTATCAGTATAGATGCTGGGTCAGCTGAGGTGTACGAGCAAGTGAGGCTTGGCGGAACATTTACACAACTAATCAAGAACTTTGATTACTTGAGAACATTGTGTGATCAGACCAAGTCAGAAGTACTATTAAAATTTGTCCTGCAAAAAGACAACTACAACGACATGCAAAATTTTGTAGACCTGTGTTATCGCTATCAATTCCGAGGAGTTATCAATAGGTTAGAAGATTGGGGCACCTGGAGTAATTATACTGAACACGATGTAATTGGCAATGTTGATCATGAGCTTCATGCTGTTACTGTAAACAATCTACTGGCAATTTATAAACAACATGTAGACGTGCCCGATAGCACAATCAATTTCAATCCCAGCTTGATTGCTCTTTGTAAAGAAAGAATTCAATGAACGACTTAGACAACATATATCAAGAATTAGGAGAGCACATTTGTTTGTATCCATTCTTTGGGGCTTTTTATCAAACCAACAATGTCATTCCCATTGCTCAAGAAGGCATGCCCAACAGTGTGCGTCCTTGCAGTATTGTCATGGCCGATGACATGAACAAATGGAACATCACAAACGACAGTATACATGACACACGCAATGCACCAGTATGGAAACAAATGCGACAAGATTTTATTCAAGACAAGTTTCACGACATCTATGACTGCAGATCTTGTAGTTATAACGAAAAGTCTGGCGTGTCAAGCCCTAGGCAACAGAATAATAAATTTCTTGCACAGTTTTTGCAGTCAGACATTGTGTCAGAAGTTTACCAAATCATCAATGATGACTACAATGTGCATGACATTATTACCCTGGACTATTATCCCAGCAATTACTGCAACTATTCTTGTGTGATGTGTGCTGGTGGTGCATCTAGCAAGCGTCAAACATTTGAAGTGCAAGTGATGAAGAAACAAGAAAAAATTGTACTCAATGTGGCTGATCCAGACTTTTATTCAGTGCTGGACAAAGTACAATTGATCAACTTCACTGGCGGTGAAACTGCACTGCAAAGCCAAGTACATGAAATAATGGACTATCTAATAGAAAAAGATCTAGCCAAAAATATTCTCATTACACTTTTGACAAATGCTAGTAGCAGTGCATCTGCACTGGATGAAAAGTTTCGTAAGTTCAAACAGGTCATCTACAATGTCAGCATTGATGGCATTGGTGATGTAATTGAGTACCAACGTAGAGGTGCCAAATGGGCCAGCCTAAGTGTTAATGCCCTGGAACTGATGGATCATGAATACATCAGCACAGTTGTTAACTATGTGTTAACTGGTATAAATGTGTTCAGTGCCATGGACTTTATCAACTGGTGTTACGAGTCAGGGTTTGGTCCGCACAATCCTGAAGATGTAGCTGGTAGCTTTATCAACATCAGTCCTGTGTTTAGAGTTGATCACCTGGGTCAAGGTGCTGTTCCTCCTGAGCTACGTGAAATTGCACTGAGTAGGTTACGTGCAGGCCGAGAACGTTTTGCAAACACAACGGCCATATATGAAACTTACTATACCCAGTTGGTGGATCGTGTGATCAGTGTGATAGAATCAACACCATATGAACCTGCTTATCTGCCACAGTTCATTGAGCATATTCGACTTGAAGACACTGTGAGCAAAAAGAAGCTGACAGATGTTGTGCCCGAGTGGGCGCCTTATTTCCAGTCCTGATCAAGCCAGGGAAATAGTTCCTGCCATTGGGTTCCTCTGCGGCGATCAAGTTCAGTAACATAATCTTTTAATCCGTTAATCAACTCGATGTTGCGTGGCGCGGCAGCAATTTGTCGGCCAATGCCTTCCATGTGATGTTTGGCACTGCGTTCCATGTCAGTGTTTTCTCGCATGGCGGCAAGTATTTGTTCAAAGTCTTGTTCAAACACGCCTGCGCCAAAGATAGCAGGATCCATCCAATTTGGTGCCATCACAGTCATAAAGCTGTAGGCAATTTGCTTGTTGTCTGAACATCGATCATTCCAGTCATTCATTTTCTGAATCAACTCGGGCATGGTTTTTACAGTCAATGGATTGATGGCTGAATTGATACACTGTTGAATAAATGGCTTGTCCAGGCAATATTCAAAGTTTTCCTGCCACTCTGCCAAATCTAATCCCCAACGCACGTACTCCTGTTGCGGTCCCCAGGCATCCAGGCTTGAACTAATTTGCACACGTTTGAGCTTGCCTTGATCAACCATGCGACCCAGTCGGTCAATTGTGGATTGAAACTTCTTGGGAGTGACTTTTAAATTGGTAATGAAGTTAAATGTCAGTTCTGGATTGGGATGATTATCCCAAAAGTCTATACTGGCTTCCAGTTCCACTTGATGAAATGGCTCGCCACCAGCAATTTGATATTGTCTAATGTGTAGATATCTATCTTTATCGTGGAGATATTTCCAGAAATCAGCTAGCATCTTATCATAGTCTAGGTCTGGTTGTTTGGTGTCCCAGCCAAATGCCACGGTCTTGGGCTGGTTCTCGTACATGCCAAACCTTTTGTTTTCTTCTTCCCACTTTGAACTAAAATGACTACCACAGTACAAGCAACTCATGTTGCAGGTATTGTTAAAATACACTTCTAGTATGGTGGGTACAACTTCTGTTTGTGTGGGATCTTGAAGTAGCTCTCTTGGAGTACGGTCATGGTCATGTCCGGCATGCAGTTGATACTGCCGATCGCTCATGCCTCCTGCGGCTTCAATCTTTTCACAATACTGACATCCGCCCTGTGGCCAACCGCCTTGCAACATCAATTCACGTGCGGCAACTTTGTTAGGCAAGTTATGAAAACTGGAAAAATCTCCTGGGGGTATTGGTGCTTGATCTGTTCTATGACAACTGGAACTTGTGCCCTGGCGAAGAAACACTGTGGACCATGCCCATTTTAACAAACACCCTGTGTTGGTGTTAATTGGGAAAACTCTTTTATTGTCCATATTATGAACATACCTTTACATTGTATAACTCTTCAAAGCGTTCAGCATCTGCACGATCATTTACCATGGGTTCGCCTCGTATGTTTAGACTAGTATTGAGCAACATGGGACAACCTGTTGCCCGGTACCATGCTTCTAGCAGTTGTCTTATTCCAGAACCATCCGGTGGTACTGTTTGTACCCTACTAGTGTGGTCATAATGAATGATAGCAGGAAATATGTGAGGATGTATACAGCGAGCAACAACTTGCATATATCTACTGTTGGGGAATCTGCAAGGCATGTCAAAATAGTTATGAGCATGTTCTTCTAAAATAACAGGCGCAAATGGTCTGAATTGCTGTCGTCGTTTGATATCATTTACACGTGCCTTTATGTCTGCGCCACGGGGGTCTGCCAATAGTGATCTATTGCCCAGAGCCCTGGGCCCAAATTCGGCACGACCGCTGGCCACGCCCACAATTTTATCACGTAGCAGGACAGTGATAATATCATCCACAGGATAATCACCAGGGATATCATGGCCCAGATAGGCATTGGTCCAATGTATCTGTTTCCCATAAGCCAATGCTGCCGCGCCCAGGCTACTGCCAGCGTCGCTAGGACAAGGCATAATCCATATGTTATCAAAGAACTTTCCTAAATTTCTGTTGGCGCTACAGTTAAGAGCAACCCCACCCATGTACACCAAATTGCTGGACCATTTGAAGTCACGTGCTCTGCGCATCACACTCATGATTAGTTGTTCTGCAATGGCTTGTGTGCCAGCAGCAATATCAAATTCTTCTAGATCCTGCAGATATTTACTGTCAATGCCGGTGTGTAGATTGTCACAGAATCGTATTTGGTCAGAGTCTTTGACTAATTTTTGCATGCCCACAGCCGCTGTGGCATCACCATACGCTGCCATGCCCATTAGGATATATTCTTCGTCTAGTGGGCGTAGGCCAACACTGCTAGTAGCCGCAGAGTAGAATAGTCCAATTGAATGTGGATAATGCTGTGACCAAAGTTTTCGATACTTTGCCATGCCTTTTGAATCATATTCTGCTGCCCATATTGTTATTGTGTCAAACTCGCCTACTGCATCTATTACCACCACTGTGGCACGATCGTAGGATGAGGTTTGAAATCCTGCTGCCGCATGGCACAAGTGATGATTATGTGTACTTGTGGTAGGATGTGACAACATAGCCGCTGGGACCTGTTGCTGTAACACTTGATTCAGCGTGACTTTATCCCACTCCAGGCCCTGTCCTGCATACCACTGTCGCAGTTGTTTAAGCCAGGGACGCTCGTAATACGCAACATGATCTACACCATACACAAGTGCATCCTTAAGTAGATCTGGGTGTATATTGGCATCGTTCTTTTGTTTTGAATATCGTTCACTATGTCCGGCAAAAAGAATATAACCATTGTTAATCACAGTAGCGGCAGCATCGTGAAACCCTGCTGAAATTCCTAGTATTTTCATTTGTAGATAAATGGATCTCGTTTGCGCAGTTCTTTTAGCTTCTTGCGGTATCGAATTTCTAAACGAATTCTATTGTATAAGTTTTTGAGCCAGTTCATATTAAGGTCCTTTTGTGATACACCGTATCTGACGTTCACCAAAGTCAGCATCGCTCCAGTGATAGTTGTATATAGCACCGGCCTGGCTAGTTGTTATTTTATACACATCTAAATAGTCATTTAACATGGTCCAGATTGTGGCAGCATCGTCTGTACCAAATGTCTTGATCAAGTTCACTTGTGCCACTTGAGGGTGTCCTATAGTGAGTGCTTTGTTTTCAGGATCGAATCCATTGATCATCAGCCACTCCCGAAACTGTGCCAACTGTTTGATCTGCCAAGGGTAAGCGCCCGGATCTCGTGCCCACTCTATGTCAAAATCTCCTGCGGCTTCTGTTTGTGCTCTTAGTGTCGTTGTGGTTAATTCGTCTATGCGACTGTCTCTACCTTCATCGTGAAACACTTCCCAGTGGTGTTTGCCCACTGCTTTGTTCACACCCACATACACTCCGCCTAACTTGCGATTGATTGTTTCTATGCCAAACAGTTCATAGTCTTCAGGTTCTAGTTCAAATCGTGGCGCATTTAACCAGCACATGAGCTGACTGGGACGCACCCATTCTGGAGCATAGTGTGCCTTGCGCATGCTCAGCACTAGACTTTCATATTCGTGACACAGCAAATTTAACTGACGAATATGCCAACGTGTGGCGGCATCTGCACGAGTGTAAAATGGACTCATTGCACCCGACACTCCCTGTAGGTCTTCAAAGTAGCGGTGCAATTGATTTAGTTTTTTGTGTATGAGTTTGCCGCCTGGCAAGCCGTCACCCACTGCACCTGCTGTAATGGTGTTGATGGTATCAAAATGATCTGTAATTTGATAGCCCATGTCCGCGGCATTGATGGCCGCAATTGATCGATTGATTTGATCACATACGTACTCTGCTGTTCTAGGTCCTGCATGCCAGCCAAACCAACAGTAGTTCTTTTCTAAATGGAAATTCTTTTCCAGTAATTCATTTAATGCCGTTAACCAACGACGACTTAGGCTGTTATCTTCTACATCTATATACACCGGCAGCAGATCCCCTGTGTTAGTGTTTCTTAAAGTTATTTCAATTTGTTCCAATTTTGTTCCACCATTCTTTGACATCGGGTCTTTCACTCAATATTGTAGCCATGCTAGTGGGCGATGTACGTATGCTTTCTAATCGTAACACACGAGTTTTGCCTTTTATTAATTCTTGTTGATATATATTTGGCCACTGTTCTTCAAATGTTGGTCTAGACTGCAATTGCAACAGCATATCACGCATGACTTCAGTCTGACATTGTGGCAACAGATCCGTGATCCAGTTCATTAATAACGTCCTGGGCATTGCTAAAGGGCTCATAATGATCTCTGGAGTGAAGCTGAATATAAGTTTGGCCAATAGTTCTACATCGTATGATGCAGCCAACTGTTCCATGGCTAAAATTTCTGTCATGCCCGGCAGTGTGAGTGTGAAGTCTAGTCGCATTTGTCTCTTGTGGCGTTTTATAGCAATACCTTGTTCAAAGTTTCTGCAGAATTCTGCATAATTTAATCCTGTGCGTATGTACTCTCCTGTGGTGCCTGTACCATCTAGGCTGGCACAAATCTGCCAGTCGCGAATATGAGCAAGAATGTCTCGATAAAGATTCACTCCTTTGTAATCTACCCTGCTGAGATTGGTGTTATATCGTGCATACACACGTGGGCCGTCTCTCAGATCTACTATGCGTTTCATATACCGCCAATGCTGTTCAAACATCAAGGGCTCACCGCCTACCCAGTATATTTCTTCCACACGGTGTTGTTCCACAGCGTCACTAAACTCTTGTTCAATTTGCTGATCTTGAAATGCTGAAATTTCGTTTCTTATTTCAGGACGCATCCAGTTGTTCTTGGGATTGGCCCAATCCGTCATGTCATGTTGCTTTTGTTCTGTTTCCCAGGCACTTGATAACATGTCTCCGCAGGTTCTGCATTTAAAGTTGCAGAGATTACTGAAACGATAGTCCCAACTCACTGGCTGCATTGTGGTATAACCAGTTTCGTCAGTTGAACTGTACACTTCATCAATTTTGTGTTTGAACAGATGCGTAAAATAACTTCTGTACACATCAGTATTCAACAGTTTGTTATTGCATACTTCACACTCGGGCAAGGTTTCCCCAGCCAACATACGACGACGTACACTGCGCATGTGATCTCCATTCCAGTGTTCATCCAGTGTGATAGGCATGTATTTGCCTGTGCCGGCTGCGGTATCAATGTATTGTTTAAAACTCTGAGCAGGTTCCCTTGACGCACAGCATATTCTTCGTTCAGTTTGTGGACTCAGATAGGTGTGTGTCCAAGGTGCCATGCAAAATGTATCGACCTTTCTATCAGTCACAGATTGTGGAGTGACCTTGAAGATTTCTTGATAGTTTTTATTGTGTAATTGGTCCATGGTATCTATAAATTTCCAAAATGCAATATCTTTTTCTACATCATACTTGGTTGTTTTTACAATGTCTTCGTAAACAAAAATTTCTGGTGCCGTGTGGTTTGGGTATTTCATACAGTTTAATGCTGTTAAAAATTGTTGTTTTTCTGAATCTGGTGCACCAGCCACCTGCAAATACGGCGGATATGTCAACTGAGTGAAACTGATTTGTAAATTGTTATCTGTACAAAACTCCAACAGTTCTGGCAAGGCCAATAAACTGGTTCTACTGAATGCATGACATACAGCAACATATATTCCTGCCGCTTTAAGACGGTTTATGTTGCGTACTAATACAGACCAGTCAGATCCTTCTCTGACATAGTCATTTTTCTCGCCCACACCTTCAAGACTCACATTGATTGTTGTTTTAAACTGTTTCAGCAATGTTATCCAGTCTTCACTGAGCATGGTGAGATTGGTATTGATGTGTAGTTCAACGTTGCTAGGATTGATAACTGAACGTAACACTTGTTTGTATTCTGGGGTAATAAGTGGCTCGCCGCCGCTGAAGTGCAACATTTCCACATCAGTGGCCACATGATCTAATAGACGTTCAATTTTTTCTGGTTCACTCCAAGAGCCGTTATTGTAGTGAGTAAAGTGTATATTAATTTTTTTGAATGCTTTTTGATTCTTTTCGTACTCCTCTGCCCATAAGCTGCTTTTTTGTGGAGAACACATGATACATTTAATATTGCAATAGTTGCCAATGCCCATCATTAAAAACACAGGTTTGGGCAGCGGCTGTTGGATATTTTGATATTGAGCCCAATATTCATTCTGTCGTTGGCGGTAACTTAATATTCCTTGTTCTTCTTCTTTCCAACAACGATTGCAGCCTTCGTGTTTTCGGCCAGCAAGCATGTCTTGTCTAATTTCCGTTAATCCTGATTCCCACCAGGTATCAAACTCATGTACATGATATTGTTTACCGTGCCGATGATTGTACGCACAACATGGTAACAGTTGGTCCGTTGTGTCCATTAGACCATGCATAAATGGCAAAACACACAAGGGTTTGTTTAAAGAATTACTCATTGTATATTATACTGGTAATTTAGTATTTTTGCAAGTTCAGGAGAAGAATCCCACAGATGAGTTGATCTAAGTTGATCAATATGCTTCATGTATGCCAGAGTGTCTAGTATGTCATTTTTACTGTTTCCTTGCCGCATAAAATTGATCACAACAGAAATTTCATTATGATTGGCAGTTTGATTAGCAGTGATCAAATGAGTTATTATTTGATCTTTGATTGTCTGAGGTAAATTAGCAATGCTCAACATTGGATTGTAATGCAAAAAATTTATGTGTACAAAATCAAGAGATTGTGTTTGTAAACAATCTAGTATTTCTACTAGATATAACACATTATATATGCTTACAGTACAGCCTGCTTCTAGTTCAATATTACCATGCCTTGCTCGCAGTTGTCTAAACTTTTCCAAGTTGCTTAATATCACGTCCCAATTTCCGTTGGATCTTTGATATTCATATCTAGCCCCAATGTCATCAAGGCTCAGAGCAATTTTTACTGTTTGAAAATCTTTCCAAATATCCTCAGCTTGCTCGGGATACACTGTGCCATTTGAGTTGTAATATATTTCAGTATCGTGTGAGTGGCCGTTAACAACCATATTACGCAACATTTCAAAATGCTCTTCGATCAAGAAAGGCTCACCGCCTGATATATCAAATTTTTTAATTTGCCCCAGTACTTTTTCTAATTCGTCCCAAAACACAGCACTTTCCCTGGGCCATGCACCCTGACGAAGCATTTTGTATTCATTCATGTTCTTTTTGTCATGAATAATTGGAAAGCCTTTGACATTATGTGACGGCAAACTTGCTAGACTTTCGGAGGCAATTTGACTACTGCTAAAAGATCCGCATATACGACATTTTAAATTACATATATTGCCCAATTTCAGATCAACATATTTTAACGGAATAGGGTTTGTGGTCCAGGTCTGTTCGCTAACTTGTCTAGCAAGAATAGATTCCAAGGTTTGTAATCGTTTGCTCTTGTGTCCAGCAACTTCAACATTCCAACAACTGCCACATGTTGGGGGGCGTTTGTTGTCCAGGAATTGTTGTCGCAGATCCTTCATGTACTGACTATTTTGAATTTGATCAAATGTGCTTGAGTGGAGATCAAAAGAAATACCATTGTCATCAATGATTTCCTCACGTGCAAGACAACAAGGTCTAACAGTACCTATAGGAGTGGTTTCAATGCCAAACCAGGGAATGATGCAAAAATTTTCAGTTGGTGGTGTCATAATGATTCAGCATACTCCATAATAGGATTAATTATTTCTTTAACAAAACGATCTTGTACTAGTTTTTGATCAAAGAAACGATTGTGATTGTGTGCGAGCTTTTGGTGTGTTATGGCATCATAGGGCACACACGCATAGCGTTTAACTGCATCTGTTACTGCTAATAATCTAGGGTAATAGTCTGTTATGGTATCATATGTTTCGTCAAACAGGTTGTTAAACGTTTCAAATCCTTGTGTACGCAGGTAATTTAATACACCTGCTTGTGCCATCACAACATACGGGTGATAAAACGCCATGGGTTTAAATGTCTTTTCCGTGATAAACATTTCAGGGTTGTCAGTCTGACTCTCGGCCACTATGCTGAAATGTGTGCGATCATACCAGGCAGGATTAAAATGTCTCTGATAGTCTGGATGGTCTTGTGGTAAATCGTCGGGCAATTGACGACCGTGTGCATTAAAACTCCAGATAAGATTGTCCAGGACACTGCTTAGTTCAATCACAAGATCACGACGATGTCCACGGCCAATGCGCATGGGCATGAGAGCCAGACGGTCATATGTTTTATTTGGGCAGTATTGATCCAATCCTGATTCAGAGTACATCATGGATTCGTTGTACCAGAACCAATTGGTGTTTTGCATCACATGGTAACCCAGGTCATCACTGGGAAAATGAGTGTCTATAAAATTTGGTATTTCCCACATGTTGTCCACTAGTACTTTATATCCGTCTCTGAGATAAGATACGTACCAATAATTAGGATCAACACGATGTAACTTGAATGAGTCTACGACCAACACATGATCTCTGCTGTACATGGTATTTGGCTGCCAAGCGACAATATCAAAATGTTTCCGTAACTGTGTCTGCACATGACTGTGAGAAAACGAATTACGATCATTGTTGTGCAACAGCAATTTAAGTGGCATACTTATAGTTAATTAACTCGGCAAATTCTGGTTGTATCTGCGCCATGTCTTGTGAACGTTTTCGATCTAGATCACGCACACGCATCTTCAAGATGTTGCCGTCTGTCGAAGCGCCACGATTCATAAACTCAATGATGTTGTTAATTTCACCGCGAAAACGTTCGGGAAACTGTGCAGATTGTAAGTGTGCAGTAATTCCTGCTTTGGCTTCATCGGGCAAGGTTGCAATAGAGAAGTACCAGGCGTCGTGCATCATATTCCAGTACACAAAATCAAATGCCTGCTGATCAATCCAGGCAGCAACCTGTTCTAAGTAACGCACATTGAATACATTTACTGTGGTACAGCATTGTAATTCAATATTGGTGCTTTGTGCCTTTAGTTCTGCAAAACGGCTCACGTTTTGTTCAACCTCGGTCCATACAGCATTACTGCGTTGGTATTCAAAACGTTCGCCTACATCATCTATTGACAATGCAATCTCAACCAGTTTAAAATGACGCCAAATTTCAGGTGCGTTCTCGGGCCAGTGTGTGCCATTTGTGTTGTAGTGTATTTCTACATTGTGCGCAATGCCACGGTCTACAAGTCCTTGCAACATATCAAAGTGCTCTTGAATCATAAAGGGTTCACCGCCTGTGAATTCAATGTAACGAATATCAGTCAACACTGATTCAATTTGTTGCCAGAACTTCTGATTTTCCCGAGGCCAGGCTCCTGCACGTAACATCTGATAAGGCAAGCTGGCTTTTTTCTCCTCATTGGAGTGCATTTGATTTAGTTCTTCTGTGGCAAACTGTGAACTGCTCCATGATCCGCATATGCGGCATTTCAAATTACAAATGTTGCCCAGCTTGAGATCTAAGAACATCAAGGGTTTGGCATCTGTTGTCCATTCTTGATCAGGCAACATGTGTTTGAGCCTGTTGAGTGTGTGCATGCGTTTGCTGGTTCTACCTGAACGTTCTTCGTTGAAACATTTACGACATGTCTGCGGCTTTTCACCATCAAGGAACTGCTGTCGCAAACTACGCATATGAGATGAATTTTGAATTTCAGAGAAGTTGGCTGTGAGTAGCTCAAACTTGTTGCCTGCATCGTCGACAATTTCATCATCAGCCAAACAACAGGGACGTACTGTACCAATGGGGCTGGCTTCTAAGCTGATCCAAGGTAGTACGCAGAATTTATCGTGAGGGATATTCATTTTAATGCCTTTAATTCTGGAATAATGTCTAGGATGTTTTCTTGTCGTACGTCATCTAATGCCTCAGTCTTACTCCAGAATGCAGGAATCAGTGATGAATTATCTTTGCTCATCAGGTAGTTGATTGCTGACTCAAATCCCACTGTGGCTCTTTGCAAGGGATCTTGCGGACGCAACCATTCAAGATGTTGTTCAAACTTTTGTTTGATCTGTTGCTTGTATTCAGGAGTAGCAATGTCTATTCTATATTCAACAGGATCCTGCAAGATGTTTACATTTAGATCCTGCGGTTTTAACAGGCCTTTTTCCACCCAGTCTCTATGGAAGTCAGTCAAGTGCATGGCATTCATAATGCTAAGTGTAGGGCTAATGTAAAAGTCCACCTCAGGACAGATGCGCAACATGTCTCTACGATTTTGTTCCACCACTGCCCAGTCGGTGCCTTTGCGCATGTATTCGCCACGTGTGCCTGAATCGTCTAGACTTGCTCCAACTGCTACTGAGTTAAACTGTTTCCAATATTCAAATACACTTTTGCCCTTTAAGTCAGTGTGTGTAAAGTTTGTGTTATATGTCAATCTTACATCAAATTTCTTGCGCTTTACTAATTCGTCTAGAATACGATAGTGTTCTTCCATTAACAAAGGTTCACCCCCAGCAAAATAGATCTGCTCTACATAGTCCAGGTGTGGTTCTAGTTGTTCCCACATGTCTGTTTCTGTACGGCCAGCATAGTTTAATACCGAGTTCTTTTCTTTCCAGGATTGATCAAGTGTTAGCTTGGCTTGATCTTGATACCACTGTGAGCTAAAGACATGTCCGCAACTACGGCATTTTAAATTGCACAGGTTACTAAAGCGAACATCCCAATAAGTTAATTCAAACTGATCAAAATGTCCATCTTCATGAGTTTTGTTGACCCGATCTATATGATGTCCGTGATGTTTGTTTGCTGACTGGCGGCCTGAGAAAAATCCAGAGTTTTCTTGTTCGTAACATCGCCCGCAGGCCGCATTGGGTGTTTCACTCAGCATGTCTGTGCGTAATTTGCGCAGTTGATCACTGTTCCATATCTGTTTCATGGTGTGAGTGCGGCAATTGCCTACTTGTCCTGCTCCTGCTTTGGCATGACAACAGGGAAATGCTTGTCCAGTTGGCCAGGCATGTAAATGAATCCAGGGATACATGCAGAACGTTTTAGATTGTGTCAACAAATATTTTTCTCTGTCTGACAATTCATCTAAACTGATCTTGAGTGGATTTGCGCTGCCGTATTGATATGTTTCTTTGATACTGTGCGGATGCTTTTCTAAATCAATTCTCTCAAATTCTCCAGCAATTGAATACCATGTGATTGGCACAGGATCTGAACTCAGTTGTTGGGCTACAGCGGCAGCGTCTTCTGTAGCAGTGGTACTGAGTACTACCACAAAATAGTTGCTGATATCAATATTGTTCAAAATCAATTGAAGATTTTTTGTAATTAATCCTGCCTGATCATTGTTCTTTACATAGTAATCTTTGGTGTGTACAAACACAATACGTTGGTCATCCTGATAAGTGTCTTGATATAACTCGCGGCAACGTTGCGTTAGCTCGGCTAAACTTGATTCATAATCACTGGACCAAGTAGACAAATCTACCACTTCCAGTACAGTGTGCATGCCACGCAGTTCTGCGAGCTTGGCGTCAACGTTCATCATAATAAGTTAAACCATTCTTTTAAGTTGGGAAATACATCGACAAACCTTTTGTTTCTGCGTTGGTCGTATTGCGAATAAAACTGTTTGAAATCATTGTGTAGCTTAGGCATTTCAAATGTGTCTGAATGCGGAGTTTTAACTATGTCTAAATAATCAATCAAGCGTTGTGTATGATTTATTTCGTGTTCGTGCAACAAGGGATTGGTTTGATTGACAGCAAGCCAAGTTTCTAGTGTCACACGGAATTGGTCCCGCAGTTTAACTGGCATCACAAGTGCAGATTGAAAACTGGGAAAGCGTAAGATATTTAACGTAAAGTTCACACGGTCACGACCGTGTGTGCGTTTTATTTCCAGCAATTGATCTAACAGTGCAGGCAGTGTTGGCAAGCATAATGCATTGATTGTACACATCACATGCACTGCTTTTACTGTGTTACTCTGCAACAACAAGTCGACATTTGAGAGCCATTGTGCATAGTTCAGACCATCACGTATATACTCTGCTGATACACCCGTGGCTTCCATACTGGTGTACAGTTCCACATGCGGCAGTGGCCGAATAGCTTCAATGAACTCTTGCAGTTTTTCAGTTTCAAAACTAAGATTTGAGTTAATGGCTAGTTTTGTGCTTGACTTGCCTTGATTCAGTTTAAACCAGTCAATCAACTTCCAGGTGTAACCACTCATTAGCGGCTCTCCGCCTGTGATTCTTAGTTCTTGTAAGGTTCTATGGAGGTCTTTTTCCCACCATTCAAAGAAGGCGTTGACGTAAGGATTATCCTCACCGAATTTATAAAGTTGAGCACTATTATGCTCATGAGTAAAGTGGTTGCGACCATCTGACTCCAGCTTGATATAAGGTCCATGTCGCTTGATATCATTGACCCAGGTGCTTGAAAATGCAGGATTACAATAACTGCAAGCAAGCTGGCAAGTGCGATCAAAAGCAATTTCCAAGGTGCGTAGGTTGACATCTTCATGTACAGGTGTGGTAAATGCTTCATTTAATGCTTCTATAGGATATATTCGTGATTTGTACACACGGTCGCTAATGGCGTTGCGGCCCATGTCTTCAATCTTCCAGCAGTACTCACAGCCTGCTGGACGTTCGCCTGCTAGCATTTTTGCACGATCATCACGTTTTTGTCGAGTATTGTGCAAGGCAGCAGGATTAATGATTACTTCTTTTTCAGTCACATGATGTGCTGGAGGATGGTGACAACTTGTGGTTTGTCCCGATCCCAGCCATATGGTAGCATTGTACCACTTGGCGGCACAAAAGCTAGCTGACTTGGTATCAAGATGTTGTTGACGGAATTCTAGATCGTTCATTTAAAAATTGCTCTAACTGTTGTGGGAGCAGAGCACGTTGTTGCTGGTTGTACTCCACAAGATGTTGCTGATTGTATTTACAGATGTCGCGGCTGACCTCCCAGAAATATTCAGAGTCACCCTTCACAAGATAACGTACTGTTTCTATTATACGCTTGATCCTGGCATGCGGGCAATCAATTTGGTCGTACGATTCATCTATGATACTGTCAAATGTTTGAAAGCCAGCATTGCGTAAGTCTCGAAGATAACCATAATTGGCAGCAACCACAAATGGATGTGCCATTAAAATAGGTTTGTAGATCTTTTCTGTTCTAAATGAGTGCGGATAATCAAATATGGTTTCTGTTACTAGACTAAACCAGGTGTCGGTATAACACCGTGGATTAACCACAGCATCTCCCCAGGTGTTGCCAAATAGTTCATGCTTGACAAAGCCCGTGGTACTCATAGTAGTTAATTGTGTCACAGCACGTTCTATTTCATACTCGGGCGGCAGTAATCTTATGGGCTCCTGTTTGTCTGGCTCGAGCTTGGATGTAAATTCCATTTCTACTGTGCTACCTAGATTAGACCACAGTGCATGATTCAACAGTTTGTGCTGACGAAGACCATCAATTAAACATTTACGATGCGGGCGTAAACGCCCATTTAAAAACAAAAAATTATAGGGTCGTTGATCTGAGTACTCCCATAACGCTTGTATCTGCGCCGCTCTGTTTTCCTGGTATTCCACAATGTTTGAAAAGTAACAATCCGTACTGAAATGATTCCACCCTGGTTCCAGGTCTCCGGATGTCATTAACAGTATGCGACCATCACGCACATAGTCTGCAATGCGCAACCGCCGTAGTTGTAGCAACACTGTTTCGCTGCCTTCTGCTGGATTGCAAAACACAATGCGTCCAGGATGTTCTGTGGCCCAGGTGGTTATTGCTGTCCAGTTGTCTTTTAAAAGTAGCCGGCCAACAATGTAGATGTTTTCAGGATTTAAATCAGGCAGTTGCCAAAACGATTCATCTGCATAGGGCTTGAGCAAGTCCCACACTTCTGACCATTCGTCAACAACAATCTTATGTGTTCCTAGCATGATACTCACATTCTGCCCACCAGGATCTCATGACCGGGAAAGCAATTAAAAAGTCTGTGCCACGACGTTGATCGTGTTCGTTAAAAAATCTGTAAAAATCTGCCTTGGCCACTGTGTTATCTTTTAGCTGTCCTTCACGCATCCAAGCAATGTCTCGCTCTAGTCGTTGTACTTCATAGTCTTTGAATCCGTGTAAAGGATCAGACTCTGTGACCATGTTGGCCAGCATGAAGTCTCTTGCTCGTTCTAGTTGTACAGCATAGCTTTCGGGCAAAAGTTGTAAACTCTGCCAAGCCGGTTCGCGTAGCACAGGAGTATCAAACCACACACGTTGATATGTAGTTGAATGCTTTTTACGTAATTCTAGTATCCATTCCAGTAAAGCTGGTAATCCAGTCACGGTGAGATTGTTCATGGTGATGATAAATGTCAAGCTATTACGATGTGGTATTTCATGCAAAAATCTTTCAACATTGCGAGCCATTCGTGCATAGTCTAATCCATGCCTTAGATACTCAGCTTGCAATGGAACTCCAGAATCTAGACTAACATACTGCATGAAGTGTTCAATGCGTGGTGTGCATAATTTCTTTGCGTAGTCCATGTATTTTTCAAACAATGCGTCCTCTACTGAAAAGTTTGAAGTTACATTTAAATGCAGTTGAGGGTTGTCGTGTTCTAGAACATAATCAAAAACTCTATAGGTGTTTCGATCCATCAATGGCTCACCGCCTGTCATTCGAAAGTGTACCAACTGTGGGTACAAAGTAGGCCACCATTCCCAGAATGCGTCAACATATGGATTAGTTTCTCTAGCAGGAATAGGTTTGCGGTTTCCTACAAAGTGTTCGGGTGCATTGTGTGGTTTTGATGTGGGATAAGCACCTAGGCGTTCTATTTCATCACCCCAACTTGAGCTAAATTGTGGACTACAATAACTACACTTTAGATTACAAGCATGATTAAAATTCACCTCCACATAACTAGGCACAACATCATCTTCCTGTCCCGAGGAGTTCTTTATGCGTTCAAGGTCCACGGCTGCCCAGGGTTCTCCTGATCTATAATGCCGATCACTCAGCTTGTCCAGGTTTTCCATGTTCCAGCAATACTGACACTCTGTGGGCTTTTTGCCTTGCAACATCATCAAACGTTGTTGTTTTTTATGTGCAGTATTGTGTAGGCCACCAGGACGAGATAGATCATCTGCGGTGATCTGATGCAAGGGCGGGTGATAACAGCTATTGTTCAGTCCTGTAGGCAAGTGAAAACTAACCTGTTTCCATTTTGCCAAGCACAGTGCAGGACCAAGATCCTGCTTCATTTGCTCCGCTGATGTCATAAATCGGCTTTGATCACCTTTGCTCATTACCAACCTTCTTGACGGCGTATCACATCAATTTCCCTGACCATGGCACCTTGGTTGTGCCAATTGCTACGATAGTGACGTTTAAAAAATGCGCTTTGTTCTTGCTCTAGTATGGCCATAGGTAGATCCAACTGCGTACCTAGATCAACGCCAAGTTGATTACTGATCAGTCTTGGCTGACTGTCTTTGACTGTGGCCCATAATTCTTCTAGAGCATCAAACCATTGTACTTGACGATGATCCCAGTTTGTGAGCATGGTCATGTAGGTGCCTTGTCGTGCACCTGCTACAGCCCATTCGCCGTACTCAACATCTGTGCCCACGTTGTGCCAGATGGTCAAGTTCTCTAGGTTCTTCCGGTGTGCTTGTTCTTTGAATGCTTCTACTGTGGGTTTGGCGCCTTTGTTCAGGCACATCTTTACACCTTCACGAAAGCCCGCCCGCCAGGCGTGGAACGCATCTCCATTGGGATATGTTGTAGAGTAGCAGTCATACATGGGCCAGTATAACGGATCAAAACAAAACTCTACTTCAGTTTCTGTGCGACCGTCTGTGGCTTCGTGTGTGCGCATGTTGTTCACAAACGTTCTAGTCCAGGAACTCAGGCCGCCGTTGCCGTACATGAGTCCATTGATGTGATTACGTGCTCTCCAACGGAACACAGCTTGTTCATAATCTGCTGTGGCAAATGTTATGGTTTGATTGAAGAACTCTGGATCGGGCATGTTGTCGCCGTCGATCAATATGAACCGCTCTGTGTCGCTAGCGGCAGCGGCAGCCTTGTGTGCGGCGTCTGATCCTTTGACTCCATCCACACGCTTGGCCCAGGGTACCATGTTGCGTATCTTTACCCAGAATTCTTCTTTCTGCGGTTCATCATAAGTCAAGTAAATGCAGTCTAGGTCTGCTACATCAATTTGGTTTAAGGCCATGTCTTTGTTTGCTCCATCTTTGGTGTTCTTGTGTTTCGGGTACCACTATGCACACATCATCGGGGTGGCAAGGTATACCCGTATCGCCAGGGTATAATTTAACAGTGGTGGTGTTGACGATTTCAAACAGTTTGCCATCCTGCACCACAACATTGGTTGCACTACGAGTAAATGCATCTGCGTCAATAGTCAAGTATGTACCTGGAACATCTTCCATGCTATAGAATAAGGGCTCGCCTTGTTCGTTGTAATATAGTCGATAGAACACAGGTTTGGGCTCGGGCATGTCTCTTAGAGCTTGCCAAAATTCTTCATCTGTCATGTGTCCACTCCTTGACCCTGTAATGTAAGGCTCCCCACTGCGCAATGGTGTTTATTCTAGTCATGTAGTTTTTGTACTCAAGCACAAACTCGTTTAACCATGCTTCAGTTTGGCTGCCTGCATGGTGCCGTTTCATATGTATGATCTGCGGATAACTAGCAAATGGCATAGTACAAAGTTCTGAGCCAATGATGTTGGCTGCCATGGCATACACCAGATCAGTTGAGGGCACATCTTCGGGAAACTTTATGAGTTTGCGATAGTCTGCCCAGTTTTCAAAGATAGTGCGTACAGTATCAAAGAACTCCTTGGCTGTTTGGCTTAGTCTCCAGTAGGTGATGGCATTGTATACATCCGGTAATGAGTTGGCATCAAATACTTTTCTATAGTGTCTGCTCACTGCACGTTGGTCTCGCCAATCCCTGCAGCCAGTTGACACAACAACATCACGGTTGCGCAACATGGTCCACCAATGATCAATAGGACTGGTGATCATCATGTCTGCTTCCAGCTTGATTGTTTCACGAAACGGTGTTGCTCGAAACACTTGCCAGTCATTGGCCCAGGGATTGTCTAAGTTGATAGGAAACGGAAACTCACGCACATAGTCAAACAGCGACAGATTGCTGGCATCTGTAGCATTGGTTAGTAAGCAAATTTGCGCATCAGGGTGCCAATACTTTATTGTTTTAGCCAGTGTTTCAGCACAGCCTACATAGTTGGTACTGGCGGTGTTAATTGCTACTATCAAGTAGCCTTGTTCGGCGATCGGTTTCAACGATGTCTCCTAGATGTTTTTTGCCCATGGCGTGAAAGTCCAAGCCTTCAAAGCTCATGTGCTTGAGTTTTTGATCACTGTCTGTATATGTTATTATATACGAATCTGTGTCAATCCATCTCATTAATTGTGTGTTGGGCATGACGCTGGCCAGTGCCCAGGGTATTTCATCCACTTTCATTGTGTGTCCGCTTACAATGCCCAGGGCAATGCTCAGTGCAAAATCGTTGCGGTATGTGGCACGATCAATATTGTAAAGATCTCTGTAGTGCTGCCAGTTGTCGCGCACCATTTGCATTGAATCAAAAATGTATTGTGCTGTGTTACTCTTACGAAACATCATCACTGTGGCCCACCACATGGGCATGTCATAGTTACCAAATGTGTTTAGGCCACGCATGTCAGTTTGTCCTGCTAGGTCAAATGCTAGCCTATGACACAGGAAGTCTTGATTGGCATTTAACAAACGTTTTAGATTGTTACTGGCTACAACATAGTCTGCATCCAGCACAATGGTTTGATCGTAGGGTGTCAAGCGGTATGCGTCAACACGCCCGGCATTGTGCCAGGTCACAGTGCTGTTGTAGTCTTCAAAGTATCGTGTGCCACCTGACTCAGCGTCAGCCCGTATCACATGATCAAATGCTGTGCCTGTATATTCTGTATTGGTAACCACACTTGTAGGCAAGTTCAAATGACGACGAATATTGCCAGCACTCCATTCAGCCATAGCAAGGTAGTCTGTTTCTTCATTGTTGAAGGCAAATATCAGAACACCCTGGGTCATCGTTGTTTTCTAAGTTCTTCGTGCTCGGCAAGCCAGCCATTCATTTGCTCTTGCCAACGTTGTTGTGCTGCCAATTCGAGCTCTCTGACATCAACTCGTACTGGAGTTTCATACAAATCCAATAGCACTGCTGATTCATCTGGGCATGTTGCTAATACGGTCAACAGTTTAGGTCCTGCTTGCCACATGCCTCCGGCCAAGGCAAACAACATACGAGCTTCGTATTTTTCTTTGAGTACACGTTTTGCGGCAACGTGATCAAACCGTGCTCGTGCATGAGCAATCAAGTCATCAGTATCCATAGTGATAGTATACGCTGGTTTTAGGTAAAAGTAAAGGGCCCTTGGGCCCTTTTGGTGAAGTACAGAGCTATTAAGTTGTTGTGGCTGCCACCGAAGGTGTTCCCCAGGCAGCGGTTGTTAGGTATGTTGAGCTTGGTGGAAAATAGGTCACAATAGTTGTTGGGGCTGTGCCTGGTGTTGCACCACTTGAGGCTGTGCCACCAGTAATTGGATCGCTGTCAGTGTTCTGCCAAAGTGTTGTGATTACCAGTGTATCAGAACCTGCACCCTTGGCAATTGAATGTTGTATAAAATTAGCAGTGTATGGAGCAGTGTCAGCAAACTGTTTGTAAACGATAGTTGCACCTGCACCAGCTGTTAAGTCGTACCAACCAGTTGTGGTTGCCAGTGTAGTTGGAGTACCTGTGCCGCCAACTTTGGTTGTTCCTGTATAGCTTGATCCGGCGATTGTTTGGGTTGCTGTACCGCCCGTAATATAAATGTCACCACACAATGTGTTGGCTAGATCATTCCATTCTGGATCGCCGGTGTTACCAGTTGATGTTTTGCTCACGTCAATTTTAACACGGCCGCCTGCGTTGAAGAAATAACGTGCGGCATCTGCTGATGCAAATGTCACTGTGTTAGTAAATGTAATTGTCCAGCTTGCACCAGATGTAGTAGCTGTTTTGGAATTGGTACCGGTCCATCCAGTAAACTGTGTGCCATTGGCCACTGCGTTTCCGCGGTTGGTAGTACAGTTTGTTAGGTCAGTACTTAGTGCCGCAAAAATGCTGATAAGATTACCAGCAGTTGGTGCGGCTCTGGCAGTGATTGTTGTGCCTTGATGACTGGCAATTGAACTAATAGTGTTGACCAAACTAGCCCACTGAGTGGCAGTAACAGTATTTGTAGCAGCCACAGTACCCAGTGCTGACTGCCCGTATCCTCTGTCTGTGCTACCAGTTGCCCAGACGCCGTTGGCGTTGGCACCGCCTGTGTCATTGGCAAAACCATTATAGTCTACCGCTTGTATTAGTCCACCTGCTGAATATGTCATTTTCTTATCCTAATTAATTTATGCTTACAATGGCTTCAACCGTGCCTAGATCATCTGTTGTTTTGTCCACTAATGATCTTCCGATCACGTTAAATGGGGTTGGTTCACCGGCTAGTGCGGCACGGGCAATACCATTGCCTGCACTGACCAATCGATCGCCTTTGGTAACTTGTCCTACAACCTTGACCGGTACACGCCCAGTCATTGCAACTGGCGGGTGTGTATCGTTTTGGCCGGCACCACCATTCATGGTAAATGCTGGTCTTGTACTTATCACTCCAAACACATTTTCGCTTAAATCTGTGCGAGATCTAGTGATTTCTTTGGCTCCACCCAGTTCAACCACAGTTCCTGGATCCATAACTTCATCTGCTTCAAATCGTTCTGCAACGTCAGCGTATAATGCTGTGGTAGCTGTGGCAAACACCTGATTAAAATAATTACTTTCAGATCCAATATTGCCCACAGCATTTGATCCAGATTTGGCAACACTAGGGGTTGTTAATCCTGTAAGCACAACACCTGATCCAGACACCACCATCACATTTGATGTTCCGCCAATGTTGAAGTTGATGTTACCACCTGATGCGCCAACGTTGGCTTCTGAGGTACCGTTCTGAATCTTTGTTACAGAAACGGCAGAACTAATACCTGTCAGTGCAGAACCGTTACCAATAAAGTACACAGCATCAACGTTACCAGAACTTGTGATATTACCTGTAGAACTGATCAGCCCAGTTGTGCGTAGATTGCCACCCTGAACGTTGGCCGTTGCGCTCATGTTAGTACCTTGTACCAATGCACCCGAAATAACGTTGCCACCGGTAACGTTACCTGTAGCTGTGACCAAACCTACTGTGCGTAGATTGCCGCCGTCAACGTTGCCTGAGGAACTGATGCTGGCTGATTGAAACGAGCCTGCAGTGATAATGTTACCACCGGTGATATTTCCTGTAGCAGTGATAGTACCACCTGTGCCTAAGTTTCCACCAACGATTGTGCCAGTGACCACCGCAGTACCGCCGGACAGCAGGTTACCGCCAGTGATATTGCCTGTTCCAGTCAAGTAGCCGGCAATGTTAGCACCAGTTGATGTTACAGTGACAGAAGTTGCACCACCAGCACTTAGTGTTAAATTGCCAGTGTTGGTCACATTGCCAGCTAATGTGCTAGAAGCACTCTTGGTAACTGTGATACCTGGATAGATTGTTGGAAAATTTGTGTTTGTAGGAGCAGCAGGAGTGAATGCACTGTCAACACTTACAATAGCAATTTGTTGATTGTTTACAAACAGGCTGGTAATAAAGTGCGGAGAACCTCCAGCATCATTTACTGTGCCTGGAATGGCACCAGCGGTACCTTCGCTACTGGTATAAGCAGGACCAACCACAATAAAACTTGAACCAGTGTATACTTTTAACTGTTGGTTTGTGGTGTCGTACCACAAGTCGCCAGTGACGTTTGATGTGGGTGCTGTACTGCTGGCGGTGGCAGCACTAATAGTTTTAAAGATAGTACCGTTATAAACTTTGAGTAAATTATTGGTTTTATCCCACCAAAGTTGTCCTGTTAATGGAGCACTAGGTGCTGTGGTGTTTGATCCATTTTCTAGCAAGTGGATAAAGTTCTCGTCTAAAAACTCACCATAGCCAGCATAGTTCTTACCTACCAGCGTCATGCTACTAGATGAATTGATCGTGCCGTCTGCTATTGTTGCAAAAACTGCACCATCAGTAAGATTAATTGTATATGCCATGTCAGTTACCTGTTCCTGTTATCAATATTTATACAGCATTGATATTGCTTAATGTCTGTATGCGCAATGTATAGTCAATTTGAATCTGTCGATTCAAACTCTTTTGCACTGGATGGAAGATCACATGTGTAATTAAACGCAGGTTATCTGCACTTCCGTTCCAGGCTTTTAACCCTAATTCATCAAACACATATTCACCATTGTAATTTGTGCTATTATCAAATGCCTGTTGTTCGGGCGGCTCGCCGTAATCCAGCAAACAACTTACCAAAATGTCTGTATAAACATTGCCTGACGTATGTAGCACTGTCATTTTGTTATTTTCTGGGTCTGTGTCTGCTGCTGAGTTATCGTTGACCACTTTGGCATAGGTTTGATTGTACAAGTCAGCATTTTGACCTGTGGTGTTTGGGGGCAAGTATGTGATAACGCCAGTGGGGTCTACACTAGAACCGCCATTACCAAACGCCATTTGATAGATATATCCTGTATTACGATCTGCCAGAGTTTGTGCCATGGCAATTGAAATATTTTCATAATGAATAGCATTATGATCATCGTAAAAAATTTCACCGTTTTTTGGGTCATGTATTTTCACGTGCCCTGTGATCTTAGCAAGTCCAGTTATTATCATCCTCGTCCCTCCACAATGGTTTTTTGTGTTACTGGATCACTAATTCTGAAATGTGCCTGTACACTGATTGTGCCCATCTCGTTTGGACGGCGTGGGCGTTCCTGCTGTGGGACAGTAACTACGGGCTTGTTTGGCGTTGTGTTTGACATGGTCTTTTATTTATGCGTGTTATAAACCACGCAAGAACCTTGCGGCTTGTGTGGCAGTTTCTTGAAGCGCAACACCGTCAGAAACAGTACTTATTGTGCCGGTTCCAGTGCCTGGTCCAGTAGCAATAAACAATATTCCCAGGGAGTTTTCTGGCGCACCAATTATAGTGAAATCTGTATTTCCTAACGCATTAATAAAGTAGCTATTGCCAGCAATTGCTGTGGTTACTGCACTTACAGCACCATTATTGTACCAGAAATATCCACGACGTTGTGCAATAGTAACAGCAGACCCTGCAGCCGGAGCCAATAGCGGATTATACGGATCATTGTCAGTGATAAACTCTACTCCAATTGTATAAGGGTTACCAGGTACCAATGGATCTACAGTGAAGATAGTGTAACGATATTGGCTAGGTGTACCAACTTCTGTTATGGGATACTGACGGATGCCGCCCACATAAACTTCAATGCTGTGATCAATGTATACAGTGCTAGAATCATTAGGATCCACAATAGGTAGATAAATGCTAGGAGCATAGAATATAGTTGTTGATCCGTCTGCTAACGTGTCATCTTTGATGATGCGATCTTGATATTCTTCTCCTAACAAATTGCCACGGCCCATGTCATATACTGGAACACCAACAATGTGGGTAGCGGCTCCAGTACCAGCAGTACCTCTCATGAGTCCTGAAATGGTATTCATAGCAGTATTACGATTACGATACATAATACGCTCGCCGCCAATGGTGCATACACCAAATATCCCGTTTATTAAATCAGGTTCTGTCAGGCGGGTTGCATCACGCACATATGCAATGTCAGCGGTTGAAGACATGCTTTGTACTAACTCTGTGGTTGTGTTGTCTGTAATTCTATAAGTTGCCTGTACTCCGCGCATGTCTTGGAACACACGGAAAGCCATGGCTTCCGGAACAATACTATTGGTAAACTGTTGTATTACTGCAATATCACTAGGAGCAATTGCGCCGCCAGCAAAAATTACATATTGTCCTTGCACTGTGTAGTCCTGGCCATCAAATAGTCTATAACCATTGAGTGTTACCCAAAGTCGGCTTGTGTCTACATCCGATCTGCCAAGGTCAAATTGATTTGATAACAAAGGAATGCCTTCAGAGTAGTCGTATGATCCTGGATCATTGTTAATTACTCCGGTGTCAAAGGCAGTTGTATCATATGGCTCATCAATGACCACACCGCCCTCAACAGGTCCTTGATAAACTTGAGTCAAGATATTTTGTTGAGATGTATCATTGAATGTGCCCACAGAAATTGTGGCGCCAACTGGCGGAGGACTGATCAACTGCAACTGAGAACCTGACACAAAGTACGCTGCCGCGGTACTTACTGATATCAAAATTCTAGCACCGTAATTGGGAGGTGTTATAAATTGTACCTGGCGGCCTGGCGTGTTAGAGCCATCCCAGTTGCTCACACTGTAGTCCCCAGTGAATGCACCAAAACTTTGTGTTTGCAATACGTTGTCTACAAACACTGTAACATCAATGATGGGATCAATAATCGATTGTGGATAACCACCTCGTTGTGGTAATCCAAAACTGGTAGAACTGTTATCACCAATCCACTCAATACCTTCATATGGACGCAATCTGATGCTATCAATTTCCACAATCATGTTAGGTATGTTTGTACCGGCAACTGAATTGGTTAAATTTACAGTTTTATTAGAATTGATTGCAGGTGTAACTGCAAAATATTCAGTTTGCAGAGTACTCCAGGAATATTGTACTGGTGTTGTGAATCCAAGTATTGTGATATTGAGAGCGTCAGTACTGGAGTACTCTTGATCCAGAGTAATTTTACTCAGTGTTGCTGGCACAAACTCTTGCCAGTACGCGGTGTTGGCAATATCAATGCCAGCAATGACATTTTGTAATGCTCGATAATAAGTTGTAGGCCCTGTGGTATACACTACATCAAGTTTGTTGTAAGCAATTAACTGGTCCCACTCTGTTCCTGGATAGTATGGTTCCCAGGTATCTACCGGAGTAAGAACGCCATTGACAAATAACACCGCTTGATAAATTTCAGTAGCCTCAACCGGAACTATCAGGGTATCCACAACATCACTACCAACGTAATTTTGTCGATACAACTGGCTTCCACCACCTAGTTCGTATGCTGAGATGTTTACAATTTCACCAACTGAAACTCTAGCAATCATGTCAACGGTGCGGTTAACCCAATCAACAACAAAGTCTACATCAGGCACTAGATCCAGCCCTGTATTGACATTGCTAACTACAAGATGCACTGGGTTTTCTACTAGTCCGTCCCAGTTTAATAATTGACCTATTTCGTATACATATCGTCGACTGGAAATTTGGAAACCGTGTCCGTCTGCGCCGGCAATGTTATCGTATAATGACCAGTCTGATCCTGGGCGAGTGTACACACGCATGTCCAAGGTATCAAATTCAGCACCATTGACCAGTTCTTCAGGCGCATGTCCCTCGTATAATCCAATGAATTCGCCGCCATCAACATTGATATCTGAATATCTAGTGCCCAAATAAATGTCACCAAAACTGCTGGAGTATGTTGCATCTAGAATTTGCAAACTGATGGCTTGCATAGATCCAGTGGCTGTGGTTAAATCAAGTGCAAATCCACCTACATCTGTACAAATAGTAAAATGTGTTTGATCAACAATGTCTTTTACAAAATAATTCACATATTGTTGTATTCCACCAAATGTAGTACCCAAAAACTTGATTGGTGCAGTTGCTTGTAGTCCAAGAGTGTTAGCGCAAGTAATTTGGTTGTTGGTTGCTGAGGTTGCAGTGCATTCAAGTTGTGTGCTATTGGGATCGCTACCCAAGAAATAATCACTCCATACTTGAACTCCTGGATAACCAACACCATCGATTAACAACGGTAAATCAATTCCAGGCTCATTCACACCCGGAACATAATAACCCATGGTACGATCAACACCACTGAGTTCATTAGCAGGAACCAATTGCCATTGATCTAAATTAAATGTTGGACCAACCACTGCTGTTGAGTCGGTACTGGCAGCTCTCCAAACTTGGTCAGCATATCTGACCAGCGTACCATCTTCATAGGTGCCGTTTGTGTTCCAGGTCAGAATATTTGTTTGGTATTGATATCGGTCGTATTTGATAACTGTGCGGAAACTACGAACAAGATCATTGCCCATCACCGCGTATGCTTGTGCTCCAGATCCGTTGCCGCCGCTGAATACCACTGTGGGTGTTGCATAGTATCCTGAACCTGCATCAATGATTGCAATGTACAGCACTGATGCTGTGCCTGACTCAGAGACTGGGCCTAGGAATGCTTGCAGTATTGCAGGTGTTGTTGCATCACCATCAAGTGTGACAGTTGGTGCTTCTGTGTAGCCGCTACCTCCAGTGACCATTTTGATACTTTGCAAAGTCAACAAGTAATTGTTGATCCACTGGCTATACGGCCATGCCTGCCATACTAGGCTTGACGGTGGAGTATCACTAAGTGTATTGTCCTGTTGATGTGTGCTGTGCAGGTAGGGCTGTTGATAACGAGGATCAGTAGTATTGTCAATATTCAAGATTGGACTGGTGTATTGTGGCACAACCAAACTGGTGTTATAGTATGCTGGTACATCAAAGTCGGTCACGTCACCGCCGTATGCATCTTGGCCGTTGTACAACAAGTTGAACTCACGAATTTGCACATGATACGGTTTGACTTCTTGAATATAGTCGAGCACAAACTCTTGATTATCCTGGCGATAGTTCTGGAACGGCTCCAAGTTACGAATGTTATGGTCTACATCAATCAATGATGTCTTGACCAACCATTCAGGTGCAGAGAATTCACTCAACACAAAGTTAAACATTAAAGTCAATGCTTTGTTACGTTCAATTGCAAGTTCGTCAATGAACAATTCTTCATTGATTGATTGTATAATCTTGCGTGTTTCAATCACAGGCTCTTGGTCGTAGTACTGTGCATCAAATACTTCAACGTCAAATCCAAATCGTCCCAGTGCATAATTGTATATTTCTGCTGATATTGCAATTGTGCCGTCTTGTAATCCCACACGTTCCCAGCCAAGATCAGTAAACAAGTAAATTTCAAACTTGCCTTGAGCATTAGAAATAACTTTAACACTGGATCCAATGGGCACACTGATTGTGGCCAATGCACTGTAGTTAGGAACCTCAGCAATGACCTTGGTGCTTGAGTTATATCCTGGACGATACCAATTGACATAACTCCAGTATCTGCGAGTGTCATAGTTTTGCACACGAGTTAACACCAACTCTTTTACACTGATCAACACACCTTGGCCATACTGCACTGTGTAAATGGTCCACAGTCCGTTGTTTCGGCTGTCGCTGGCAACCAAATATTTGTAACCAACTGGTACTATACTAATATCTTGGAAACTTAAAATTTCCAAGTTGGCCACACGCAGGTTCCAATTTGTGACTCCGCCAGCAGTTGATGGCGGCTCTGGCTCGCTAGAATTTAACAGCACAAAACTGCGGTTCTCAACAATTGGGTACAATGATAACACATTGTTTGTGCGCACAATGTAATTTTTTAGAGCTTCGAAGCGATTCACAAACATTGACTGGCGTGGGCGGAACTGTACTCCATAGCGTTCAGCGGCGTTTAATGTAGGGTCTGGAACTAAATTGCCAGCGGTGTCAACGCCACAGAAACTATCTTGCAGTTTGCGGTACAAGTTGGTACTTAGGAACGCATCAGACTTACCTTGCGCAATCAACTCATATTCAACGTGAACGTTGCTGTCAGTATATTCACGATCAAATTCAACACTGATCACTGTGTCTTCTGCTTCGATGATTGTAGTGGCATTGTAAATTGCTATGGTACTTGCATTCACTGGAGCAATGTATGCAATTCCACTGGCTTTGGGGTTTTCAATATAGTTGGCCACAGTCTGCGGAGACAACGTCTTGCCTTGTTGAGCGGCAACTGTTGTAAGACCTTTGACCCAGAAATAGTAATAGGTATTAAATGTACCGTCAATCCCTAATCTTGTGCTCACTGTGTATGAGTAAACATTCAACGGTGTACCTTCGCTGGTATATGTTGCTGGTGGTACACTAGATTGAACCCATTGATACATGTCTATGGTACTGCCCGGGAACACTTGCCCCCAACGACGGCTTGCATATACAATATCATCTTGGTTGGGATCAATAAATCTCACTGTGCTAATATCCCACCAAACTTGACCCACATGTTCGCCCAACCAGGTATTGCCTGAGTTGTTAACCGGCCCAACATTGTACCCTGCTGGATCAATTGCACTTATGTAATTGATATTTTGTTTGGCTGCTCCAAGGATTTTTCCTTGTAATGGATTGAAGAAATCAAATTGTTGTGTTCTTGCACTGGTTAGTACGTCGTATGTGAATACTGAATTTAGCAAACGAATATCTACCACTGGTTGTTGTATTCGTAATGGAGTCCAGGCCGGTGTGCGAGTGGCATTTTCAAACACAAACACACGACCATAATTAGAACCTGAACTGTCAGCCGCGGTGGCATCGTTTCCTGATGCACCAACCATTAACACTCCGTCAACATAGCTTACTGATGCGCCAAACACATCATATGAGTAAATGTTGCTGTCAGTTATTTGTAAACCAAACACAAACTTGCCTGGGTTGGTTGCGCTTTCGTTTGCACTGCGCAGATAGTCATATGTGTACACCGCTCCACTTTGCACCACTTCTGAGAAGAAGATTGTGCTGTTCTCATCAAAGTCAGTTGTTCCATCATCAAAGATTGTGATCAAATATAGTGTACCACGAGGTGCTCCCACCACTAGATTTGCAGCCGAATCATCTATGCTGAGACTTGATCCAAACCCTGCAAAATCCACTGGATAAGGACTGTAGATACTTTGTGTGTAAACAAATGTAGTAAATCCAATGTCATCAAACGCAGATCCCACTGACCCTGGTGCGACCTGAAGTTTATTTGTAGGAGCCGCGGCAGCAGAATTGGCTACAGCAATGGTCAAATATCCATTGGTCACACTGGCCACAACGTTTGGCACAGTTTCTGTAATAGACTGTGCTAGGCGTTGAAGACTGGTTTGTTCAGCAGTGGGGAATAAAATTTCAATGTCTTGATTGTTGACTCGCAATGTATCACCAGGAGTTAATACAGGATCCTTGGTCAATGCTACCGTGCTGCCATATGTTCTGCTTTGATTAACATTGCGTTGAACACTACCGGCTTTCCAACCGTTGGTACTGTCTTGAGGTGCACCAATATACAAGCTACAACTGTATGAACAGATGTCTACAGCGTGACCAAAATTGGTAAACTCCATTGGGTTACCAACCACTGCATTGGACAAATTAACAGTCTGTTGTATAACTTGTTGCATCAGTGAAAATTGATTTGTTTCAATGTCAATCACATCGCCAATTTGTAAATCTGCGTTGATTGTAATGTTATTACCGTCAACTGTGAAACTATCTGGCGCTCCAATAATGCTATCTGTTTGATTTATCAAGAAAACATTGTTCACTATAACACTTACTGGTGCGGTCACTGTGCCGAGAACCGTGAACATAGTTGAACTGGGATCAGTTCCGTATATAAAACGCTGGACATTACGATCAAACACATACACACTGCCAGCATCAACTTTGCCATCAATGTCTTCGTCTTTACAGCCAATCATGACTTGCCGGCCATCAACTGTGGTAGTTACGCTATAACCAAATTGTGCATCAGCTGCTAGTCCAGCAACAGTTAGTGTGTCAACATATTCGTAATAACTCTGGGCTTGCACTGTAATTAAAGTGCCTGCCGGAGGAATAGACCCTGCGTCAAATGTTATGTCTTTGGTTCCGGTATTAAATGTGTAATCAATACCTGGTCGATACAATACCTCATTGACATATACAGAGAATGAGTAAATGTTATTAACGGTAAAGAAGAATTCATTTAAAGAGAACGTGTCAATTAAACTTGGAGGAGTATATGCAATAGTAAATGTTTCAACTTTGCCGCCTGCGCCAACTGATGCTATAGTTAATACAATATTGTTTGCAGGGCTTGATCCACCGCCACCAAACTTGCCTGGGGCAAATGATATTGTATCACCTATTGTGTACCCTGTGCCACCAAATGTGACCCCCACTCCACCAGAAACACTGCCGGGTTGTCCAACTTCGTTACGTACTCGTCTAATAGTAAACTCTGCACCTGTGCCTGGACCAGATGTTGTTGTTTGAGTAACGTCGTAGTAATTTCCTCCGTCAATATTTTTACTGTTGTAGCGATGAATATCAATTAACACGCCAACTGGTGGCGCAGTTGCAAAAGTCACCACGGCCAGGCTGCTGTCAACTGTGTAGTCTGTACCAAGAGCTTGCTCTGTGCCATCCACTGTCACAAGCAACTGAGTGGCAGCATTAATTTGTATGGTTTGAGATAAGTTAAAGATCTTGGTAACACCGTCACCTCTTGCTTTAACAAACTGATCTTGCCAATCAACTTGGCCGTATGCATATACTTTGTTAGCAGCAGGCGCACCAACATACAACCAACGTTCGTCTGTGCTGATTGCAACACTGTGTCCAAACAATCCTGGTTCGGTGTTATTAGGCGATATCAACAACTGCCATTGTACATAAGGAATTACACCAGGTTCACCAAGACTTGGATCACGATAGATTACTGCGGCATACCCAACATCAGCTTCTCCGGCTATACCTAGACTTTTGCTGGCACCTGCCACAGCCCATGTTTGATTTCCAAAGTCTACGGCGTTGCCGTATCCGCGCACACCATCTATATCAAGAGTTAAAATAGCATCGCCATTGGCCACAGGGCTTACTGGTGCATATTGCTCACTGTAGTTTTTGACATACACGTACACAGCACCTTGTTCTGCACCGGTATTGAATCCATAGCGTGGGCTACCTACCAATGCGGCAAAACGATTACGAGCTTGAGCAACACTTTGGCCATATGCTTCGGTTGCGTCTAGCAGTGCAGGTGACAGTTCAATCACATCCGAAAACTGGTTTTCTTTTTGTAAAACTTGCCAATGACCTGTACCGTCATCGTCAACCCATACCTTGGCACCTGTTTGAATATCATTTGTGTAAGGTAAGTTTATAATATCGCTGGCCTGTGCAACACGTTGAGTTTGCAAGGTGAATCCAATACCAACGCCGTTGATAACTGTTTGGCCTCCAGGAGTGAATGTATACGCAACAGTAACACGATTAATTCCTTGCACTGTTAGCACACGATACACACCATCTATCCTCACATCAAACTGCTTGATGATCAGTCGATCACCAACAGACAGACCGTGTGGTTTTGTAAAGTTTACAATTGATGTTCCATCCAGGTTATCACACACGTGATCAATAAATCCAGGAATGTTAATACAGCGATAAATGTCCCAGTCGTAGTTGTTGACTTTGGCCACCCAAACAGTGGCACCAACACTTACCAGTCCTAAATTGGCAGCAATAGTTGATCTTGTTCCAAGATCAAACGTAGTAATATCAGCGTCTTCAAGATTGACATAACCCGCACTTGGCAAGGCGGTGTCTGTGATTTCAGTTATTGTGGTAGGTAAAAAGTCTGGAGAAGTCAGTTTGTAACTCTGTCGCCATACGTTGCTCAAGAAGATAGTTTGGTCAGCTTGACTTTGTTCTTGAGGTTGAATAACCTGCACCAGACTTGGGTTGGCACTTAGCAATGCACGATTTAATTTTAGTTCAACAAAACTACGGTTAGCGTTGGCGCCGTAAACTGCACGTTGTACTGCCCAGTTTTCGTAAATTTGATAGTCTGCGGATTCTTTACCAAGGTTGGCATTGCTCAACAATTCTGCTGAAAGTATTGTGCCTTTTGAACCCAAGAACTGTGAGTAAACATTTACCTGGCTAACATCATCAAGATTCAATGCTGCCATGTACTGACGAGGACGGAAACCAATCAAGCCGTAGCTTAACAAGTCATTATCGCCTTCTAGATTGGCAGTGTTAACACTGTATGAATTCTGTAGTTGATTTGCCTTGTTGGCAATGTTTGGCAATAGTCCTAGTTCAATCTGACTGTAGTCACTCTTGGTCCACTTGTTAAAATCAAACTCTATGCTAGGATCAACAATGACCAAGGCACTCCAATACTGATCCTTATACTTGACAATTTGACCTTTGCTGTATTTCTTAAGGCCAGACCATTCTTCCACATTGTCTTGGTTCAAGATAAAGCCTTGAGCGTCAACAGTTCCATTCCATTCAGTGCTGGTTATGCCAACAAAGTTCAATCTGCTTTGACGAGCACCGGTAATAGGTTCATAAATTAAATCTCCAAACACACTTTGATTGTTTAGCACAATCATGTGTTCAAAGTTTGTGAAACGTAAGTCAGCAAAACTTAGACTTTGATCAGTCAATGGTTGCAGTGTCAATGTGTTGTCTAGTCGCACAATATTGATATTGCGAGCAGGCAGCTCACGCTTGTTTTGATCCAGCAAAACATTTTCGCTGGTTTGTGTAACAATGCTGTCCACCACCGCACCTGGTTTGGTAATTGTTAATGCACTGGCCAATGGATTGAGATTGATTAAACAACTGTTTTCCCATCCCTGCTGACTCCAGTACAAGAACTCAACAACCATTTGATCCCAGTCCAATTGGTAACCATTTACTCTATCATCAAACACAAGACCTTGTTCATTTAATAATTTGCCGTAACTCAACAAGAAATCACACACACTGGTTTGATTTGTAAACACATATCCATACGGAACCTGTGCCACAGTGTTGGTGTGCGTTATGGGCACCCGCACAGTAACATCACCAACTGTGTATGGTTTTAATCTGCCAGCTGACTGACTTACTAAAATATCAAAGTAAGGTTGAGTAGTTGAATAGCCATAAACAGCATAGCCGCCTTCAACAATTTGTATCACAACTGAACTGTAAATCAGCCGGTCAAAAGGTTGATTTTTGTACAACAGTAGATCATAACTTTCGTCGGGTATCAACAATGTTGCATTCAAGCTGTTAGGGCTAGATTTTTCGGTGTATAATTTAATATACTGTTTGTCAGAAAAACTAGCTAGTCTATAGCACAGGCGAACGTCAATACTCGCAAGATCTGCTTCAAGAGCCGTAGTACTGTTTATACCAGTGACGCGATTGTAGTCCACGATCCAGTTGATAAAACTGGCTTTGCTTGTGCCATTGCCATATACTTGTATGCCATTGGCATCTAGTCGATATCGATCATTGTAAAGAAACTGTCCAAACTCAGCTCGGTATCGGTATAAGTCTCTGTCTGCGTACAATGAGTAAAACTTAGCAGGAATTGTTAATGCATACAATCGCATGATAGCAAATGGATATGCACTTGAATTCCACCATGACGCTTCAACTGGGCTGCCGTCCCCAGTTGACCAGCTCTTTTGAAATGTTGTTTCGTTGTAGTTGCCAACCACGCATTCAAATGGACTTACTAGATTACCTTCATTGTCAACTGGTATCACTTGTGTGAGATTAGGACGAATATATGCTGGCAGTACGTATGATCCCAACGGATCAGCCACAATTCCTGCTTCTAGGTCATCCCATAGCACCATGTTTTCTGACGTGTATGGCCCTGGACCGTAAACATCATTCCACCATGATGGTCTAATACTGAATCCCAACATCTCCCACGGAGTTCTTGCAGGGTCTTGTGTGTCATAAAAATATTTGTAGATACCACGCCATGAACCAATTAGATTTTGACTTGTGGTCAACTTGTTCTGAGAGCCGCTGTAGTTCCACGAAAACTCATTGCTTGCAATGTAATTTTGTGTGTTGTAATCTAACTTGTTCCATCCAACATAGCTCAAGAAATCAACATTTAATATATCATTGATTTCTGCAAATGAATATCCAGTGCTACGGAACTGTCCTGGTATTACGTCACTGACATTGATTGGTACGGGATTGCCATCTAGTTTTAAATTATTAAAAATACGTGTTTCAAATTCAAGTAACACTTGATCTCGAACATCACCAAACACCGGAGTTTGACTGCCGTCATGACCAATGATAACCAGTCGGGATCCAGATGTGGCATCAATTGTGGTGATCACTGGGCGGAACGAAGGGTACAATCCCATCTTGGTAGGAGTGTTGGGAACAAAGTTGCCATAGGTGGCTGAATACTCTTGAATGGCAATAACATCACCAACAGCCAAGGGCGTTAACACTGTTATTCGCGGACCATCTGTAGCCACGGTGTAGTCAAATCCACGAGTCATCAACTCATTGTTTTTGTAAACCAACAGTCCTAAATAGTTGGCTGATGTGTAATTGTAAACTTGTACAGTATCAAACACATTGGTTGTGATCAAACTCACTGTGTATTTGTTTTCGATATATACCGATCCAGATGGCACCATGTCTGACCAGTAGAATGGATTAGATTCTAGTCGTCCCAGTGTGATGTTGGCCATGGCCTCTACCAATATTTCTGCAGGAGTTTCTGTGTATAAAGTCAAGTTGGTAACTTCGTTCATCAACAAGTCTTTGAACTTTTGATATTCACGTGAATTATATTGCAGTGAAGCAAAAATATTGTATTCTTTGCTACGGTTAAAATATCCTGCCAAGGTCAGAGGACTGCTTTGTTGCAGAATAATTAACCCGTAAGGGCCAATTGCACCTAGGTCGCGTGTGTTGTTTGCACCGTTAATTGTGCCAGTTAATGTGATTAAATTTTCGCAGATTGATTCGTAGTGTGTGCGAATAGTACCCAGGGTGAATGCATCACTATTGCCGTTTAATGGATTGTTCTCTAGGTTGATTGGAACTTGATAAAATGCCACCTGGCTTGTTTGATCACTCAATACCAATATTTCAACAATGTCACCAATCACAAAAGTATCATCTAGTGTGATAGTAGATGAATTAGAGGTGGTTGCAAGTGTATACGTTCCTGGATCTTTAAATTTGCTACCAACATAAATTTTTACCGCAGGAACAATGCCATCGCTCTGTGCTTGGATATCCAACAGCAGTGGGCGGCCATCGTAGGTGAACTTAAACTGTTGTCTGACTTGAGATGGTGTAATTGCTGTGTTCCATCCTAACAATCGATTATACAACAATCGTGTAGCATATTCTCTGGGAAATCCAGAACTGATCAATGATGTTGTACTAACGTTATCACGCACATACAAAAATGTATCTTTGTACAAGTTGTTTTCAAATACAATGTCACCAACGTTATTTAAATTTAAATATTGCAACGGGAATTGCAAAATAGGATCCAAGATGCCAGTTGTGCCTTGGGCGTAACTGAATAATTTTGATCCAACAAATGTGGTTGACGGATATACTGCTTTGTTTCCAAAACTTACCCCATCAGCATCGTACACGTTAAACAACGGTGCTTGTTGAACTTTGGTTTTTAGTTGTGCTTCAGTCCACTCAACTCCGTTGTACCAAAAGGTAACACCGGTAAGTGTATCTCCATCCAAGCACACAGTACTTTGATCAACCAGCACATCGCCATCGGTGGCTAGTGTTAGGTTAATAATAGGTTGAGCAATCACCGGTGATACTGAATCTGGCGACACAAAATTAACTACCCAAATTTTGTTGCGCACATTGGCATCAGCATCCTTGGCAAAGATAACCCTGCTGCCTTGTACAAAATTGTATCCATCTACTGTGTAGCCAGTGCTGCCTTCTACATTGCTAAACGCATCAGATTCTGCAAAGTCAATAACGTTAACAGGCTGTTTACCTTCGGTGCCCATGTTGAACAACCGTATTCCGGGACGGAACTGAATGATCGGGCGTTTGGCGCGATATTGATTGTCAATGGTAACTTCAGTGTTGTTGTATTTTGCTGTGGCGTTGATAACGTCAATATGGAACCATCGATTGCTTCTAGACCACGCATTGAGATCTAGGCTTGCACGATTAACTGTCAGGTAATCTAATGTGGATGGTTCTGTGTCAATAGTACTAGTATCAGCATCTACTACATAAGTTTCTGGACAGACAAAATTTGATACCGGCAACAGTTTTATAGCAATGCCAACTCCGCTGATATAATATTCTGTGTTGATGTAACTAGACGGAACAACATCTCCACGAAACACAACTTTCAATCCATTGGTAAATGCCACACCGTTGGGACTGGTGTAATTTTTTTTACCAATAATTTCGTCAATATACAACGTAGAACTTTGTGTTTGATCAATCAATCTAATTCGACCAAATATACCAGGGTCTGTGCCATCTTGGTAATACAATGTGTCCTGTGATGCTGTCAACAAAGGTATTTGTTTAAACACGCCTGCATCGTTCTTGAACCATCCTGTGCTTGCATAAGTGTTGCCATATAAGATAGTAAACTTTTCCAAGTCGTTGATATTGCCCACATTGGTTAGGCTGATGTAAACAAATCCAGCATTACTGACATAGTTAATTTGCCAGATTCCGCGACGTTGAGATAACGGTACTTCAAGTTGTTGTGCGTATAACAAACTGTCATAACTGCCTGGTTGCCCTGTAAAACTATCGCTCTGTGTCAAAGGATCAAAAAACGTTGTTTTGGTCCAGCCGCCTTGATCGGTGTCTATTGATGTGCCTTCAAATACCAATGTTCTGCCATCAAGTGCTGTGATGCCATCAATGCCGCCATAGGCAGCAATAAAGTCAACCACAGGAATGTTGTTGATTTGATCAAAGCGTAAATCAGTCAAGAGATCAATGGATCCAAGGCTAGGCAGGTCATAATAGAACTGTTGTGCAGTTTTTGTTGGAACGTTGAATGTAATGGTGCCAAGGTCTTCGCCATTGTTGGTTACACCGTACACATCTCTAGAACTGATGTTTGGCGTGGCAGGCATTTTACCATTGATACCCGGTGCGGCTTGAATCCAAAAACCTGCTCCTGTACCTGCAGTGCCGTCGATGATGTTAATTTGTCCACGCATGTTTGATTGCGTGGCGCTAGAATAGTACAGCGTATCCGGAGCATCTTGTGGAACTACAAATGTCACGAGTCCTGTCACTGCACCATTATTGGTCACACCTGAACTATAAACATTGTTCAAGCCAGTTGTAGCGGCTGTTTTAATGTAGAATGGATATACTCCATTTAAATTCAAATTAAACACATACGTATTGCCACGTGCTAGTGTCAGCGTAGGATTGTTAGCATAATCAATAACATACGCACTGGTTCCAGAATTGGTCACACGATAATTTACTGTTTCCTTGTCGTTTTGTGCAACTTGAAAAGTATAGCTACCACCTCGCACTAGATCAACTGTTGGGTTGTCTCCATTCAGACCAGAAAAGGTATAAACGCCATTGGCTCTGGTTACTACAAAATTATCACTTGCCGGCACACCTGTAGCGGCCACATCCACTGCACCTGGACCACCTGGCAACCAAAAGTACTGACTGAAGTTAATAAATGTATCCCAATCAACAAACGGATCCCAGGTATAGTATTCACTTTCAAACAGTCTGTCTGGACGTGCTGAGTTGCCACCTTGATAGTCAAGTGAATCAAGCAGTCCTGGATATGTGATAACATCTTCAATGGTGTTGGTGTCTGGTTTGAGACTAATAATTCCTGGCTCGAGTTGATAATCAGCACGAACCTTGGTTGATTCTACAACATACTTTTCGTTGGGGTTCACACCTGGGCCCACAGTACGGCCAATAAATCCTTGGGTCTTTTTAAATTTAGGCTCTTGTATCAACTGATCCAGCGTGGCTGCCAGGAACTGTTTGTTTACATCAGTCTGAAAAATTTCAGGTAAAAAATCTACGCTACGTACTTTTGCCATTAAATGACTCCACTGCCTGGTGCTGTTCTAAGATTGGTGCTGGTCAATGCTTCGATCACCTCTATATTAGTTATGTCTGCCGCATTCACGAAGATTTCGTTGGGCTCTGATCTGATCTCATACAAGTCGCCAAAGCTCTTCTGACTGTTCAATGGTACTAGAACTACTGAACTAATGATACTTCCAAGTGTTCTGTGTAGGTATCCTGCCAGTTCAGAGAAGTAGAAGGTATCACCAAAGTTCCACTTGTCAATTGAGAAGTAGGTGTTCATGGCCGCTACCACACTGCTCTTGATCTCGCTGGTGCTTGCTGTAGATCCTTGTGCCTTGATCACTTTGATTGTGGCTCGTAATTGTTGTGCAGCTTTGGCACCAAACAATGGTTTGAAGTTTACAGAGTTCAACACAATGTTATCAGAAATCATTTTGTAATCTTGTAAGCCTTGGTACGCAGTTGACAACTCATCAATTGTGGGAACATCAGGTTGTGCGACTGTGCCAGTGGTGTCTTTGATCCAGTTCTGGTAAGAAGTGTAATATGCCTGTGTAACCACATACAAGTCAATGATGTTGGTGGTACCTGGGTCAATACGATTGGTCAGTGGTGAGTTGTGGCGGTATTGGAAGTACAAGTTTTGTCTGCCTGATCTTGCAATCCATCCTGACTGTTCAACCAATGTTCTGGCTCCAGCAACGTTAATACTCAGTAGATAAAACGCCGGCGCAACAATTATTTCACCACTGCTGTTGTAGGTGCCGTAGGCATAAAATACTTGCCCGGGACTCCATTCAGTTTTTACCAACTCAATATCATCAAGTGTGGCATAGTCTGAATTAACCACACCTTCTTCGACCAACAAATAACGTTGTAAATTGTCAAAGTCCACAGTTTGTTGCAGGAATACCCAAGGACCTGTGCTGGGAATAGCAGGAACAGGCCCTACAATTTCTTCAAAGAAGTCTGGGTTGTCAGGCACGCCATCATTGTCGCTGTCGCGGAAACTGACTAACACTTGGAAGTCATCAACATATCCATCACTCTCAACAGGTTGTCCAATGATATTCATATACACATCACTTTGCAAAGGATTGCTGTTGTTTGGTTGAGTGTTCATTGCCAACACATTGATAAAGTCCTTGATAATTGTGCCAGTGCGGCTGTCGTAAACCAACTGGTCATCATAGAAGAAGAAACGTGTTTGCAACACACTACCAAAGTTATATGCAAGTCCACGGAAGGTCACAGTGTAATTTTGATTTTCAACTACAAATTGTGCCAACCAGCTGGAATCTTGATTTGTGCCTGATGTTGATCCAGCATTGGTTTGGCTCCAGGTGGCATTGGCATCAAGATTTGTACTGCTAATTAGATACCAAGTACCTGGATTAATCTTGTTGCCTTGCGGAGTGGTAATTTCTGTACTGGCATATCCAATACCAAAATTACGAAACAATTCAATTTGATCGCCCATCTGTTGTTCTAATGACAGTGGCAAATCTGTAATGAAAACAGGAATAATACTGTCAACCACTGCATTTGTTGGCACAAAATTGTTGAGAGTCACCGGTCCAGCACCAGATGGTAGATTTCCAATGCCGCCATTGTATCCGTCGCCAATGATGGCTTGAGGGCTTGCCCAAATTTCTAAACTTTCGTCGGGCTTGGTTGGTACTCCAGGCTGTAATCGGTTGTTACGATCAAAATAGTAAGTGATACCATTGATTGTGGGTGCGGTAAATTTAATAATGCTACCAACCTGAACATAGTTAAAAACAGTTGTGGTGCTGCCACCAACAGGAATAGCATTGCCAGCGGCGTTTTTAAAATAACCTGTAGTCTCGTTGGCCAATGTTGTGCTTTGTTGCCAGGTGCTCAATGCTGTGGCTGAGTCTGTTATGTTAACTTCAGGTCGTGGAAAATTGGCATAGTAAAACTGTTTCATTGTGGCCTGACCAATTTGCGGTTGGGCAGAGTTTGTCACAAAGTCGGCAATTTCGTTTCGGTTGATCCAACTGAATAATATGGTAGGAAGAATATTTTGTTCCCACACAGCACCATCGCTAGAGAAAGTGTTGGTCGATGAATATTTGCCGGTGTTATCAACTAGATCCAAATATCGGCTTGTACCAATTGAACTACGGTTCAAGGCTTTGCTTTTGATAATACTATTGTAAGCAGTGTACGGAAACAGATTGTAGTCTTCGCCGTTGACCATGCGATTTTGTGTGTAGTATCTGGCAGGGGCACGTTGTTTAATTGCATCAATTGTTTCACGTGCTTGTGCATTGCTCACTGGTTGTGTGATTCCGCAAGTGAATGTAATTGTTTGTACATTACCATTGCGATCAGTGTAGCTGATTGGTAATGTGACATTTTGCATTTCTTCTGGATTGATAATGTACTGCAAGCCATTTGACGCACGAGTATAACAACGGAAAATGCCCACGGGAATTTCTGAGAATACGCCATCGCCAAATACCAAAGTGATTTGATCATTGCTACGGCTGGTGGTAGAATAGATAGGACGCAGTAATACCGTTTGTTCAGCGGCAGCGGTGTACACACTTTCTACATATTGCCATTCACGATTGATGTTGCCCACGTTGGTAAGTTCAAATAACCAACGATCTTCGTTGTTGACACCTTCCACGTTGATATTCACAGTGCGATTGCTTGTGCGTTCCGCTATGTTAAAATCTGTGTTCTGTAGTGTGCCTTGTTTGAACATAAAGAAGTAACCAGTGTTGGCAGAACTGAATCCCAATTGATCATTACGGAATAACACGTTAAAACTTGTGTTTGGTACTGGTGCAGGTTCGTACAAGTAATCACGGCCAGCACTGGTAGATGTGGTTGCTTCAAATGGCATGTTCACCCCGTCAATTGTGGCAGTATAAGGAATAACAGGCAAGAAGCCAGGTACCAGATTCACTGCATACTCAGCAGTGTCTACACCTAGTAATGTTTGACGATTGCCTGGGCGGCCAACACGCTGAGTATCAACCAAGGCAGCATTGATAATTGCTGTAAACTGTTCTTGCCAGTCTGGGTTAGTGGGGTCAGCCCAGTCAACTGTGACATTGCTTAAATTAACTCCATTGTAGTCCACAACGTTTTCTGTTGTGGTAACATTGAATACTTTCAACAAGCCTTGTGCGGCTGTGTTGCGTTTGGGACTGTAGCTTACTAGATTGGCCAGTCGCACAACCGAATCACGACGTTCTGCTGTGTCTAAATAATTTTCACGAGTGTTAAGATCAGTACGGAAAGCAAGTGATTGCCCCATGAACGCAATAATGTCCAGGAGTGCAATAAATTCACTTGATTCAATGTAGTCATTGAATGTTTCTGGATAATACAATCGCAGATAGTCTACAAAACTCTTGCGAAGAGTTTCAAAATCGTAGCTTTGGAAATCTGCTTCCCTATATGTTTGATAGATCTGCTTCCAATCTTCTACGCCAAATATTGCGGTTTGTCTAGTGGTTGTTGCCATTGTTCTGTAACCTTTGTGTCACTGAAAGTATTTATGGTTACTAAAAACGGCGTAGTTATACGTAGGAGGCTACTCGTTGTTGCTGGTCAAAGAAAATGCTGAGTATTTCTGCATTTTGTGTTGGTACCACAGTGAGTTGTATCTCAATCAAGATGCCATTTTCTTGTGGGTATGTTTGAACGTCACTGATAAAAATGCGTGGATCGCCGCCTGCCACACGCTGTATTTCTGCTTCTATTCCGTTTTGAGTTTGGGACGTCTGTGGTTCAAACAAAAAATCCCAAATTATTGTGCCATATGCCGGGCGGCCGGGCAATTGCCCTTGGCGGATATTGAACGCATTCAGCAGGTCTCGTTTGATCAAATCAAAGTCTGTCAATGTAAACTTTTTGTATTGATTAATGGTGTTGAACCCAATGAATGTAGTCATGATAATATTTATATGCTTTGTAGTGCGGCTCTGAATCGGCGAATGTTTTCGAGATCGTTATCTAATAATTCAATCAAGGCCTCAGCGTTTCCAAGTGCCAATCGTGCTTTTGTAGCCAACGTTTTGTTGCTGGCTGCCACAGATGTTGCCAACGCATCTAGCTTGCCAATGAGTGGTGTTACTTCAGCTTTGAGTGCTGTTATTCTTGCTTCCCTGGCATCAACGTTGCTGGATGTCAGTGGTTCAGAAATAATTGCCAGGTCCTTGTTTCCAATAGTGCTGAGTTGCTTGCCAATTTCTTTTAATTCTTGCTCGGCCGCAGGGTTTGGAGTTCCTTTGCTGAAGTTCAAGCTGGGGATCTTATCATTGCCAATCACTCTACCAACAGCGGCATTGAGAGTTGTTTTGTTAATTGTTCCAATTGATCCTGTAACTTGCTTGATATTCAATGACTCGTTGGCTATTTTTTCATCAACCAAGTTTACAGCAAACGATGCGTCCTTGGCTGTTTGATTGAACTTTGCAACAAGGTCTGGGCTCAAGTCTGCTGTTTGCCCTTTGGCCCAGGCCAGTGTTGCAGTAACATCCTTGGCAGCATTTAATGCAACTCCGCCAATCACTGTTGCTGCCAATTGATCTACAGGCAGACCTAGCGATTTTACTTGAGCTAACCCGGTGGTCATAAGAGTCTGTTGTACTTTGGTTTGTGCTGCCGGATTGGTCAACATATTTTGCACCTGATTGACTCCGTCTTTGCCAGTCCATACTGACGGGCTGTTCAACACACTGGTTATGGAATTTTGTCCTGCGGAAATGTATTTGGCTGCTATGCCTGGTTTGACATATCCGGCCTTTTCCAACTGACCAACATCAAGTCCAAAATTGCCAGCACCACCAAAATTGCTCACAATCGACGATGGTTGTGCCACCAGCTTGCTTGCCTGTGCCAGTGTTCCAGTAACCTGTGAAGTATCTAAGTTTCCAATGCTTCCAAGTGCCGGCAACGCTTTGACAAAGTTTCCTGGATTAATTCCGTTAGAAACTCCAGTCTTGGCAATTGCAGAAGTAATGCCATTGGTTGCTTTGGCAACTGACGCTCCTATACTGCTTATGCCTGAGGTCAACTGAGATTGTGCTGATTTTAATCCATCAGCTACTTGCGTGGCCGCATTCAGTACATCACCAGCTTTGAATCCTGTTAGACCGCCTGTCTTGACTTGTTTTTCAAATATGGCCTGTGCCTGTGCCTGTGTCAGTGTATTGGGACCTGTGATTTTAAATGTTTTTGCACTGTCAGCGTCTACTGGCGCACCCGGTACTTGATCAATGTTAAATGTAAATGTTCCCATGTTACTCTGCCTGTATTTCTATGCCTTCAGGAACAGGTTCTGCTCCCGGAGGTGGTGGTGGTTTGCCTTGTTCAAGACTTAGTTTAACATCAACACCTTCATTGTGATAACTGTAAGGCTCGTGAGTAGGAGCACGGCTCACAATACTTTCTAGTCCATCCTCTAGAGTTTGCCAACCTTTGCTGGTATCAAACTCTGTGTCATCCATCACGGTTTTAACCACAGGCTTTGGCGAAGTCACTGAGGCTGCGCTTGGTCCGTTCAAATCAATGCCGCCAGCGGAGAATGTCAATGTACTGCCGCCTTTCCAAGAACCGTTTGAACTGTCCAAAGCTAGTGATCCATCTGACTTGACTCCAATATAACTTTTGCTGTACAAGGTGAAATTTTCTTGGGCAGTGGCAGTAAATGATATTTCTGCTTCTAGTGTGATATTTTCTTTGGACTTGGCCGTGATATTGCGCCCTGCGTACATGTTGATATCGCGATCAGCGTGTAGATTAATGTCGCCACGAGTGCGAACATTTACAGAGTTTGTGGCAAACACATCTACTGTGCCTTCACTACCAAACTCCAGCCATGTGAGTCCGTTGGCATGTGTGATGTAGAAGAAATCACCTGAGTCGCTCATGGTGATCTGGTGGCCTTTGGCTGTTCGCAAACGGAACAAGGCGTTGTCGCCGTCTATGTTGCCATCGTCCATCACTAGAGTATGTCCGCCCATGCGGCCAATGACCTTGACATCTTGTGGTTTCAATTTGCCCGAGTCAATACGATCTCTAATTTCTCCAGGCTTGATGCCACCTTGATAAACTGCCACACCCGGAGTACTAACTCCAAACACTGCACTAGGTGATTCACGTTGACAACTGCTGGCGATAGGTCCGCGTTCAGGATCATTTATTAGTCCTTGTTGAAATAGTGCGGCTGCCACAACACTGTGAACTGGTTTTTGTTGTTCAAAGAATCGTGGATTGTTAATTATTGCAATGTTGGTGTCATTAATTTCTGTAACAGGTGCTTGGGTGGCATCTGCCAAGTACACCGTTTGATTTTCATTTTGTGGAACAAAGTTTGGTGCTGGAGCAGATCCAATGGCTGGAATCATGTGATTAATTCCTTGTTCAGGCACAACTCCAATATAAAAACCTTGATCTCTGTCGCCGTTGATGAATATACAAACCACAGTGACTCCAAGATCAGGGGGCGTGAACCACATGCCATAACTGTTTCTATTGCCAGGATATGTGCCTGCTCCTGAACTGGTTCCCGACTTGGGCGTGGCACCATAGAAGCTGGGCAGATAATCTACCGTGGTCCACTTGGTATCATCATTCATGTTGCCGTCGTTGAAGTTGGTAATGAACACTTGTAATCGCCCTGCTCGTGTGGGGTCAATGTTGTTCATTACTATGCCCAGGAACGGTCCGTTCTCTGATGGGTATCCGCCACGGTCTAGTTTGTAATTCCCGGGACGTCCACGACTGCGTTGCGTATTTTCTGCCATTGTAGGTCCTTAGTAGTCTTTCACTATAGTTTGCGGGTCTGAATCTGTTTGTAGTTCTGCGTTGGCATCAATAAAATTCTGATTCACTCCTATTGGTGGTGGTGCTCGAAACTGATTTAGTCCAATATTTTCTCCGTTACTGCTGGTTGAAGAGTTTTGTTGAGGACCCGGAGACGAGTCATCATTGGGTGTGGTGCTGGTAATTGATGCACTGGCTGTTTCGGTGTTATCAACTTGTGCTGGTGCTTGTTTTGCACCTCCAGTTTTGGGTGTTGATGCGGTGTCTTCTAATCTGCTATTGGATCCATCGTTTGCAACTGAATTACTTGGTTGTGTTACTGCGTTCTTTAAGTTTTCAACAGGATACACATACAACGTTCCGTCAATGGTTTGTTCAAATCTTCCTTGTCGAAATTCAGATACACATTTAATTGCTTGGTACACATAACTGTTGAGTGGTTTTCTAGCGCCGCCTTCACGACCGTAAGGATTGGCCAAGCCAGTGGTTATGTCGTAGTCTTGTGGTCGTTGCCATTCAATTGAAAACATCACCTGTTGTGAATCAAAATTTATAGTGCCATCAGGCAAGAAGCCGCTGTAATTAAAGTTGCCAATTCCAACTCCGCCAGCTATACTGCCTTGTTGGATCCAGCCAGGATCACCCACAATCTTAACTTTGCCTTTGGCCAGGTCACTGGGATTGTACAATGACTCTGCCGCATTTGCACCAATCTCGTTGGCATCTGACTCTGCTCCTGATCGTGTTTGATCGCTGGCTGCCTGCCATGTGTATTTTGTTAACTCTCTCATGCTACTGGTATATTTTTTTCTCAAAGCGGCCAGGGCATTGTTTCCTGGCTCACTGCCAGTCATGGTCATGTTGTACATGTAATTGAATGTGGCTTGATAATCCAATACATCAGTGTTTTCGCCAGTGAACCAATAGCTGTACTGTTTGTGTATTCCGGCAAATTTAGGTATAGGATAAAATTTACTGTTGAAGTTTTGTACTCTGTAAGGACTAATAATATATCTAATGGTATAAGAATAGTCGTTGCGGTTATAATCGTATGGTCCCGGAATTGCTTCCATGGTAATTTCGTACCAATTTAGGGTTGCCCTAGCTGGAACTTTATTTTCAGATGATGTTTCGTCAACCCCTTCTTTGTCCATCTTTTCCGGGTCTGGAGTTTCTGAATTCTGTACAGCCGCTTGTTTATAGATATAACTGCTGTTGCGAATTGTTAGATCAATGGCCTGCAACAATTGTTGACCAGCAGTGATATTAAAATTTCTCACAGTGTTGTCGGTTCGTTGTCTGGCAGTGTCTTTGCTTGTGGGATCAACAGCCGCTGCTGGTGCCATTGGAGTGGCTCTTTGATTTTTTATTTTGCCCGGCAGTGTGATTAGTGCATCTCTAATGGCTTCTGCACCGTTGGCAAACACCAGTTCGTATCTGTCAGGATATTGATAAACACCACTGGCCACACGCTCGGCTTGCAACTCATTCATGGCACCCATGAGTCCAGCAGTGATGGTTTTCTTTGGTGTGGGCGCGGCAGCGGCATTTGCTGGACTAGTCAATGCGGTACCATCAACTGAATTCAAACCCCCAGTGGCGCTGTCCGTTCGTCTGGGATCATTGGTTGTACGCCCATCACTGCCTGTGGTAGCTGTTGTACTAGCACCTGGGGAGGCAGTAGTTGTAGCGCCAGTGCCGTACTTGGCAGCACCACCTAGTAGGCCTCCCACAGTTGAATCACTCAGCTCAATATCAAACGGTACTGTACCACGAGCAGTTGTTCCAGCAACGTTTTGACCTACTGGTGCTCCTTCAAACTCATAACTTACCAGTTTGTTGCTTACTCCCCAATTTATTTTTTTAATAAGAAACGGAATAAACTTTTCACAAATGGCATTGGGATCACTTAGTCCATCTTTGCCTTTGGCACCAGGTCGTATTAAATTTCCTGCTTCGTCATAGCCATACCACCGTATGACCATGAGATATTGTGCCGCTGTGTAGTTCACAGCCCCAGCTTTGTTCTTGGGTGCTTGGTCTTGTACTGCCTGATATAATCGATCAAGTAGGGTGATGCCGCCAGGTTCAACCACAGTGAATTTTATATTGGTTGCCATGTGCGCGGCACTGGTTTGTTTGCCCGGGAACATGTTTTCAAGTGTGATACTGTCAATGTAAAAATCATCGGGAAAAAATGGATTGCGGCCAGCGTCAGGATCTTTTGCACCCGGAGTGGCTACATTTGCTGCCAGGCCAATGCCTTCAGCTTCTAAATCTGATTGTGTGGCTGTGTTTGCTGTTCCTAGTGCGCCTTTTGCCCCGCCAACGTTGGTTGGTGCTCCGCCTGTTTGGAACAGCAAATTATAACCGTTGACTTTTTTCTGTTTGCTTTTTATCAATGTTTCATATTGTGTTGGTGTCATCAAATACACAGAAGCATTGTATGTTGAACTGGCAAACTTACTTAGAATGTTTGGTTGCGGAACAATAGGTTGTGGATCGTTAAATCCGTTGTTGACTTTGACCGATTGTGATTCGGGAGTAGGCCGAATATTATCATCAACTTGACCAACCCCGGCAGTGGTAGGTGCTTGATTGCCAACATTGGTATTGGGATCAGACGCAGCATCTGTTGGTGGTGACGGCATTGTCTGTCCCGATACTCCGTCGTATGTAGCCTGTGTTTTGTCAAATGTTTTGGTGGGTTGATCAGTTCCTGTACTCGATGCTCCCACATCTGGTTGTGTGGCATTGGTTGGGGTAGTTGTTGCTGGTGGTACACTTACTCGTCCATCAGGGCCTGCTTGCAATGGCGGCGGCTTGTTGGGAGTGTTTACAGCATCATCATTGACTGTTTGCCCAGCAGATTCTGGTAACGCTGGTTCTGCCTTGGCAATCACTTGCTCTGTTGCAACTAATCTTGCTTCTGACTCAACTAACGATGCAAACGCTTGATCAATAGAACTTTGAGACACAAATGACGACGAGCTGAGAGCAGCCAGTTGCGATCTTGCATCTTGTATAATGGCCAATGCTTGTGGGATTGAGTCAGCGTTGGCGGGACCTGTTTGTTCAATACTACGAGAAAGTTGTCTTGCTCGATTGACCAGTGCCTGTATTTCAGGAGGTATTGACTGTTTTCCAGTAGCCATTGATTAGAACCCCAGTGATGTTTTAAGAGTATTAAGTTTTGGTAAGAATATTTTCACACCTGACTTAAAGTCCAAGGGAGGTGCTGTGAGTGTGTTGGGATTGCGTTGATAAAACACCCACCACAAGGCAGCATCTTGATACAGGTCAAATGCCAACAGGTCAGGACGATACTGATATGTTTGATTGATAATAAATTCCAAGTCATCAGTTTCCTTGGGGATGGGTCGATTGACCATGACATCCAGGAAGAACTGACTGTATCCAGTTTGATAGTATGGGCTTGTTGATACATAGTTAGACATTACCAGAATCCTCCTTTGATCAACGCACCTGATGCAAACTCTTTCATATTGAACTGTGTGCTCACTTGACTGCGTGTGTTGATTGGCAACAGGGTAATACTGAGTTCAATCTTGGTTGGCACATAAGTTGCCTGCGAAGTGTTATTGACATTTTGATTTATCATACCTGGTGTTGGTGGTGTAGCAGTAGCACCCACTGGCGGTTTGGTCAGTGTACCCAACAGTCGAGTCAAGCTGGCAGATCCCAAGGTAGGAGCAATTGCACCTGTACGAGAACGTTGTGTCAACAAATTGGTACCATAGTTGTTGGGGGCATCTGCTCTTATATAGTCAACATCAGGTGGTAGGCTGTAGTTAAACTGCGATACCACACATGGATGATTGTTAAATTGATAAGCACCTAGACCGCTCAAGTAAGTCAGTGGAGGAGGTGCACCTCGATAGGCATCTTTGGCTCCGTAGAACATTTTGGTTACACTACGGAAGAAGTGAATCACTGCCAACAAGTATGCAGCCTCTTGTGTGTCCTGTGCTGTGAATGTGGCACGAATGTTGATGTCATTCACCCGACTGTTTTTGTAGAAGTATCCACGGAAGTTTGAGTGTGTGAGATCATACATTTCATAATTGGCATTGTACGATGTTTCAATTGACGGAGTGTAAGGGAATATAACTCCGTCAGTATCGTACAATGGTTTTAAGATACCTGCTTCACCGCCATCTTTGCCGGCTTTGTACAGGTAGTTTGCACCTGGTGCAAGTTGTAGTCGCACACGCCAGTCTGAACTGGCAGGCTGTTTGTATCGTGCCTGTAGTGTGGCTTGATTTTTGGCATTGTCTCTGGCGGCTGCTGTGTCAGCGGCGTCTTGATCGTTTATCTGATCCTGTATGCCTTGTGTGGTTCCGTCATCTGCTGCCAGTGCTGGATCAGTTTCAGAGTTAACATCTGTAGGTTCAAACTGATTAGCACTTTCATCACGAGCTCTTTCTATCTCATCATCTACATCAATACCAGCATTGGCAATTGCTTCGTCAACTTCTGCTGGCGACAACACTGATGGTTCTTGTAGGGCGGCTTCCAGTGCAACTTGTTCATCTATGTTGGTAAATTCGTCTACAGCGTCGGGCTCAAAGTTTTCAACACCTTCGGCTGCGGCTCTTTCTATTTCGGCATCTACATCAATACCAGCATTGGCAATTGCTTCGTCAACTTCTTCTGGTGATAATACTGGCAGATCTTGTTCAATATTGCTATTTTCAAATTCATCTACCACTGTAGGATCACCAGCTTCAAACAATGCCTCAGTTTGTTCTTCAGTTAATTCTGTGGCTGTGGCGTCAACTTCAACAAACGAGTCAACTAGTCCAGGCTCAGCACCGTCAAACAATGCGTTGGTTTCTTCTTCGCTCAATATAGTTAGAGTAGTTTCTGCTTGAATTTCTGCATTGGCGTCAAGAAAATTTTGATCCACAGCAGTTTGTGGATCATTGTCAGCAACCACCGGAGCCCCTAGCTCACTACCATTGGCCGTAAACGCTTCTGAATTTTCCCCAATTACACCTTGGTTAGTTAGTATAGAGTCTGTCTGCTGTTCATTGTTTGCAGTAGCATTGTCAATGTTGGTCTGTGCTTCGTCAATTACTGCGGCGTTCTCAGCAATGCTGGCACGTTGAGCGGCATTGTTGGCCTCAAGTTCAGCACGACGACTGTCTGGCAAGTTGTCATCGGCTAGTTCAAGATTGTTCTGATCAATAATTGCTTGTGCTTGACGTTGTTGTTCTTGTGCCGCAGCCTGTGCTTGTTCATTGTCTGAAATTTGACGATTGTTGCTTTGAATATTGTCTTCTGCTCGAACAATTTCACCTTGTGCGCCCACAATGTTTTGTAGATTTTGATCTTCATCATCTGTCAAGGCAGGGGTTTGAACCAGAAGCTTGGCAGCATCTTGTGCTGTAGCTGAAGTATCAACAGGGGTAGTTGTGCCAGTAGTGGTA